>Ga0073900_10000570_pt1 | contig 23354 bp, 20 predicted proteins | sample KloWWTmetKNB5Kit_FD_66666 | JGI IMG/M metagenome (GOLD analysis project Ga0073900, IMG submission 66666) | Active sludge microbial communities from Klosterneuburg, Austria, studying microevolution and ecology of nitrifiers - Klosterneuburg... | ecosystem: Engineered > WWTP > Aerobic digester >...
CCGCATCGTGGCTGTCGATGATCAGCCGTGTGACTTCGTCCTTTTCGTAAGGGATCAGCGATTCGTCGAGAAAACGCTGTAAAGGCAAGTCGGCCAGGAGCATGCGGGCCGCAATGCGTTCCGATGCGCTTGCCGCCATGAGGCCGGCCAGCGCATCGCCGGAGCGTTCCGGGCTGGCTTTCGCCAGCAGATCCTTGAGGTCGGCAAAGCGGTATCGGTGGGTGCCGACAACTGCGACAAGGGGCATGTCAGTCTCCGCGGCGGTTGGGGGCCTGATCGCTCAGCCGAGCAAGTCCTGAATCATCGGCAAGGCATGCTGCGCCGCCCGCTCGCCCTCGGCAATCGCGATCTTGGCGCGGTGGAAGTCCATGGCGCCGATGCTGGACAATCTCGGCCGAATCATCGCATCGGCCGGCTCGCCGGCCAGCCGGCTTTGGGTAATGCGGACCTGCATGATGCTGAGGCTGGTGCTGACGACGTCCAGCATCGACGGCATGCTCAATGCTGACGGCGGCTCGCCAGCCGGCCGCGCCGCCGGTCGGAACTTGGCGAGGAGCGCATTGAGCTTGCCGTTGCCGGCGGGTGCCAAGTCTGGGCTGACTGCGCTGGGGACTTGTTTGCGTTGGCCAAGCAAATCCCAGTTCAGGTCTACGGCGATGACAATATCTGCCCCCAGCGCCCGACACAGCGAGACTGGTACCGGATTGACCAGGCCGCCATCGACCAACCGTCGCCCGTCCTGCCAGGCTGGCGTAAAGAGCCCGGGCATGGCAATCGACGCCCGGACGGCGTCGACCGCGCGCCCTTCACGCAGCCAGATTTCACGACCGTTAGCCAGGTCGGTCGCGACACAGGCAAAAGTTTTCGGCAACTGCTCGATATGCTGGTCATCCAGCTGTTTGCGCAGAAAGCCGACCAGCTTGCCCCCTTCAATCAGTCCACCACCCATTTTCAGGTCGAGCAAGCCGACCACGACCTGCCAGCTCAGGTCATTGACCCAAAGCGCCAGACTATCCAGTTTACCGGCGGCATAGGCGGCGCCGACCAGCGAACCGATCGAGGTGCCGCAAACGATCTCAGGCGATATGCCGGCCTGTTCGAGAACCCTGATCACCCCGATATGTGACCAGCCTCTGGCCGAGCCGCTGCCCAAAGCGAGGCCGATGCGGGGAGGCGGATGTTTCAAGGAATGGCTCCTGTTCAAGGTGGCTAGAACGATGACGATCCGTTTTTTAATTCTACTCTGCCAGATTCCCCGCAGGCTATCTGCCGGCGTCATGCTCTACAGAGCATTGCAATCGTTGCCCCTTTAAGCCTTGAGTTATTCATCCTGTCGCCTATGGTGAGGGAGTATTCCCTGTCGATTACATCAAGGAGCCAGCGATGTCAGATCATGTTTACAAGATTATTGAAGTGGTCGGGTCTTCTCGACTTGGTATCGACGATGCAATCCGCAATGCAATCGAAACCAGCGCGAAATCAATCCGTAATATCGAGTGGTTCGAAGTGATCGAAACTCGCGGTCACGTCGTGGATGGCAAGGTCGCTCACTTTCAGGTCACGCTCAAAATCGGTTTTCGTTTCGAAGCCAACTGACCGAAATCAGGTTTCAGCCATTTGGAATTATCTTGTTTGTATCTGACAGAACGGCACCTATACTCAAAATCCGGGTTGCGTAGAAAGCCAGGAGAATTCGAATGATCTTCCGCTGCTAAGCGACCATTATTGCTATCGTTAAATGAGGTGAATGCCATGAAGCTGAGCCATATTTTTGCAATCGCAGCACTCACGATGTTCTCGTTCACTACAACTGGCGCATTCGCGCAGACCGAGAAGGAAAAAAATCAGGCCGAGATACAAACCAAGGTGGATCAGACACTTGCCGAGTTCTACAAGGCGAAGCCCAAACTCGAGGCTGAAGTCAAAAAGGCCGCCGGCTATGCTGTATTTACCAGCTACGGTCTGAGTTTCCTGGTCGGCGGCAGCGGCGGCAAGGGCTTGGTGCATGACAACAAGACCAAGCACATGACCTATATGGACCTTGCCCAGGCCAGCGCCGGTTTGCAGATCGGAGCGGCGGAAACACGCTACCTGTTTGTTTTCAAAAATGCGGAAAGCATGAATTCATTCATCGAATCGGGCTGGGAAGCCGGGGCCGAAATTGGAGCGGGTGCCGGCGCCGGCAAGAAATCCGCTGGCGGCTCAGTCGGCCAATTCACCGGCGGCCACCTGTACAGCCTGACGAAAAACGGATTTCAGGTTGGCGGTGCAGTTGCTGGCACGAAATTCTGGAAAGACAAGGATCTGAATTAAGCCGGAAAAGGCGGGCTGAAAACCAGCCCGCCACCTGAGCGCTCAGGGATTGGCATCGGTGGCCGCATCCGTATCGCCGAGAATAGAACTAGAACATCTGCCGGAGTTCATCGGATACCGCAAAGCGCGCGCCGGTCTTGTCGCGAATCTGTTCGATGGAGACGCCGGGCGCCGTTTCAAGGAGAACGAACTCGCCGTGGGAAATGGTAAAGACGGCCAGTTCCGTGACCACCATCGAGACTCGTGATTTCGCCGTCAGCGGCAACTCGCAGCGTTCGAGCAAACGCGGCTCGCCCTCCTTCGTGCAATGCTCCATGGCGACGATGACTTTACGGGCACCGCTCACCAGATCCATGGCGCCTCCCATGCCCGGCACCATCTTGCCCGGCACCATCCAGTTGGCCAGGCTGCCCTCTTCATCGACCTGCAGGCCACCGAGCACAGTGACGTCGACATGGCCACCACGAATCAACGCGAAGGACGTCGCACTATCAAAGAACGCCGCCCCTGGCATCAGACCGCAGGGCGCGCCGCCGGCATTGACGACGCCCGGCATGGGCTCACCTTCGAGCATCGCAAGACCGAGGAAGCCATTTTCCGACTGCAGGGTGATGTTCACGCCCGGCAGCAGGAAGCGCGGCACCATGGTCGGCAGGCCGATGCCGAGATTGACCACGTAGCCCTCCTTCAACTCCTGAGCGACGCGGCGGGCGATAATTTCCTTGGCTTCCATGTTCAAGCTCCCTGCGTCAGAACGATCTTGTCGACCAGCGCGGCCGGCGTCATCACCATATCCGGGTCGATCTCGCCGATCTCGACGATTTCGTCGGCCTCGACGATGACCAGGTCGGCAGCGAAGGCAATGACCGGGTTGAAATTGCGCGCGGCTCGCTCATAGACCAGGTTACCGGCGCGGTCGGCGCGCTTCGCCTTGATGATCGCCACGTCAGCCCTTAACGACAGTTCCAGCAGGTATTCCCGGCCGTTCACCGCCATCTTGGTCTTGCCTTCCTCAACCACGGTGCCGACACCGGTCGGCGTCAGCACGCCGCCCAGGCCGCTGCCGCCGCAGCGAATACGTTCAATCAGCGTGCCTTGGGGAACGAGGTCGACTTCGAGTTCGCCGGCGATCATCTTTTTTCCGGTAATCGGGTTGGTCCCGATGTGCGACACCACGACCCGACTGACCTGGCCGCTCGAAACGAGCGTGCCGACACCGACATCCGGCATGGCGGTGTCGTTGCCGATCAGGGTCAGGTTGCCGGCGCCACTCTCGCGCAGCGCAGCGACGATGCCCAAGGGGGTACCGACGCCCATGAAACCGCCGAACAGGATGGTCATGCGGTCGCGGAACAGCGGGCCGATTTCCGACCATTGCACAATTTTATTCATCGTATTGCTCTCTGTCGGATTTCAGCTTTGCAGCATCAGGCCGCCAAGAATCAGGCAGGCGATGAAGGCGGTATCGACGAGGAGCATCAGCACCGGCCGCCAGCCGAGGGAAGCCAGTTGCTGGAAGGAGGTCTTGACGCCGAGGGCGGCGATGGCGACCACCAGACACCAGCGCGACAGGCTCGACATGCCATCGACCACCGGTTTCGGAATCCAGCCCATGCTGTTGATCAGGATGAGAACCGCAAAGCCGACCAGGAACATCGGCAGCAGCGGCGGCTTGGCACCCTGCCCGCCCCCTTGGCTGCGGAACAGCAACGACAGGATGACAACCACCGGCAACAGCATGGCGACACGCAGCAGCTTGACAAAGGTGGCCGTATCGCCAACCTCGGGCGAGATCAGATAGCCGGCGGCGACAACCTGGGCAACGTCGTGGATGGTGCCGCCGATAAAGACGGCCGAGGCGCTGGGGCCGAGCTCGAGGAAGCGGGCGATACTCGGGTAGACAATCATCGCCACGGTGGACAAGGCGGTGACGCCGACTACGGTGAACAGCGTAAAACGCTGATTTTCCTCGCTCTTCGGCAGCACCGCCGAAATCGCCAGGGCGGCGGAGGCGCCGCAGATGGCCACCGCGCCGCCGGTCAACACCCCCTCGACCAGCGGCCGCTTGAGCACCCGGCTAAGTCCCACGCCGAACAGAATGGTCAGAAAGAGGCCGGAGATGACCATGTAGATGGACACAGTACCGATCGAGGCGATCTGCTCGACGGTAATGCGCGCCCCGAGCAGCGTGATGCCGAAGCGCAGCACCTGACGGGACGTGAACTCGATGCCGGCCTTGACCTTCTCGCCCTGCGCCGCAAAGTTGAAGGCCATACCAAAGAACAGGGCGTAGAGCAGTTGCGGGCCGCCCTGGTGCTCGGAAACAAAAGTCGCCGCCATGGCGATGGTGATCGCCGTGAGGATGCCGGGCCAGAGGGCCTTCCAGTGCGGCAGGCGGTGGGTGAAGTAGGCTTGCACTTTCTGGCTTCCGGTAAGTGGGCCGGGCTCTTGGCTGACTGTATTCATGGCGCTTAGCGGCTTGCGGTGCGCAGCATGGACAGGCTGAACTGAGCACTGCGCGCCGGCTTGTCGAGCAGGAAGTGGGACAGGGCCGGGATCAGCACGAGCGCCCCGATCATGTTCCAGACGAACATGAAGGTGAGCAGGATGCCCATGTCGGCCTGGAACTTGATCGGCGACCAGACCCAGGTGACGACACCAGCTGCCAGGGTGATACCAACCAGGGCAACGACCTTGCCGGTGAATTGGATGGACCGCTGGTAAGCGACGGCGAGCGAGGCGCCGGCCCGCTGCTGGGCGAGCTGGATGCTCAGCAGGTAGAGGGCATAGTCGACACCAATCCCGACGCCGAGCGCGATGACCGGCAGAGTGGCGACCTTGACACCGATGCCGAGCACAACCATCAGCGCTTCGCAGAGGATGGAGGTAAGTATCAACGGGACGATGGCGACGACGACGGCACGCCAGTTGCGGAAGGTAACAAAGCACAGCAGGATCACCGCGCCATAAACGTAGAGCAGCATGGTGCGGTTGGCGTCATGGACGACGATGTTGGTCGCCGCTTCGATACCGGCATTACCGGCAGCGAGCAGGAACTGACGGTCCGGCGTGGAGTGGTCGGCGGCAAATGTCGAAGCCTCCTTGACCACGCGATCAAGCGTTTCGGCCCGATGATCGCTCAGGTAGGCGATAACCGGCATCACCGAGCAGTCGTTGTTGAACAGATCCGGATTGTTGACCGAAGCCTGTTGCGCGCCATAGTTGAGCACGTCCTGGTTGCGCGCCAGGGTCAGCCATTTCGGACTGCCCTCGTTCGAACCGGCGGTGATCTGACGGACGGCGTTGCCGAGGAAGACCGTGGTCTGTACGCCGGGCAACTGCTGCAGGTTCCAGGCCAGGCGGTCGGACTCGACCAGGGTCTGGTAATTCAGGCAGCCTTCGGCCGGCGTCTTGACGATCACCGCGAACTGGTCGCTGGACAGTGAATAGCTGCCAGAGATGTAGGCGTTGTCCTTGTTGTAGCGCGAATCGGCACGCAGCTCCGGCGCCCCGGCCTCAAGGTCGCCGATCTTTAATTGCAGGCTGACGACGAAGCCGACCACAGCGAGGATCAGGGAAACGACAATCGCACCCAGCGCCCAGCGCCGTTCGGTAAAGCGGTCGAGCCAGGACCACAGGCTGGCCAGCCCCTTGCCCGCGGCTTCGGCCTGGTCAGCGCGCAGGCTGCGTTCGGCCGCACCAGCGCTGACCCCGGTGTAGGAGAGCAAAACCGGCAGCAGGATGAGATTGGTGAAGATCAGCACGGCGACGCCCATGCTGGCGGCGACGGCGAGATCCTGGATGACCGGGATGTCGATCACCATGAGCACGGCGAAGCCGACGGCATCGGCCAGCAGCGCGGTCATGCCGGCCAGGAAAAGACGGCGGAAGGTATAGCGGGCGGCGACCAGGCGATGTGTGCCACGCCCGATGTCCTGCATGATGCCGTTCATCTTCTGGGCGCCATGCGAGACGCCGATGGCGAAGACCAGGAATGGGACCAGGATCGAATAGGGGTCGAGCTCGAAGCCGAAGTAGGCGACCAGGCCAAGCTGCCAGACGACGGCGACGACCGAGCAGGCGACGACCAGAGCCGTGCTGCGCAGGCAGCGGGTGTAGAAGTAGATGATGGCGATGGCGATAGCGGCCGCGATGGCAAAGTACATCATGACCTGCGACAGGCCGTCGATCAGGTCGCCGACCAGCTTGGCGAAACCGATCATGTGAATGCGAGTACCCGAATCCGGGGTTTCGTAGCGCTGACGGATATTTTCTTCGAGCGTTTTGGAGAGCGCCCGATAATCGATCGCCTGGCCGGTTGTCGGGTCCTTGTCGAGCAGCGGGACGACGATCATGCTCGATTTGAAGTCGTTGCCGACAAAGCGGCCGACGATGCCGGCGCGGGCGATATTGAGGCGCAACTTTTCGGTGGCTTCCGGCGAACCATCGTAGGAGTCCGGCATGACCGGGCCGCCACGGAAGCCTTCTTCGGTCACCTCGGTCCAACGCACCCCGGGCGTCCATAGCGACTTGACCCAGGCACGGTCGACGCCGGGGGTCAAGAACAGCTCGTCGCTGATCTTGCGCAGCGTCTCCTGGTATTTCGGGTCGTAGATGTCGCCTTCAGTGTTTTCCACCACGATGCGCAGCACGTTACCCAAGCCGCGCAGTTCTGCGCGGTTATCGAGGTAGTTCTTGATGTAGGGCTGGCTCTGCGGAATCATCCGCTCGAAGCTCGCGTTCAAGGTCAGCTTGGTCGCAGCGCCGAACAGGAAGACCAGCGTCGCGACCAGGCAAACCAGAACGACGGCCAGGCGATTATTGAAGATCAGGCGTTCCAGTGCGGTACCCGATTTTGGATTGAAATCTTTCAGGCTCCGCACAATCGGCATGCGGTCCATGAGGTCGGTTGCGACAGCCATCGCGTGTGTCTCCTATGGGTTTTCTGTTTTTATTGGTTAATTTACTGAATAGCCTGGGCGTGCACGCCACGCGGCCCGACAACGATGCCCAGGTCGCTGCCGAGGCAGGCAACGGCGGAAGCCGGGACGGCCTGGTCGAGCTTCACCGGGCGAAAACTTTCGCCGACGTTGTCGCTAAGCAACACCTTGCCGGCCTGGCTAACCAGGAGCAGGCGTTTTTCACCGCAGGTGGTGCTGCCGGTGATACCGTCCTGCAGACCGGTCTCGATTTTCTGCCAGCTTTTGCCAGCATCGACGCTGCGGAAAGCATGGCCACGCAGGCCATGCACGACAACCGATCCGTTGCTGCCGGTGATGCCGAAAAAAGTGCCCTTATAGCCAGTATCGAGTGCGACGAAGTTGCCGCTGGCGGCATCCAGCTTCTGCACCATGCCCTGTTCACCGACGATGAAAAGCTCGTTACCCAACTGGCGGATGGTGTAGAGGTGCAGGCGGCTGGGATTGGCCGTCCGGTGGTACCAGGACTCCCAGGTCTTGCCGCCGTCGGCGGTATGGAAAATCAGGTTGAAGGCACCTACGACGAAGCCGTTGTTGGCGTCGGCGAACCAGACGTCGAGCAGGGAGTTTTCAGCCCCTTGCCCGGTGATGCGGCCGGACTCGTCGATCAGCGCGGCCGCCGCCTCGGACGAACCGAGCGCACCTTTGGCAGCCTGGGCGGTGTAGAACTCGGTCATGATCTTGCCGAAACTGCGGCCGTCGAGCTGGCGAATCCAGGTCGTCCCGCCATCGGCAGAATGCAGCACCACACCGTCATGGCCGACCGCCCAGCCCTTCTCGGGCGTCGGGAAGGCGACAGCAACCAGGTCGGAACTGACCGGCACCTGCGCCTGCAACCAGGTCTTGCCGGCATCGTCGGAATAGACGATGTGACCGCGCTGGCCAACGGCAACCACCCGCTTGCCAGCCGTTGTCACCCCATTGAGCAGGCTCTTGGTGGCGAAAGGACTCTGCCGTGCCGGTGTATCGAGCGTATCGCGAAAGCCATCGGCCATTGCCGCATGCGGCAGGGCCAGCGTCAGCGCAACGAGCGGAAGAAAAATCTTGTGGATGTCCATGGCGTGGTCTTGGATGAGGTGGAAAATGCCGGGCGAAAAGATCCTCCACCCGGCGTTGATCAAGGTGTTTAGCGGATACCAGCACCGGCCAGGGCGTCCGGCGACCATTCGCGCTCGGAAGCAGGCTTGCCGTAGCGCATGCCGCCGGTTTCGGCGGTGTAGCCGCTCAGCGAGTAGGAACCGGCAATCAGGTCATACAGGCCGTGCATGTCTGCCCATGGTGCCGGCGCATCGTAGCTCGGCGTGACGTAGGCGAAACCGGCGCGGAAAAGCTGGCCGCGGGCGTCGTATTGGTCGGAGGCAACAATGGTCCAGGAATCCTCGTCGATGTAGAAGGTGCGCTTGCTATAGACATGACGCTTGCCTTCACGCAGATTAGCCTCGACGACCCAGACGCGGTGCTGTTCCCAACGAACGACATCCGGATTCAGGAACTTCGGCTTCAGGAGTTCGTCCTTGGTCGAGTTGTAGGCCATCTTGTAGTCGTTGTACGGAATGATCATTTCCTTCTTGCCGACCAGCTTGAAGTCGAAGCGGTCCATCGACCCCAGGAACAGGAAGACATCATCGAAGGTCGAGGTGCCGCCGGTACCCGGGTTCGGGGTGTCGTGGGCGAAGTCCGGGGCGACCTTGACGCGACGCTGACCGGGCAGGTATTGCCAGGCGCGGCGATCCTTGTCGGCGTAGTCGAGCGGATCGATGATCATCATCGCTTCGCCGGCACGGCGGGCCGGGCCGGTATAGGAGATACGTTGCTTGTAGTAGGTACCCGAACCGGCCTTGTCGGCCTCCCAGTACGGATACTCCTGGACGATCGAGCCTTCGGTTGAGACCGAGGGACGACCCGAAGCGTCGATGTTCCAGTTGCGGTACTTCACCGAGTAGGCGACACCCTGGTAGCGGACCAGGTGGTTCCACATTACTTCGTAGCCCGTCTTCGGGATCGCGAAGGGGAAGCCGGCCTGGCAGCCAGTCATCGAACGTCCGGCATTGGTAGTCTTGGCGCTGACAGCACACTTGGCGGTGTTGTCCTCGACGAATTTCGGATAAGCCACCGAGCGCTGCGTCTTGTAGACATCAACGCGGTAGTCCGGATACTTTTTCATTAGCGCCTTGGTGCCTTCGGTCAACTTGTCGGCGTATTTATCGACAGATTTGCCGTCGACCGTGAACAAGGGCTTGTCCTCGGCGAACGGGTCGGGGCGGAGGCCGTCGCCGGCCTTGTAGGCAGCGGGTGCCTTGGTCAGGCCGCCGGTGTAGGCCGGGATGGAACCGTCCTTGTTACCGGCCTTTTCGGCGCCGACGGCGGTCAGAGTGGTGCCGAGCTTCTTGGCCTCATCGGCCGTTACCTCGGCATAAGCAGCGTTGCCAACAGTTGAGGCAAGCGCGGCAATAAGCAGGGTTTTCTGGAATTTCATGGGGTGTCTCCTTAGAATGTGGTTTTAAGGGTCAAGCTGATGAAGTCACGGTCTTTGAGCAGGGTCGTAAAGCCATTCTGGGTAATTTGCTGCTGGCCAGAGGCGTTGGTGCCGTAGTCGTTGATCTCGCCGTAATAGCCGATGTACTTCAGGTCGACGCGGTGTTTCTGGAAAATATCGGCACCGAGGCCAATGCTGAAGCTGCCATTGCCCTGGTTGCCGCCGAAGGTCGTTGCGGCATTGCCGCTCAAGCCACGCGAATAGGTGATTGGCATGGAAAGGTCGATGCCCGGCGCCACCTGGTACCAGGTGGGCGTAAAGGCGGCACCGAGGCCGACGTAGTTCTTGGTCGCACAACCGTCCCATTTGTCGCCCACCGGCTTGAAGGCGCCAAACGAACAACCGCCGTAGCCGACGCCGCTGAACAAGGCATCGCCACTGGTCACGTCCTGCAGATGGCTCCAGACCATTTCAGCCGCCCAGGTCGCACTGCCGAACAACGGCGTATCGGCTATCGTCCCCAGCACGTTGACCAGGCCATGGATGGTGTTGCCGCGCGGGCCGGCGGTTTCGCCTCCCTCGGGTGCCACTGTCGGTATCAGAACGCCAAGTGTCTTAGAAAGCAGTGGCGTATTGTGGCGATACGACAATTCGCTGCCGAAACTGAGCCCGCCAATGTTCTTGGCGAAGCTGACACCGAACAGATCGATGTTGTCGGCGTAGATCAGGTTGTACTCACTGGCGTTGGCCAGGGGTTGCCCGCGGGCTGCACGGAGCGGATGGCCAACCGGGAAATTGGGCAGATTCGTCGACTTGGTGACCAGAGCTTGCGGCAACTTGTCGGCGTAGCGGCGATAGTAAAAACCGAGGGTGCCATCAATCGCCTCCGGCGACCAGCGCGCATTCAGACCGAACTCACCGCTTTGATCTGGCTTGATTTCACCGGCGTTGGTGTAACCCAGATATTGCCCACTCAGTCCGCCGAGCAATGGATTGGTCGGCAGTTGCGCCGCAACGAAACGATCCGGGCCGTTGAAACCAAAATCCGCGGGACCGAGATAGGTACCGCCTTCCGGATAACGGTAGGATTCCCATTCCAGGAAATACTGAGCCGCTATCGACAGCGTGTCGGTCACCTGGATCTGGCCGGACAACTGGTTCAACGGCCGGAACAGTTCCTTGGCTTCGACACCAGGTGTGGCAAAGCCCTTCTGCAAGTCGAGCGGCATCTGCGAGTACGAAATGCCATGCAAGGCGCCGCCGAGGAAGAGGGACTCACCCCAGAAAACGGTATGACGGCCGGCGCGGACCTTGACAGGGACCTCGGCGACGTCGAAATTGGCGAAGACGAAGGCATCCATGACTTCACCAGACGCACCCTTGTAGAAGCGCCGGGTGTAATTGCTATATTTCTGATCAACATAGCTGGTCAGATTTTTATACTGCGGGTTGTAGCCACTGTCGTCGTTATAGGCAGCGTCGTACCAGGCCGTGCCGCTGACCCGGAAGCCGGCCATCTTCTTGTAGGAGAAATCGAATTCGGAGAGCAGGTCGAAACGATTGGTCACCACGTCGCCCTTGTCGAAGCTGTATGTTCCCTCATCCGAGGTCAGGCTGTTGCCGATCAGCGAATTGCGCTCCTTGACCCGGCTGCCCACGTTGTAGCGGACGGTGTTGTCCCAACGCATTTCGATATCGTCGTTACCGGTATCGATGTTGAATGCCAGGGCATTGCCGCCGGCACCAAGCATGGTCATCGCAAGTACGACGGGGCGCATGGAATTGCGGTTAAGGTTTTGTCTCTCTTTGTTCATTACTTTTTTCCTTCCTGACGGATTATTGCGATGGGCCTTGTTCCAGACTGTTTCAGGATTCGAATTATCCGGAACAAACGCCAGCGCACCCCCCCAGAAACGGGGGGTTGGTCAGGTAGAAAAGGGGGGGGCCGGGCGTAGAATGCCGCCCGACCTGCCAACTAGCTCAGTCGGCGCTTTCGAGCAGACCGAGAAGTTGAGCCCGACGCACGACATGCTTGCGCGTACCGGCATCGAGCTTGCCGAACAGGTTCTTCAGATGCCACTTGATGGTTTCTTCACCGACCGACATGGCTTGGGCGATTTCCTTGTTGGACAGGTTGCGTGCCAGATATTCAAGAACCTCGCGTTCCTTCGGCGTCAGCACCATGCTCGGGACGGCCCGCGGCGCGGCCGTGGAGCGCTGTGGCACGGGTCGGGCCGTATGCGCCATGTCGATTCGCTCCCCGCCCTCTTCCGATATCCGCCGTGCCCAATCGGCGAGCGCCGGGTGGGCGTCGACGAAAACCCGCACCAGGCTGAAGGTCTGTGCCAGATTCATCGCCTCGAGCAACAGCGGTCGCCCGTCCTGCCCGCTTCTTTCCAGGGCCAGCGCCCGGAGCCCGAGGGTTTCGATGCGCCAGCGGCCAAGTTTGGCGGCCTCGACCTGGACTAGCGACGACGCCAGCGCGTCGGCAGCCCCCCCCCATTCCTGGGCGGCAATCAATGCATGGGCATGGGCCACGTGCTGCAACCGTTCGACTGAGGCGCGCCAGATCGCCCCTTCGCCCGGCACGTGCTCGGCGACAATCTCATCGATACGTTGCACTAGGGCCCGGCAAGTTTCGGAACGGAAGCGCGCGGCATGCATGCGTACCTGTTCCGCCAGGCTGGCCACACAAAGCCGCGGCAGGCTGCGGGCGACACCGACGGCATGCATGACTTCGAGCAGATCCAGCGCCTTGGGCTCCATCCCTTTTGCCGCTGCGATGCGCGCCGCGGTGCGATAGCCGAGCAGTGCAGCATCCGGGGTGCCCACCCTTTCCAGGACATCCAGTCGGTTGGCCAGCAATTCTGCGGCTTCATCCACCTTATCGCGTTCGAAAACCGCCGCTGCCAGGATCGAAGCGATCATGCAAGAGAGCGGGTCGCGTCGCCCTAGTTCGGCATCAGCATTGTCCAGGGCTGGCCGCAGGACCTCTTCGGCGAGAATGCCTTGCCCTTCCCACAAATAACTCAGCCCAGTAATGAAGTTGCCCCAGCGTTCGCCATAGCGGTAGCGCTTGTCGAAATCGCCGTGTGGTACGGCTTGCAGTTCACGCCGGCCAGATGCGGGATCACCGGTCAGGATGGCCATGGATGCCAGACGATTGGCATGCATCTGAAGCAGGCGGGAGTCGCATTCTGCCGGGGGACCCGCCATCCAGGGGGTCAGCAATTCAATCAAACGGTCGGGTTGGTCGGCATAGTAGGCTGCACCACTGGCGATCAGGGCACACTCGTAGCGCAGGGCGGCTGGCACATTGGGGTCGTCGAGAATATTCTTGACCAATTCCTCAGCCTCGCTGTGCCGTTCACTGAGCGCCAGAGCCCAGGCGGCAGCAAGGCGTAGCCTGTGGCGCTTTTTCAACTCCGCTTCGGGCAGCAACTCCAGCCAGCGCAGGACCATCGCCTGGTGGCCCTGGGTGACTGCATCGTAGAGGCAATTTTCGGCCAGATCGTAGGCCACGTCGTGTTCTCCAGCCTCGTGGGCATGCCGCGCCGCTTCCTGGATCATGCCGTGATCGGCCAGCCAGTGCATGGCGCGGCGATGCAGGACCTGTTGTTCGGCAGGCGGCCGCTCCGCCAGACGGCGACGCAGGGCGTCACGGACCAGATTGTGCAGGCGGACCCATTCGTTGCTGTCGCCGACGACAAATACCGGCGTATCGTGAATCAATCGGGCCAGACGCTCAGCAGCGGAAGCGTCATCACTCAAGGCAACGGCGAGTTCGGGATGGATCAGGTCAACTACCGACATTTGGACCAGGAAATCGGCATCCACCACCCCCAGATTGGCCAGCAAACCGCCGAAGAAGCCGCCTTCCAGTTCGCTGCCGGAAACTGCTGACAGTCCGGTATGCAAGCCGCCCTTCTCGATTGAGGCCATCACGATTTGCACGCCGAGCGGCCAACCCTCCGTCTGTTCGTGCAAGCGCGCCACGGTGTCGGCATCGACTTTTTCACCAAAGCGGCTGCGAGCCAGCGACAGGGTTTCATCAAGACGGAAACGCAAGTCGTCCGCCCCAATGGCGAGCGCATCGCCGTAATCGACCAGGTCAGCAATTGCCGCGTCGATCCCCCCGCGGGCACCGATCACCACGTGCAGATTCGGCGTGACATTGTGCAACAGGTAGCTCAGTGCGGCGAGATTGCCACTCGACAACCTTTCTGCTTCGTCGACGATGAGCACCAGATCGAGCGATGCCTGGGCTACCTCGGCCAGCCAGGCAGTCACGCCTTCCAGTTCGCCCGGCCGCGTACCCATGGTTTCCATGAGGTGTCGAGCAAAGCCCGGTCGACCGCAGCCGAACCGGACCGCCTGCACCAGGCAGCCAAGGAACCGCTGCAGGTCATCGCCATCGTCGGCGGTAACCCAAGCCACCGCTGCGCCTCGCGCCAGATATTCCCGACGCCACTGGCCGAGCAGGGAGGTCTTGCCGAAACCCGGCGGAGCCTGCACAACGATCACCGGGCGATTGGCAAACTTTTCGTCGGCCAAGCTCAGACGCGGTCGGGTCAGTTTGTGCCGCGGCTCACGCGGCGGCATCGTCTTGAGGACGAACTCTGAATACATTCCAGTCGGATCGAGGGATACAACGCTCATCGGGCATCAGCTCTTGAATGAATCATCATCGTAATTACCGTCCATCACATGAATCAGGGCACGTTTTCCAAGTATCCAGTTGAAATATTTTTAACACTGCCTCAACCAATAAGCAATACCGCAGAGGTTAGGAAATAGTTGTACCCCCCCTTTTTCGAGGGGGGTCAGAGCAGAATCGATCCCCTACGATTCGACCATGCCAGCACCCACGAGACCACGATGAATTTTGTTGAAGCATTTGCCCTGCACGACCTGCCCCCGGGAACATCCCGTCCCCTGCGACTGGGCCAGACAGATATCGCCTTGTTCAACGTAGCGGGTGACGTCCATGCCCTGGAGAACTCCTGCCTGCATGCCGGTTCGTCGCTGAGCGGCGGCAAGCTCTGCGGCAAGGTCGTCACCTGCCCGTCACATGGCTGGCGCTTCGACGTAACGACAGGCGCCCTGATGGTCGCCCCGGAAAAATGCCTCAGGACTTTCCCGGTGAAGATCGCCGACGGAAAAATCCTGATCCAACTGCAGCATGAAGATCACATTTAGAACCGAACAGAGCTAGGAGCCACCATGTATCGCCATTTGCTGGTACCCATCGACAATACTGACCTTTCGACCGTCACGGTGGGACACGCGGTCGAATTCGCGCGCTCCCTGGGCGCCCGGATCAGCTTTTTCCATGCCGCCTCGGACCATGCCGCCTCTCTCGGCAGCGATGCCGAGATTGTCCGCCTGACCTCACCCGACGACTACAGCTACTCCTTCGAGGGCCGCCCCCGCGAACTGCTGACCAAGGCCGAATCGGCGGCCCGGGCCTGCGGCGTACCCTGTACCTCATCGTCGACGGTAAGCGATTCACCCTATACGGCGATCATCGCCGCCGCCCGTTCGGAAGGCTGCGACCTGATTTTCATGGCCTCGCATGGCCGGCGCACGACGCTGGGCATGATGCTTGGCTCGCAGACGCTGAAAGTCCTGATCAACTCCGAAATCCCGGTGCTCGTCTCGGCGATGGCCGACCCCCCGGCGCCGGCCATGGCCATCGCCACCATCCGCGACGAGCACCGCTCCCTGGGCGCCGTACTGCACGCCTGGCTGCACGCCCTGCGCCAGGCGGACGACGACGGCGTCACGCCGGACCCGGCCCTGATGAAGGCGATGGTGCGTTACATCCAGGATTTCCCGGTGGCGCTGCATCATCCGAAGGAACAGGACTACCTCTTCCGCAAGCTGCGCGAACGGACCTCCGCGGTCAATCCCGAACTCGACGAACTGGAGCGCCAGCACGACCGCGACGAGCAGATGGTGGCCGAACTGGCAATCGCCGTCGACCAGGTCATCGCCGGCGACAAACCAGCCCAGGAACTGGAAAAGGCCGTCGCGGCCTACGCCAAGTTCATGTGGGAACACATGGGCCGCGAGGAAGGCGTCATCCTGCCGGCAGCCCAGCGCTACCTGACCGATGCCGACTGGGCCGAGATCAACGCCGCTTTCTCGGAAAACCGCGACCCACGTTTCGGCGGCGAGACCGACGCCGAATACAAGCACCTCTTCTCGCGCATCGTCAATCTGGCGAAGTCCGGCAGCACGAACTAAGACACTTTATATAGCAAGAACACAAAGGAGAACACGTGGAAAAGGCAATTCGATTCTATGAGGCCGGTGGCCCCGAAGTCCTGCGACTGGAAGACATCGCAGTCGGCGAACCCGGTCCGGGCGAAGTCCGTCTGCGCCATGTCGCAGTCGGCCTGAACTTCGCCGACACCTACTTCCGCAACGGCACCTACCCGATTCCCCTGCCGGCCGGCATGGGCGTCGAGGCGGCCGGCATCGTCGAGGCCGTCGGCCCCGGCGTCAGCAATGTGGCGGTTGGCGACAAGGTGACCTACACCGGCTTCATCAACACGCTCGGCGCCTACAGCACGGCCCGCATCATCGCTGCCGCACCGCTGATCAAGCTGCCGGCCGGCATCGAATGCGAGACGGCTGCCGCCATGACCATGCGTGGCCTGACTTCGGCCTACCTGATGCGCCGCATCTATGACTTCAAGCCGGGCGACACCATCCTGCTGCACGCCGCAGCCGGTGGCGTCGGCCTGATCGTCTCGCAATGGGCCAAGCTGCTCGGTCTGCGCGTCATCGGCACCGTCTCGACCGAGGAAAAAGCTGCGGTCGCCCGCGCCCACGGTTGCAGCGAGGTCATCAACTACAGCCACGAGGATGTCGCCAAGCGGGCTCGCGAACTTACCGGCGGTACTGGCGTCGATGTTGTCATCGACAGCGTCGGCAAGACGACCTTCAATGCTTCGCTTGATTCGCTCAAGCGTCGCGGTCTGATGGTCTGCGTCGGTACCGCCTCCGGCACCATCCCGCCCTTCGACCCGCAATTGCTGGCGATGAAGGGCTCGCTCTACCTGACCCGCCCGGCCCTCGCCGACTACATCGCCGATCCGGTCGAGAAAGCCGCGCTGGGTGAGGAAATTTTCGGTCACGTGGCTGCCGGTCGGATCAAGATTGAAATCAACCAACGTTATGCACTGAGCGAAGCCGTGCAGGCGCACCGTGATCTGGAAGCCCGCAAAACCACCGGATCATCCATTTTTGTAATCTGAGGAGACAAACATAATGAAAATAGAACAACTGACCTGTGCCATCGGCGCCGAACTGCTCGACGTCAATCTCGGCGATGCCGTACGCGACGATGGCCTGTTCAATGAAATCTACGCCGCACTACTCAAGCACAAGGTGATCTTCCTGCGCGGCCAGACCCTGGACAAGTTGTCGCGCGTCGACCACATGGCCTTCGCCCAGCGCCTCGGCGAACTCGAAACCCATCCGATGGCACCCAGCCACCCGGAAGCGCCCGGCCTGGTCCAGATTTACAAGAATCCGGACAGCCCGATGGACCGCTACGAGAACGCCTGGCATACCGATGGCACCTGGCGCGAAACGCCGGCCCTCGGCTGCGTGCTGCGCTGCATCGAATGCCCGCCGGTCGGCGGCGACACGATGTGGGCCAACATGGTGCTGGCCTTTGAAAACCTGCCGGACCACGTCAAGCAGGAAATCGAAGGACTGATCGCCAACCACAGCTTCAATTCCTCCTTCGCCGCCGCCATGCCGCAGGAAAAGCGCCTGGCCATGAAGGCGCAGTACCCGGATGCCGAGCACCCGGTCATCCGCACCCACCCGGAAACCGGCGAGAAGGTTCTGTTCGTCAATGCCTTCGCGACCCACTTTGTGAATTACCACACCAAGGATCGCGTCCGTTTTGGCCAGGATTACAACAAGAGCGGCAGCGACCTGATGCAGTACCTGATCAGCCAGGCCTACAACCCCGAGTACCAGGTGCGCTGGCGCTGGCAGCCCTTCAGCGTGGCGATCTGGGACAACCGCTCGACCCAGCATTACGCGGTCATGGACTACCCGCCGTGCCATCGCAAGATGGAACGTGCCGCCATCGTCGGCGACAAGCCCTTCTAAACCCCCATCGGGGGCGACCGCTGCGACCACAGAAACAACTGCTGGCCCTAGGGTCAACCCCGAAAAAAGCCCAAAACCACATCAAGATCATTTAAGGAGCAACACATGAACTTTCTCGACGGATCCCTCTGGCCGGAAAACCAGCAAAAACTCGTCATCACCTGCGCCCCCTACGGGCCGGAATGGATGCCTGCCGACTTCCCGGAAGACATCCCGGTTTCGATGGAGGAACATATCCAGAAGGCAGTCGACTGCTACAACGCCGGCGCCACGGTCATCCACATTCACGTTCGCGAACTCGATGGCAAGGGCTCGAAGCGCCTGTCCAAATTTAACGAATTGCTGGCCGGTATTCGTGCCCGCGTGCCGGACATGATTCTCCAGGTTGGCGGCTCGATCTCCTTTGCCCCGGAAGGCGAAGGCGAACTCGCCAAGTGGCTGTCCGACGACACCCGCCACATGCTCGCCGAACTGCAACCGGCGCCCGACCAAGTGACCATTGCCATCAACTCCAACCAGATGAACGTCGTCGAGCAGATGTGCGAGGCCGACGTCGCCGGCACCTCGCTGGGTGAACCGGCCAACTACCGCGCCTACCGCGAGATGACCATCCCGGCCGGTCCGGAGTGGGTCGAAGAGCACATCAGCCGCCTCTCCAAGAACAAGATTCAGACGCACTTCCAGCTCGCCAACATCACCCAGCTCGAAACGGTAGAGCGCAATATGCGCCGCGGCGCCTGCAACGTGCCCTTGATCCTGACCTGGGTTGCCATCGGCGGCGGCTTCGATGCGCCGAACATCTACAACCTGGCCAACTTCGTTCGCGCCTGCCCGGACGGTGCGGTGCTGACCCTGGAAACCTCGATGCTCAACGTCCTGCCGCTGAACATGATGGCCATCGCCATGGGCCTGCACGTCCGCTGCGGTATCGAGGACAACATCTGGACGCAGGATCGCTCACGCAAGATGAGCACCGTCGAGCAGATCGAGCAACTGGTTCGCATCGCCGGTGAATTCGGTCGCGAAGTGGCCAACGGCAAGGAAGCCCGCGAGATCTACAAGATCGGCACCTTCTACGAGACCGCCGAGCAGACGCTGGCCGAGAACGGCTTTGCACCGAGCCGCAAGCCAGGTCAAAAGGGCTTCACGCAGTACGCCGCCTGAGTTTGTAGTTGTCGTATTAAGCGGTATCGACAAGGGCCTCCGCCCTTGTCCCATAACAAACCACCCGGCTGCGTTTCCCCGCGCGGCCGGCGCGGTCATAATAATCTGGAGACCCCATGGCAGCACACATCGCCCCCCCCACACCGGAAGAAATGGCCGCCACACCGGTCGTCCCCCGCGCCTATGCCTGGGTCGTCTTCGCACTGACCTTCGCCCTGCTCCTCTCGGACTACATGTCCCGCCAGGTGCTTAATGCGGTCTTCCCCGTCCTCAAGGCCGAATGGAGCCTGTCGGATACCCAGCTCGGGTCGCTCAGCAGCATCGTCGCGCTGCTCGTCGGCCTGCTCACTTTTCCGCTGTCAGTCGTCGCCGACCGCTGGGGCCGTGTCCGCAGCGTCGTCCTGATGGCCGGTCTGTGGAGCCTGGCCACCCTTGCCTGCGCGCTAGCCGCCAGCTACAACCAGATGTTCATCGCCCGCTTCTTCGTCGGCGTCGGCGAAGCCGCCTACGGCAGCGTCGGTATCGCGCTGATCCTGAGCATCTTCCCCGCCCACATGCGCTCTACCCTGGCCAGCGCCTTCATGGCCGGCGGCCCGGTCGGCTCGGTAATCGGCATGGCCTTGGGCGGCATTGTCGCAACCCACTTCGGCTGGCGCTGGTCGTTCGGTGCGATGGCCGTCTTCGGCCTGGTCCTGGTCATTCTCTATGCCCTGATCGTGCGCGAAAGCAAGATCAGTTCGGCGGCCGCCCAGAACGCCGCTCGCGAAGGTCGGGCACCAGCCATGCAGCGCCCCCGACTGCGCGCCATATTCTCGGGACTTTTCTCGTCGCGTGCCGTCATCGCCGCCTACATCGGCAGCGGCCTGCAACTGTTCATCATGGCCGCCATGCTGGCCTGGCTGCCCAGCTTCCTCAACCGTTACTACGGGCTCCCCACCGACAAGGCCGGCGTCGCCGCCGCCGCCTTCATCCTGATCGGCGCCATCGGCATGACCGTCTGCGGCGTCGTCACCGACCGGGTCAGCCGCAGCGTACCGGCCCGCAAATGGACGGTGGCCATCGCGTATACCCTGATTTCAGCCACCTTGCTGCTGCTGGCCTTCCAGTTTCCGCCAGGCACCGCACAACTGGTCCTGATCGCCCTCGGCATGGCCATGGTCGCCGGCACCACCGGCCCGGCCGGCGCCATGGTCGCCAACCTGACGCATCCTTCGATCCACGCCACCGCCTTCGCCACGCTGACCCTGGCCAACAACCTGCTCGGTCTCGCCCCCGGCCCCTTCGTCACCGGCATCGTCGCCGACCGTATCGGCCTGATGGGCGCGATGCAACTCGTGCCGCTGATCGCCCTCGGCGCCGCTGCGGCCTTCATCTTTGGCAAGGGCCACTACGTCGAAGACCTGAAGCGCATCCGCGCCATGCAGGTCTGATCTTCCAACCCCAACGAACGCACACAACCATGACCACTTCCCCCACCATCCTCATCGTTCCCGGCCTGCGCGACCATGTTGAAGAACACTGGCAGACCATCCTTGAACGCAAGCTGCCCAAGGCCTGTTCGGTCGCCCCGCTCGAACACGACAAGCTGAGCTGCGCTGCCCGCGTCGAAGCCCTGCAAGATGCCATCGCCCGGATCGACGGGCCGATCATCCTGGTCGCCCACAGCGGCGGTGTCATGATCACCATCCATTGGGCGCAAAAGTACCAGCGTCCGATTCAGGGTGCCTTGCTGGCCGCACCGGCCGATCTGGAGTCACCACTGCCGGCGGGTTACCCGAGCGTCGATGCGCTGCGCGACAACGGCTGGCTGCCGCTGCCCCGTCAGGCCTTGCCATTTCCCAGCATCGTCGCTGCCAGCACCAACGACCCGCTCGGCGATTTCGCTCAAGTGAGTCAGTTGGCCGAGGCATGGGGCAGCAAAGTGGTCAACATCGGCGCCGTCGGCCACCTCAACCCGGCTTCCGGCTTCGGCGAATGGCCAGAAGCGCAGGCGCTGATCGACCAGCTGCGCTGACCCCATCGCCCATCCACGCCAGATGACGCTCCCTTCCCGGCCGGCCTTGATTCTGCTGCTGGCCCTGATGGGGCTGCTGAACTCCTTCGGCTCCGACATTCTCATCCCCGCCCTGTCGCTGCTGCGCCAAGACCTGGGCAGCACCGACTGGCAGGCCCAACAGTCGATATCCCTGTTTTTTATCGCCAGCGCCTTCGTCTCGCTGTGGTACGGCGCAATTTCGGATGCCTACGGGCGGCGGCGAACCATCCTCGCCGCCTTGTTCATACTGAGCCTGTCGTCGGCGGCCAGCGTCTTCGCTCAAAACATCGAACAGATCTGGGTGCTACGCATCGTCCAAGGGCTGGCTGCCGGCGCCGGGATGGTAATCAGCCGTTCCATCCTGAACGACCTGCATCAAGGTTTCGAGGCCCAGCGCCTGCTCGGCCGTATCACCATGATTCAAACGCTGAGCATCGTGGTGACGCCGGTTTTCGGCGCCTGGCTGAGCATCCATTACGGCTGGCGGATGGTCTTCGCCGCCTTGAGCAGCGTCACGCTCATTCTGGCTGTGACCTACTGGCACTGGCTGCCGGAAACCCTGCCGCCCAACCAGCGCCTGCGCCTGAACCCGGCCGAGCTGACGCGCGCCTTTCTGACAGTGCTCGGCACACCAAGCTTCATCCGCCTTTCACTGGCCCACGTCGCCAACTGGACAAGCATGGCCGTCTACACGGTGTCGGCACCGATCATCGTCATCGACCGGCTAGGCCGGGCGGCGACCGACATTTACCTCGTCTACGGACCGATCACCCTCGGCCTGATCGCCGGCTTTCTGGCCTTTCCCCGGCTGCTCAAGCGCCGGCAAGCCGGCGGCACGTTGAAACTGGCCTATCTCGTACTCGGCGCTGCGGTACTGTTCAACCTGATGGCGAGCTACCTGTTCCCCACCGCCCTGATCAACATTGCGCCACTATTCATTTATTCCTTCGGCCTGGCGCTCGCCCTGCCCCTGCTGATTGCGGGTGCGCTCGAACCGCTCCGTCGCCACGGCGGGGTCGCCGCTTCGTGCCAGACATTTTTGCAATTTGCCATGATCGCGCTGGCGGCAGGGGTGCTCGCCCCCTGGCTGTGGGATTCACTGTTCGCCCTGGCCATCGGCACCGGCTGCCTTACTTTGCTGGGCGGCATCAGCGCTCTCCTGGAACAGAGGGCAAAATGCCCTGCTGTTGCCCAATCAAATACACAACAAGACAAAACACCTTGACTCCGACCCTGAATATTGACCTCTATTTCGACCTGATTTGCCCATGGTGCCTGATCGGCAAGCGCCATCTGAGCACCGCCCTTGAGCAATTTCACCAGCGCCATCCCAACGTCAATACATCTGTCGTATGGCACGCCCACCAACTGCTGCCCGACATGCCGGTCAAGGGCATGCCTTACCAGGCGTTTTATGAGCATCGCCTGGGCAGCAAAGCGGCGGTCACGGCGCGCCGCGCCCAGGTCCAGGCAGCGGCGCAAGCTGCCGGAATCACGCTCGCCTTCGAGCGCATCGAGTTCATGCCCAATACGCTGGCCGCGCATCAATTGATCGACTGCGCCGGCAAACTCGGCAATACCGAGCAAGTGGCAAACCTGATCGAACGTCTATTCACCGCCTATTTCATGGACGGCCGGGATATCGGCGATCTCACCGTACTCTTCGCAATTGCCACTGAAACAGGTTTCCCGGCAGCGCAAATTCAAACGGCCCTCGCCACCCCGGAAATTCACCAGAGATTCCTCGAAAAACTTGCCGCGACTGCTGCCAGCGGCATCTCTGGCGTTCCTTGCTTCGTCTTCAATAATCGCCAAGCAATCTCCGGCGCCCATCCGCCGGCATCGCTGCTGGCAGCGATGGAAGAAGCGCCGCTGGCTTCCGCAACCCAGACTGTTTAAACAAATCAGCCGCCCACCCCGAGGCGACGCCATCAATCAATATTAAAGGAGAACACCCATGGAAAACCTCACCCCCGCCTGGACCCCCTCGCCCGAGACAATCGCCAACGCCAAACTCACCGCCTTTATCGACTGGCTGGCTCGCGAACGTGGCGTCAAAGTCGCTGACTACGATGCCCTGTGGCGCTGGTCGGTGAGTGACATCGATGCCTTCTGGGGTGCCGTCTGGGATTACTTTGCCATTCCGTCGGCGACGCCACGCGGCAAGGCCCTGGCTGATGCCCGTATGCCCGGCGCGGTGTGGTTTCCCGGTGTCGAACTGAACTACGTCGAACAGGTTTTCCGTCACGCG
>Ga0073900_10000571_pt1 | contig 23352 bp, 16 predicted proteins | sample KloWWTmetKNB5Kit_FD_66666 | JGI IMG/M metagenome (GOLD analysis project Ga0073900, IMG submission 66666) | Active sludge microbial communities from Klosterneuburg, Austria, studying microevolution and ecology of nitrifiers - Klosterneuburg... | ecosystem: Engineered > WWTP > Aerobic digester >...
CTCGCGCTTCTTTGCGGCCCTTGCGGTACCCCATCACCCCAACCACCGCCGCTACTGCCAGCAAAACGATGGCTTCTAAAATGACTAAAACTTCCATGTTATTCCTCGGTACTACTATCTTGAGTCAGAACCGCCGCCACAGCCTCGGAGATGATGGCGTAATCGAACCCGTTACGCGCGAGGTATTCCGACAATTTGCGCTTTTTGGTGAGGGCATCTGCGCTGGCCAGACGGGGAAGCCGGCGGCGCGCCATATCCTGCGCCGTTTGGGCATCATCCACGTCCGCCGCCTGCAATGTTTCGTCAATTACACCCTGCGCCACGCCCTTTTGCCGCAATTCCCATGCCATCATGCGGCGGCTCTTTGGCGCAGAGCGCAATCTGCTCTCTACCCATTCTTTGCTAAAGGATGCGTCATCCAGCAACCCGGCATCTCGCAAATTTGCCACAATCTGCGCGATATTCTCTTCATCCACTCCTGCGCGGGTTAAACGGCGGCGCACTTCTGCCACACTGCGCGGCCTGTACCCGATGAAATCCACCGCGCGAACGCGGGCTTTTTCCAGCGTATCCGCAGCCTTCAGCTCCTCTATCTGCGCGTCGGTCAGCGTCTGCCCAATTTTTAGCCATAATGCGTGGATGAGAGCCAGCCCGAAGGCAAACTCGCCATCCAAGTGCACCGCCACACGAGTTTTATCTCGCTTTTGCGTTCTTAACGCTGTAATTGTTCCAGACACACTCACACATAAACAGATCGCGTAAAAGCGAGTTTTCTCTCGCCATCATCGCGCCTGATTCTCTAGCGACGTTTTATTTTCCGTTTTGGCCGTTCTGGAGGGCCTTTTTTCTTCATTCTTTCGTTTTCCATAAGTTTCTGCCGCCAGAACGATGTAATACGGTTAGTCAATCATTATAACGGGAATTGAGGATGCGCGGGTAACAATCTTTTAACCGGCTCGGCAAACATCACGCCCGTTCGGCTTTCTCCCACGCGCGTTGAAAGGTGCGCTGCATCACCACTGCGCCCTCTTCCATGTTGGGGGTCTCACTCATCACCCGCCCGGCCAGGCCAAAATCTGCAAAGGCCTTAAACAGCTCTTTGTATTTCACATCGGCCTCGTCCAAATTCAAATGTTTCTTTTCGCCTTTGGCGGTGTAGGCGATGCCGCTGAAATGCACGTGAATGCGTTTTAGCCCGCGCTCGCCCAGCCCGCTGGCGATGAGGCGCAGGGCGTTGGCGAACTCCTCATACGAGTTAAACGAGCCATCGCCGGGGCGGGCGTGCAGGTGGGCAAAATCCACGCAGGGCAGCACGTTCTCAATTTCGCGGCTCCACTCAATGGTTTCTTCCAGTGTGCCCATCATCGCGCTCTTGCCCATCGTCTCTGGTCGCAGGGTCACATTCACCTTTTCTTTCTTCAGCGTGTCGGCCACCTCGGCCAGCCGGTCTGAGCCAATTTTGCAGGCCGCTTTTGGCTCATTCTTCATATAGCTGCCCGGATGAAAAATAATGTCGGTTGCGCCCGCCTTATACCCGGCGCGGGCCGCGGCCAGCAGCCGCTCGCGCCCGGCCAGCCACATCTCCTCGGTCTGGGCGTTCAAGTTGATGAAATATGGCGCGTGGACGCTGAGCGCCACATCGTATTGCTCGCCCGCGGCTTTGATGTTGGCGCAGGTTTCATCGCTCGCTCGCACGCTTTGCACCCACGCCAGCTCCAGCGCGCTCAGCCCCAGCTCGCGAATGCGCGCCACGCCGCCCGCGCTGCCGCCATTTTTGGGTGTGCTCATTGGCGCGCCAACGGTGCCAAATCGAAGTGGTAAATTCAGGTGCGTGGTTTTGCTCATGGATAACTCCGCCATCATTCTACCCTCATGAGACGCGCCCGCTATGTTCCCATCGCCCTTGTGCTGGCCGGTTTTGCGCTGCGGGCGCTACCCCTTCTGCGCGAGAGTTTGTGGCGTGATGAGGTGGATGTCATCCGGTTTGCCCTCGCCCCGCCCGCCGACCTGCTGGGAAATTTTGTCCGCGCCGGCATGAACGGCCCACTTTATCTTATCTTCATGCGCGGCTGGCTGGCGCTGGGCGGCGTGAATGATTTTGCGCTGCGCTATTTTTCCGCGTTGTGCGGCGTGGCTGGCATCGCGCTCATGTTTGCGCTGGCAAAATCGCTGGGCATGGGCAGGCGCGCGGCGGGCTGGGCCGCTGGGCTGATGGCGCTTGCCCCGGTGATGGTCTGGTACTCTGGCGAAGGCAAGATGTACGCCCTGCTGGTTGCCATCACCCTGCTGGCGCTGGTGTGCGCCCGGCGCGGCTGGTGGCTGGCTTTTGCGCTGTGCGCCAGCGCGGGGTTTTACATTCACGTTTTGTTTGTGCTGTTTGTGCCGGTGGCGTTTGTGTTTTTTCTGTCTGGCCGCAAAACAAAAGGCGGATGGCTGGCATTTGCCGCGCTGACCTTGCCGTATTTGCCCGTGCTGGCCTGGCAATTGCCCGCGCTGGCGGCGGGTTTTCAAACCGGCCACACGTTTTACCCGCTAGATCAAACCCTGCTGAATTTGTTGTATGCATGGGGCGTTGGGGTTGCCACGCGCTTTCCATTTGGCGCGGGCTGGCAGGTTGGGTTGGCCGCCTCTGGCTTGCTGGGGCTGATGGCGCTTGTGGGGCTGGCGCGGCTGCCCGGTCGCAGGGCGGCGCTGCTGGCGTGGCTGGTTTTGCCCGCGCTGCTCATCACGCTCATCTCCACCCGCTCGCCGGTGTTCGAGCCGCGCTATTTGCTTTGGTGCGCCCCGGCCTTGTATGTGCTGCTGGCCGCCGGGCTGCAAACGCCGGGCCGGGTTGGGCGGGCGCAAAAGGCCATTGCGCTTTTTGTGTGCGCGATGGGTCTTGTGGCGCAATTTTTGTTTCCGCTTCGGCCAGATATTCGCGGCGCCGCGGCTCACATCACCCAAAACGCCCAACCCGGCGATGCCGCGCTGATGGACATGCCCTACGCGCGGTTTGCGTTTGAGCATTACTGGCCCGCCGGTTTGATGCCGATTATTGAAGCGCCTTACACAAACGATGATCCCAATTGGGATGAGGTGAGCGCGGAGTTGTCCGCAAAAACATCAGCCACACCCGCCCGCCGGGTGTGGCTGATTGAATCTGAACCGGAAATGTGGGACACGCGGCATTTGGCCCGCGAATGGCTGGCCCAAAACGCCGCCCTGCTGGAGCATGTCTCCGCGGGCGGCGTGGAGATGTGGCTGTATCAACTTGGCCGCTGAGCGCGGCGTATCTCTTCGGCAATCATCTGGATGCCCTCGGCAATTTTGTCTTCCGGGGCGTAGCTAAAGGACAGGCGCAGCTCGTTTTTGCCTGTGCCATCAAAATAGCAGCCCTCGCCGGGCAAATAATCCACGCCGCGGGCGCGAACAGCCTTCAGCATTTCGCCCGCGTCCACCGTTTTGGGCAGCGTCACCCAAATAAAAAACCCGCCCTGGGGCTGCGTCCACGTCACGCCCTCCGGCATAAACTCGGTCAGCGCGTCTTGCATGGTCTCGTGGCGGCGTTTGTAGATGGCTTTCACGCGGGCGATGTTTTTATCCAGCCCGCCGTTTTTGCTAAACTCCCAGCCCACGTGCGTGGAAAATGAAGACGTGTTGCCATCAGGTTTTAGCTGATCCAGTTGGGCGATGAGATCCGGGCGGGCCACAATCCAGCCCAACCGCATCCCCGGCGAAAGAATTTTAGAGAACGTGCCGATGTAAAACGAGCGTTCGCCGCCATCCAGCGCATACAGCGGCGGCAAAAATTCGCCAGAAAAGCGCAGGTCGTAATACGCGTCATCCTCAAAAATGGCAAAATCGTATTCATGCGCCAGCTCCACGATGCGTTTGCGCCGTTCCAGGGTGGTGGTCACGCCGGTGGGGTTTTGAAAGTTGGGGATGACGTAAAAGAACTTGGGCTTTTTACCCTGCGCCCGCAAATCCTTGAGGATTTTCTCCAGTTCGTCCACTCGCACGCCGTTTTCATCCAGCGGCACCCCTGCGATGTTCACGCCCAGATTTTTCATCAGCTTGACCGCGCCCAGAAAGGTTGGCGCTTCGCTCAGCACCACATCGCCGGGGTCAAGCAGCAGGTCGCACACCAGCGCCAGCGCCTGCGAAGACCCCACCGTGATGAGCAAATTGTCGCGCGTGGCGTGAATGCCTTGGTCGCGGGCCAGCTTTTGGGCCAAAATATCGCGCAGGCCGTTGTTGCCCGGCGCGCCGGAATATTGCAAAGGCCATTCGCCGTGCGTTTGCAGCGCAATCTCGGTGGCGCGTTGCACTTCGGCGTTGGGCAGGCAGTCTGGCGCGGGGAAGCCGTAAATAAACGAGGTTTTCTCCATCGCGCCCCAGCCGCGCTGGGCGCGCAAATTTTTGGCTCGCTGGCTTAGTTGATCGGTCAAAGGCAATGTGTGCGTCATGGTGGGCCGATGATACTCTTGTTGGCCCGCCTGGCCTCTAGCAGATTATGCGCAAAGCTGTGCGATTGAAATCGCGCCTCACGGGCATTCTGCCGAGTGTCGGCCTGCGCCGACACGGTTGCGTCCGCGCAGGCGGACGCTCAGCCAACGGCTCATAAAGGCGCGATTTCAATCGCACGGTTTGAGCAAAATTCTTGGACAGGATGTGGCTTCAATCACCACTTTTAACGAATTACTCCGAATACCTGACCGAATGCTTCACCCTTCACCCTTCACCCTTTCTTTGCCAGCGCCTTTTGCGCCCGCTTGATCTGGCCCTTTACCTCGCCAGTGCCGCCAACCACCGCCCGCGATTTGACCGACTGCGCGAAGTTGAACACCGCCCGAATGTCATCGCCAAAATGCGGCGAGATGGAGCGCCAATCGTCCTGGCTCAGCTCGCTCATGGGGATGGCTTTGCCCTCGGCCAGCGCCACCGCGCGGCCCGCCATGTGATGCGCCTCGCGGAACGGCACGCCGCGCCGCACCAAATACTCGGCCACATCGGTAGACAGCATGGCCGGGTCAAGTGCGGCCTGCATCCGGTCGGCGTTCACGCGCAAGGTGGCGATGACCGCCGCGCACACGGGCAGGGTCATGGCAATGGTGTCCAGCGAATCGAACAGCGGCTCCTTGTCCTCCTGCATGTCTTTGTCATACGTCATGGGCAGACCTTTGAGCAGGGTCAAAATCGCCATCAAGTTGCCCATCAGCCGGGCGCTTTTGCCCTTGGCCAATTCCATGGAGTCCGGGTTTTTCTTTTGCGGCATCAGGCTGCTGCCAGTGGAGTACGTGTCGGCCAGGGTGACAAAGCCAAACTCGGCGGTGGAGTAAATCACCAAATCTTCGGCCATGCGCGAGATGTGAATGCCCAGCATCGCCAGGCAAAACTGCAACTCGGCCACAAAATCGCGGTCGCTCACCCCATCCAACGAGTTGTCCGAGACCGCCTTGAACCCCAGCGCCTTTGCCAGCGCGGCGCGGTCAATGTTGAAGGGGTTTCCGGCCAGCGCGCCGCTGCCCAGCGGCATCACGCTGGTGCGGCGGGCGCAATCGGCCAGCCGTTCGCGGTCGCGTTGAAACTGCCAAAAATAGGCCAGACACCAATGCGCAAAGGTGCTGGGTTGGGCGCGTTGCATGTGCGTATACGCGGGCATGAGTGTGTTCACGTGCGCCTGCGCCTTCGCCAGCAGCGCGTCTTGCAAAAGCGCAATTTGCGTTTGCGCCACCGCGATCTCATCCAGCGCAAACAGGCGCATGTCGGTCGCAATTTGATCGTTGCGGCTGCGCCCGGTGTGCAATTTGCCGGCCACATCGCCCGCCAGCTCTTTCAGCCTGCGTTCCACGGCGGTGTGAATGTCCTCATCGCTGGGCTGCGTCTCAAACGCGCCGGTCGCAAATTCCTCGCGCACGGCCTTTAGCCCGCGTTGCAAAGCGGCAGCTTCTTTTTGGGTGATGATGCCCGCACCCGCCAACGCTTGCGCGTAGGCCACGCTCCCGCGGATGTCGGCATCCCACAACCGCGCGTCAAAACGCATCGAGTTGTTCAGATGCGCCATCAGTTCATCCATGCCGCCGCTAAAACGGCCGCCCCAAAGTTGGTGTTGTGTCATGATTGATTTCCCAGTGCTCGGAGCGCTCGAAGCGCTCCGAGCACTAATTTTTTTTATAAAATCCAACCAAAAATTCCTTGTTGCCCTGCGTCCCGGTGATGGGTGATTCGATCACAGGCGAAGCCTGCCAGCCCTGATTGGCGGCAAAGTTCACCACCCGCGCCACCACCGCCGCGTGCACGGCGGGGTCGCGCACAATGCCGCCCTTGCCCACTTGTTCGCGCCCCGCCTCAAACTGCGGTTTTATCAGGGCGATGACTTGCGGCCTGAGCGCCCGGAGCGGTTGGCCCAACTCGTTGGGCAACGCTCCGGGCGCTGAGCGCTCCATCCACCCAAATACTTTGGGCAAAATCAGCTCCAGCGAGATAAACGAGACATCAATCACGGCCAGATCAATTGGCTCTGGCAGCGCGTTCAGATGGCGCACGTTGACCTTCTCCATCACAACCACGCGCGGGTCGTTGCGCAATTTCCAGTGCAGTTGGTTCGCGCCCACATCCAGCGCAAAAATTTTGGCCGCCCCGCGCTGAAGCAGACAATCCGAGAAACCGCCGGTGCTGCTGCCCACATCCGCGCAGACAAACCCGGCCGGGTCAACGCCAAACGCATCCAGCGCCGCCTCCAGCTTAAACCCGCCCCGCGAGACATATTTGGGCGGCTGGGCCACATCAATTTTGGCGTCTGGGCTGATGGGTTTTGCGGGCGTGTCAATCACCTGGTCATCCACGCGCACCTCGCCCGCACGGATGAGCCGCTGGGCCATGTCGCGCGTCTCGGTCAGGCCGCGCTCCACCATAACCACATCCAGCCGGATTTTTTTGATCGGTGTCATCTGCCAAACGCCAGCCGGTCAATCATGCGCTGGGGAAAGCCCGCCTCGCGCATTTTGTTTTGGGTGGCCTGGTAGTCGTACTCGGCCCGGTAAACTGTGAAGATCCGCGTCTCGGTGTCCAGAATGGCGTAGGCGGCGCGCGGGTCGCCATCTCTTGGCTGGCCCACCCCGCCCGGATTGATGATATACCGCGCATCGGCCTTGAGTTTGACCGCCACGCCCGGCGCGGGCAGGCTCAGGCGCACATGGCCGGTTTTGTCATCGCGCACAAAGATGGCCGGAACATGGGTGTGCCCGCACAGGCAAAAGGTCTCGTCAAAGAACTCAAAATTTTCCTCGGCAATGGTGGTGTCTGTGATGTATTCCCAAATAGGCTCGCGCGGGCTGGCGTGAACCAGCAGATACTCGCCATGCGCCAATTTTTCTGGCCGGGCCTGCAAAAATATCAGATTGCGCGGGCGCAATACCTCGCGCGTCCACCTGGCAATGTGCGCGGCCTGGGCGTGAAAGGTCTGGATGTCCAATTTTTCCAGCACCGCCCAATCGTGATTTCCCGATAAACACACGTGTGGCAAAGTGAGCAAAAGATCAATGCACTCGTTGGGGTCTGGCCCGTAACCCACCACATCACCCAGGCACCAAACCATGTCATAGGCCGCGCGGGTTTGCGCGTCTTTTAGCACGGCCTCAAACGCGGCCAGGTTGGCGTGAATATCAGAAATGACCAGAACTCGCACGGCTATTTCTCCACTTGTATTTTTGCGATGGCGTTCCGGCCCGCGCCACAATCTACAAAAAGCTCCAGTGGGCCGGCCAAGATGGCGGGGTCAAGATTCCACACCCAGGCGGCGCTGCCATCGCTGCCGGTCACCCGCGCGGGCAAACCCGGCACAGGTTGCCAGAACTCGTTTTGCTTTTGGCTGATGGTGCACAGAACATCCGCGGCGCTCCTGATTTCTAACGAGGCCGCGCCGCCCGCGGAAACCCTCTCTGAAAGTGTGGCGATGACTACCCCGCTGACTGGGGTGGAAGTTGCTACTGGGCTGCCTGCCCCCGCCCCAACGCCAATGCTGCCGGGGCGTTTGGTGGGCGTGGCGGGCGGCGTTGGCGAGAAATACTGCGCCGTGATGGTCAGAATCACCGCCTGCGATGTGCCTTGAAAACCGGGCGTGAGAATGATGGTTGAGCTGGATTTTTGATTGGGCGTGGCGATCACAACGGGCTGGGTGGCCGCTTGTGCGGGCCTTGCTGTCGCGGGCATGGTTGTCGCGGGCGTCGTTGGCGCAGGCGGCGGGGGCACGCTTGTAGGCGGCGGGGTGGGGGTGGGCAACTGTGATTGCAGCGGGTTGGCAATGGGCGCAGGCTGACCGCCGCACGCCGTTGTCATTGCCACAAACGCGCCCGCCGCAAATCCCATCACCCGCCGAGCAAAACCAGAAAATGCCATGTGCAAAGTGTAACAAAACAAAACCTCCGAGATGTTTGCGTCACACCCCGGAGGTTCCATTTTCTTATCTCTTTCCGCCCTGGTCTTATTTCTTCTCGGCGGCGGCTTCTTCGTCTTTCTTGCCTTTTTCGATCACTTCTGGCTCGGTGCCATCGGCGGCGGCAGCTTCTTCTGCCTTCTGCTCCACGTAGCGGATCACGCGCACCAGCTCGTCTTCCTGGTCATCCAGAATTTCAATCCCGGCGGGCAGCTTAAGGTCGCTGACATGCAAGGACTGGTCAATGGACAAGCCTGACACGTCCACTTCGATCTTCTCGATCAGGTCGGCGGGCAAGCAGCGAATCTCAATCGCGTTCATCTCTTCGTTCAGAATGCCCGCGCCACCTTTCACATCGGCTGATTCGCCCAAATACACCACAGGCACCCGAACGGTGATTTTCTCGGTCATGGAGACCTCGTAAAAATCCACGTGCTTGAGGGTGCGCTTGACCGGGTCGCGCTGCACTTCGCGGGTGAGCACATTCTTGGGCGCAATGCCCGCGCCAAATTCCAGCGTAATCAGGCGGTTGCGGCTGATCTTGCGCAGGGTGTTGGTCAGCTCTTTTGCATCCATCTGGATGTGGCTTGCGGCGATGCCATGCCCGTATACCACGCCCGGCACTTTGCCAGATCGGCGCAGCGCGCCTACACCCTTGCCAACCGCTGTGCGCGTCTCGGCGTTAATTACAATTTTCTCTGCCATTTCAAATCCTTTTTCAACCGCCCATCGCGCCCGCACCTGCGGCATCGCTACTCACGGTTGCCATCCGCCGCCCCCAATGGGCGCCGGGCCGTTTTTTTTGCGGCGGGCAATTATACCCGGCGGCGGTTAGCGCCTTCGCCCGCCCATCATCATCTGCCCAATGCGGCGATACCACCAGTCGCGGCGGCTGTATTTGGTCACGCCATACACGGTGTGTTTGATAAAGCGAACCACATCGCGGTAAAGCAATGCGAAGATGATTGCGCCAGCCATGACAAACAAAGCGGTGGGCAGCGGGAACAGCGCCAGCGCCGCGATGATGAACGCGATGATGATGATCGCGCTGATCAGCCCCTGATTCACCCGCCGCGCTGCCACCGGCATGGCAAAGGTCATCACCAGACCCAGCGCGGCCATGCCCAGCCCCAGAAAAAGATCATCGGTTTTCATTTTCCCTATCCTAACGCGAGTTGGCGCCTTGATATGAAAATCAAAGATGATGAGACCTTGAAAAAAAACAAAACGCCCGGAACTTTTTTTGTGTTCCGGGCGTTGATGAGGCTCAATATGGCCTAAAACAGCGCGAGTTTTGGATAAGAGCAAGCCTGTCATTCTGAGGAGCACAGCGGCGCGAAGCAAAGCTGTGCGACCCTTCGGCAAGCTCAGGGCAGGCTGAATCTCTAGCTAATTCTGGCCAAGAAAGAATTAGCCAGAGATTCTTCGCTCCCTCCGGTCGCTCAGAATGACATTTTCACCTCGTTTTGCTTATCCAAAACTCGCGTTAAAACAAGTCTTTAGCTGGCGTGCTTCTTATTCTTGCGAAGCGCAAAGACAGCGAGGATGAACGAGGCGCCTGCCAGGGCGATCAGGGCGCCCTCAAAAATCGCCATTTGTTGATCTGCCTCCGCGCCCGATACGGGCAGGGTGACGACGCCAGTCAGAAATTGGCGAATGCCCATCCCCAGCGTTGGGCGATTGTTCATTTTGAAGAGGGTTTCAAAAGATTTGGCCTGGGCATCGCTCACGTCAACGGTGTTTTTCATTACAAGCCACTTCACGCCCTCGCTGCAAGGTGGCGTGGTGAGTGAGCCGTTATAGCGGTAATACGCGTGGTCTGCTGGCAGCAATGCGTTCAAATCCAGCGAGACCCCATCAACTTTTTTGGTGTCATTTTCTTTTGCGGGCAGATTTTTGAAGATGTTGCTATACGCCGCATTGTCCCCGCCGCGCTTGATGAGGACGCCAATTACGGCAAGGTGGCCTTGCGCGCTTTTGTGCACCAAATGCAACTCCAGATCGGTGTTCTTGCCATCAAATGTGTGCTCGCTTTTATCATGGAAGTGGAATTGCGCGAGGTCGTAGCGGACGCCATCTACCAAAATATAGCTGCCCGGGTCTATGTTGGCCTGCACGGTGTGGCCGTTGTTGATCATGTTCAAAGCGGTGGGCGAATACTTGATCGTGATTGCGGCGGTATCCACCGGGGCGCTGGATGGAATATCAATGGGCGATTGCTGAAGACCGACCGCGCACGCTTCGTAATCATGGCTGAGAGACCCCCATTTGTCCGGGCCTGTTGCCCCTTCGTACCCCCATGGCGCCCCCGATGACGCCAAAGCGGTGGCCGCAAACAACAAACTGGCCGATGTCATTAACGAAACGACTGCTAACTTGACTTTCATGATTTCTCTCCTGAATAAATACCCAAACATCTTATGCGTGGACGGATTTAGCAAGCACAAAACACCCCCCGGTGATCTGGCGCATGGGGCAAGCCGAAATTCGTTAGCAAGAGATATTTGGTATGTGTAAGGTGAAAAAAAGTATAACATGCGCCAGCCCTGTTTGCGCGAAATTTTTTGGGCTAAATGGCTGCCAAAACGGGTTATTCTGAAAACCCGCGTCACATTAGCTTAGTTTCTCTCCAATTCATACACTTTGCTAATCCATCCCGCGTATAGTTCTACGCACTTGAGCGTATTACAATGCGCCTGAGAGGAGAAGAGTTCTGTGGCAAATGACAAACTATCGCGGTTTACCGTTCGGGCGCGGCGCGTCCTTCAACTTTCGTCGGAATCGGCGCAAGAGCTAAAGCACAATTACATTGGCACCGAGCATTTGTTGCTGGGGCTGGTGAGAGAAGAAGCCGGCATCGCCGGGCGGGTGCTGCGCGACTTGGGCGCAACCCCAGAGCGCACGCTGGACATGGTGGAGCGCCTGACCGGGGCGGGCAAACGCGCCAACCCCGGCCAGCCAGACCTGACCCCGCGCACCAAACAGGTGATTGAATACGCGGTGGATGAGGCGCGCAAACTCAGCCACAGCTACATCGGCACAGAGCATCTCCTGCTCGGCCTCATCCGCCAAACCGATGGGATTGCGATTGATGTGATGAAGCAGCTCGGCCTCACGCCAGAGCGCATCCGCCGCGAGACGCTGCGGGCTGTTCAGCAAGAGCAACCCGAGACCGGGACTGCCCCAGAAACCGCGGGCAAGACCCCCTCGCAATCGGTGAAGAAAGACCGCCCCAAGACCCCATCCCTTGACCAGCTTGGCACAGACCTGACCGCGCTGGCCGAGAAGGGCAAGCTGGACCCGGTGGTGGGTCGCGAGACCGAGATTGAGCGCATGATTCAGATTCTCTCGCGCCGCACCAAGAACAACCCCGCGCTCATTGGCGAGCCGGGCGTGGGCAAGACCGCGATTGTGGAAGGTCTGGCCCAGCGCATCGTGGAGGGCATGGCCCCGGAGCCGCTGCTGAACAAGCGCGTGGTGCAGTTGGATGTCGGCTCGCTGGTGGCGGGCACAATGTATCGCGGGCAGTTTGAGGAGCGCTTGAAGCGCGTCATTGAAGAGGTAAAAACCAGCGACACCATTTTGTTTATTGATGAATTGCACATGCTGGTGGGCGCTGGCAGCGCGGGCAGCAGCGTGGACGCGGCCAACATTCTTAAGCCAGCGTTGGCGCGCGGCGAGTTTCAGGTGGTTGGCGCGACCACGCTGAATGAATACCGCAAGCACATTGAGAGCGACGCGGCATTGGAGCGCCGCTTCCAGCCCATTTACGTGGAAGAACCCACGCAAGATCAGGCGTTGGAAATTTTGCGCGGGATCAAGGGCGCGTATGAGCAGCATCACAAACTCAAGATCAGCCCAGAGGCGCTCAAGGCGGCGGTGCAATTGTCATCGCGCTATGTAAGTGAGCGGTTTTTGCCAGACAAGGCGATTGACCTTGTGGACGAATCCTCGGCCCGCGTGCGAATGTACAAGAGCAAGCAGTCCATCAGCCTGAAAGAAGCGTTTAAGGAACTGCGCGAGGCGCAGCGCGAGCGCAACGAGGCGATGGAGCAAAGCCGCTACGATGAGGCGGCCCTCTTGCGCGACCGCGAGAAAAAAGCCACCGAGCGCATTGAAGAATTGCGCCACAATTTTGACCCGAACGCGGAAGGCCCAACCGTGACCGAAGAGGATATCGCCGAGGTGATCTCGATGTGGACAGGCATCCCGCTCAAACGCATCGCGGGCAGCGAGAGCGAGCGCCTCATCCATTTGGAAACGTCGTTGAAAGAAAGAATTGTCGGCCAGCGTGAAGCCATCGAGGCCATTGCCAAGGCGGTGCGGCGCGGGCGGGTTGGGTTGAAGGACCCCCGGCGGCCGCTCGGCTCGTTTATCTTCCTTGGTCCCACCGGGGTGGGCAAAACCGAGCTGACCAAGGCGCTGGCTGAATTTTTGTTTGGCAGCGAAGACGCCATGATTGTGCTGGACATGAGCGAATTTATGGAGCGGCACACCGTGGCGCGGCTGGTTGGCGCGCCTCCGGGGTATGTGGGCTACGAGGATGCGGGCCAGCTCACCGAGAGCATCCGCCGGCGGCCATACTCAATTGTGGTGTTTGACGAAATTGAGAAGGCGCACCCGGAAGTGTTCAACATGCTTTTGCAGATCATGGAAGAAGGCCGCCTGAGCGACGCCCGCGGGCGCAAGGTGGACTTTCGCAACACGATCATCATCATGACCAGCAACGTGGGCGCAGAGTTGATTCGGCGTGAGAGCAAGCTGGGGTTTGCGGTGAAGAAAGACGAAGTGAAGGACGCGGAAAAACAGTTTGCCGAGGTGAAGGACAAATTGTTGGGGCAGCTCAAAAAGTTGTTCCGCCCGGAATTCCTCAACCGTGTGGATGGCACGGTGGTGTTCCGCCCGCTCACCCGCGATGAGATTGGCGAAATTGTCTCGCTGGAGCTGACCAAGGCTCAGAAACGCATCACTGAGCACGCCGTTACGCTGGATGTGAGCGACGCTGCCAAGATGTATTTGGCCGAGAAGGGCTACGACCCCGAATATGGCGCGCGCCCGCTTCGCCGCGTGATTCAGAATCAGGTGGAAGACGCGCTTTCGGATGGCCTGCTTAGCGGGCGCATCCCAGACGGCAGCGCGGTGAAGATTGACTTGATTGACGGCAAGCTGGATTTCAGCGTGAACGGCGCAACGATCAAACCCGCCGCAGTTGAGGACGCCCCGCCGGACGTGGTTGCGCCAACGGATGAGGTAACGCCAGAGTTAAGCGCGGCGTAGCGGTTGTTGGGTAATTGGGTTTTGGTTGATGGGTGTTGGGCGAGCGAAATCGTCCAGCACCCATTTTTTTTATTAGTTGTTGGTTGTTGGTTGTTGGTTGCTGAACACCAATATCACTCACGATTCATCAAGCAACAACCAATAACCAGTAATTAACGTCAGTTGTGGATAAGAGAAAGCCTGTCATTCTGAGGAGCAAAGCGGCGCGAAGCAAAGCTGCGCGACGAAGAATCTCTGCGAAATCCCGGCCAAGAAAGGGTTGGCCAGAGATTCTTCGCTCCCTCCGGTCGCTCAGAATGACAGTTTTCAGCTCATTTCGCTTATCCAACTCGCGTTAATTAACTCACCATGCGCTTGCCCAAACTCTGAGCGTGTTCGGAAGATAAAAATAGCGCCACGGGCTTTCATACGCGCCAGCATCGCAACCGCTGCCTTGCGGACGGGCTACACCATTTTGGCTTGTTTGCGCCGCGCACGCGCTTAGCGGAACAAAATTTATCGCTAAGCTGGGTGGCATCAAAGCAATGCTCGGTGTTGCCCCGCCATTATTTTGCGGCCCAGCGGGGTCTAATCCGAAATTGAGCGTGTAAAGATTGGAGCTTGGAATGGTGGGTGTTACAACACAAGATGGATTCAACACGTTGTAATTGCCAATATAGGTGCTGGTGGGATGCGCATAGGAAAAATATGAATCGCAAAGCCCGGTAATCAAGCTGCTATTTACGGTGATGCTCATATTTCCCGCCCCCCGCGACTCTATTGCATAGGTGCTTGCGCCATCTGGCACAAGAGTAACATGAACCAGGGCTAAATTTCCCGCATAAAACACGGTTGATTCTGCGCCACTTCCAAATTGATAGTTATTGTGAAACAGCGTGGAATTGGTGAGCGTAAATGAGCCTGAATTTCCGATGTTAATCGCGGATCCAAACGCGCTTCCGTTGTGGGTCATATACAACTTATCTCCAATGCCAATGCCAGTGCCAAAAAATGAGATTGCGCCACCGCCTGTCCGAGCCATGTATGAGCTGCGCGCGGTATTACTCAAAAAATTAGTAGAGCGTATTTCTGCAAAGCCAGCGTTAAAAATTGCTCCTCCGCCTGGTCCGCCAAGATCTCCCACACAAACCAGGCAGTCACCCGCCTGATTGTTTAAGAAAGTGCTTCCGGTAACAAGAATTGAACCCCAATTTGCAATGCCGCCTCCGCCAGGCAAGGGCGTCTCCAGTTCTGCGTAGCCTGCGCGATTGCCCTCAACAAGAGTGTTGACCATTGTCAGATTGCCCGAATTTGAAATTGCCCCGCCAGACCCCGCGTGAAAATCTGCCATTGAACAATCAAATCCCTTGGCAACTGTGCAGCCGTTGTCGCCAGCGCGGTTGTTTTGAAATGCTGAGTCTATAAGGGTCAATTGGCCGGCATTGAGAATGGCGCCCCCATCTCCCGCGTAGGAAGCCGTAACCGTGATGAATGGGCCATCTACCGCATGGCCGCCAGCAAGGGTTAGATTGATTAAAGTTAATTGGGAGTTGGTCAGCACGCTTAAGAAACGAAATTGCGGCGCGGCAGGGTCGCGCGATATCGTTGCGCCATTGCCAGTTATTGTGAGAGAAACGGTGTTGCTTATGACAGGCAAACCATTTAAATCTACGCCAGAGCCAGAGTTGACTTGCGTAAGCGTGTAAATGCAACTGGGCGCAAGACTAATAGATTGAGACCCGCCGGTGGTTACCGAAGATTGAATTGCGGAAATCAGATCATTTGCGCGAGTTATTGCATTGGGATCACAACCCACCGAGGTATTAGCTGAAATTGGACTTGCATGAAAGAAAAGATATGCACATGCAAGTGACAAGGCGCAACACACTTTTTTATTCAAGATGATTTTTACCCCATTTGGCCTTAACAGCAGACCAGATTGGATTGTATCTCTTGCCTGATTTTTTGCAAGCGCGGCCAAATGAGAGGATGCGGGCAAAAGATGAGGAAGAGAGAAGAGTTCAATCGCGCTGAGCGCCCGTCTTGATCAATTAACACCTCGCAAATACTCTTCCAACACAAAACTAACGCGCTGGCTATAATCTCATTGGGAATGCGGCAAACGGCAAGGCTTTGTCGCATCTGGAGTAACCATACATGAGATTTGACCGATTTACCGAACGAGCGCAAGACGCGGCGCAGCGCTCGGTTGAAATTTTACAAAGATACAGCCACACCCAGGTGGACACCGAGCATATTCTGCTGGCATTGCTGGAACAGCCCGATGGCCTGGTGCCCGCCGTGCTGGAAAAGCTGGGCGTGGATGTGGCCGGGCTGTCCGAGAAAGTGGATCAAGCTCTGCGCCAATCGCCGCGCGTGAGCATTTACGGCGGCGGCGGCGAGCAGGTGATGATCACCCCGCGCGTGAAGCGCCTGCTGGACCTGGCCCGCGAAGAAGCCAACAAAATGAAGGATGAGTACATCAGCACGGAACACATTTTCCTTGCGGTGTGCTCAGAGCGCAACACGCCCGCCGCCCGCCTGTTTGCCGAGGCCAACATCACCAAAGAGCGGGTGATGGAAGCCGTGACCGCCATACGCGGCGGCAAAACCGCGCAAGACCCGCAGGCCGAAACGAAATATCGCGTTCTGGCAAAATATTCCCGCGACCTGACCCAGATGGCGAAGGAAGGCAAGCTAGACCCCATCGTGGGCCGAGACAAGGAAATTGCCCGCGTGATTCAAGTGCTGGCGCGGCGCACAAAGAACAACCCCGTGCTCATCGGCGATGCCGGCGTGGGCAAGACGGCCATCATTGAAGGGCTGGCCCAAAAAATTGTGGGCGCGGATGTGCCAGAGATTCTGGCGGGCAAAAAAGTGCTCGCCCTGGATTTGGCGGGCATGATCGCCGGTTCGCGCTTTCGCGGCGATTTTGAAGAACGGCTAAAAGGTGTGCTGGATGAGGTCACGCGCAGCGAAGGCGAAGTGATCCTCTTTGTGGACGAACTGCACAACGTGGTTGGCGCGGGCAGCGGCGGCGGCAGCATGGACGCGGGCAATATGCTCAAGCCAGCGCTGGCCCGCGGCGAGCTGCAACTTATTGGCGCGACCACGCTGGATGAATACCGCAAATACATTGAAAAAGACAGCGCCCTGGAACGCCGTTTTGCGCCGGTGTATGTGGATGAGCCGAGCGTGGAAGACACCATCCGCATGTTGCACGGCATTCGCGATAAATACGAGGCGCACCACAAAGTGCATTTTGCCGAAGATGCGCTGGTGGCGGCGGCCAAACTCAGCGACCGCTATTTGCCGGATCGCAAGCTGCCGGATAAAGCGATTGACCTGATGGATGAGGCGGCGGCCAAGTTGCGCCTGGCGCTTTACACGTTGCCGCCAGAACTCAAAACCCGCCAGAGCGAACTCGAAAAAATGCGGGTGGAAGAAGAACAGGCCGCCATCCGCCAGGATTACCAGCGGGCCGCCGAGTGCAAAGTTCAGCGCCTGCGCCTCCAACAAGAATTTGATGAGGGCCGCCAAAAATGGTTTGAAGAAAAAAATCTTGATGAGATTGTGGATCAAGAGGACATCGGCGAGGTCGTCTCGCAAATCACGGGCATTCCCGTGACCCAGATGATGGAGGCTGAGAGCAAGAAGCTTTTGCAAATGGAGGATCGCCTGCGCGAGCGGGTGATTGGGCAGGAAGAGGCAATTGTCGCCATCAGCGATGCCATCCGCCGCGCGCGCAGCGGGTTGAAAGACCCCAGCCGCCCCATTGGCTCGTTCATCTTCCTCGGCTCATCGGGCGTGGGCAAAACCGAGCTGGCCAAGGCGCTGGCGTGGTTCTTGTTTGATGACGAAAACGCGCTGGTTCGGGTGGACATGAGCGAATACCGCGAAGGTCATACCGTGAGCAAACTCTTTGGCGCGCCTCCGGGATACGTGGGCTATGAGGAGGGCGGCCAGCTTACCGAGCGCGTGCGTCGCCGCCCGTATCAGGTGGTGCTGTTTGATGAGGTTGAGAAAGCCCACCCGGATGTGTGGAACGCCATGCTCCAGCTTTTGGACGAAGGCCGCCTGACCGATGGACAGGGCCGCGTGGTGCACTTTAACAACACGGTCATCATCATGACCAGCAATATCGGCACAGACTTCATCAAAAAAGGCGGGGCGCTGGGCTTTATTGCCCCAACCTCTGCGGTGGCCGATGGGTCTAAGAAAGATGCCGACAAGCCCGACACCAAAAAGATTGAGGACGGGCTGAAGAAAACCTTCCGTCCAGAGTTTCTCAACCGTGTGGATGAGGTCATCATCTTCCGCTCGCTCACGTTGCAAGACGTGGAGCGCATTTGCGAATTGCAACTGCGCGAGATCCGCGACCGGCTGAGCGAGAAGGGCCTGACGATTGAGATGAGCGAGGACGCCCGCAAGTGGTTGGCCAAACAAGGCTTTGATACCGCGTTTGGCGCGCGCCCGCTGCGCCGCGCCCTGCAAAAATTTGTAGAAGGCCCGCTCAGCCTTGAACTGCTCAAGGGCACATTCAAGCCCGGCGACAACGTGGTTGTCACCATGCGCGAGGATGGCCTGGGCGTGATGTTCAAGAAAGAGGGCATTGAGGCCGAACCTGCCCCCGCGCCCGTGAGCGTGGCGGCGGGCTAGAAAGCGCGTTCGTCTCTGCGCACGCGCCGCCTGTGAGTGTGAGAAACGCTGGTGTGGTTAACAACCCGCCAGCGTTTTTTATTGATGGGCATCCTGTTTACACGAAGAACGACGTGTAGGGGCGCGGCATGCCGCGCCCCTACGTCTAAACCTTCGGTTTTGCATCTAAACAAACTGCGCAAATCGTTTTCAAAATCTCCTTAAACCCAAAAACAAACAACTCACCACACGGAACGCAATTGCGATGGATAATATGGGCATGAGCGAAGTCGGCTTTTCTGATTTGACCCTGCATCAAGCGCTGCAAAATTTGCGTGTTGCAGAAGGCGACGAGCCTGCCTCTCCAACGCCGTTTGACCGCCTCCTGATTTCTTACCCGGACGCGGTGGGCGTGATGCGCGAGCGGGCGCGGGCCAGAGAAGCGGCCCAAAACTGGCACGCCGCCGCCGAGGATTACGCCCGCGTTTTGGAAGTCTTGCCCGACGACGCCCAATCCATGACCTCGCTGGCGCGCTGCCAAATGCGCGCCGATAACGCCATTGAGGGCAAAATCACCGCGCTGCAAGCGCTGGATCACGACCCGGCCAACCGCGACGCGATTCTTTTTGTGCGCATGGCGGGCGATGAGATTGACAAGAGCAAACTGGGCGAGCTGGCCCACGCGCAGGAAAAATACAGCGTGGGCCAAACCCAGCGCGCCATCAAACAGGTGAAGGATTTTGTGGCCCGCGACCCGGAGCGCATGGACGCGCAGGTCGTTTTGGCGCGGCTGCTCTGGCAAAGCGGGCGGCACATCGCGGCCATGGATGTGTGCCAGCGCATTTTGGATCACGCCCCAGATTGTTTGTTTGCCCATGTTTTGCTGCGCCAGTTTTGGCTCATGGCCCGCAACCCCGGCCAGGCAGATTTGTATTTGGCCGAGATAGACCGCCTTGACCCGGATCATCGCATTTGCGCGGAGAACTTTGGCGATTTAGCCGCCGCGCTGACGGTGAAAGACGCCCCCGCCGAGAGAGCCATCCGCCAGATGCCGGCTTATATGCGCAATGAGGAACGCGCCGACGAGGACGCGCAAGACCGCGCCGCGTGGGTGGATGAGCTGGCGGCCAGCTCTGCCATGCTGCGCACAAAAGTGCAGCCGGTTTTTAGCGCAGAAGAAGGCCCGGTGGCCGATTACTTCCCGCTGGACTGGTCGCCTGTGCCAATTGCCAGCGCCCCAGAAGCGCAAGACATGGCCGCGCCCGCGCTCAACCCGCCGCAGGTGGATGAAGTTGAGGCCGCGCCGCAACCCATCAGCCCACCGCAAGATGCGCCGGTTGAAGCCCAGCACGAGCCAGAGGTGACCCCGGACGAGGAAACGCCGCCCTGGGATGAAACACCCGCGCAGGTGATTGTTCCCCAGGCCGCCAGCAAACCGGCCCCGCCCACGCCAAAAGCCGCGCTCAGCGAGTGGGTCGCGGCAGATGAAGCGCCCGCTGAGCCTGGGGTGGAGGTTGCGCCCGCGCCCGCCCGCTCGCGGCTGGTCACGCCGCGCCCGCGCCGCGCCGCCGCAGCCGCGGCTGCAAAGCTGGAGATGGCGCCATCGGAGAAAAAGAAAGCCTCTGAGAATTTGATTGCCGCGCGAGAAGCCGCCGCCAAGGGCAATTACGCCTTCGCGCTTAAGCAAATTGAAGTTGTGGTGAACCGCGGCAAAAAACCGCGCGAGACGGTGACCATGCTGGAAGACGTGATTGAGCGGCTGAACCCGCGCTCGCAAAAAACGCTGCTCTCCGAGGCGTATCAACTGCTATCCGTTGCCTACACCCAGGCTGGCCGCCCCGATGACGCGCTGGAAGCCTTGCAGCGCAAGTGACGGCTGACGAGCCACCATCCACCAGCCACTAGTGCCCCACTAACTTGATTATTTTTTAGCAGAAATAGGACGAAGTCACCTAAATGTTTTTATTCTGACTTTACGCACAAACCAAGATCGTCATTCCCGCGAACGCGGGAATCTATAACTAACCCACAAAATGTGTGGTGAGGAACACGGATTCCATTGCGTTTTTGGTTTGGCGCGGTATGGATTCCCGCGTTCGCGGGAATGACGGACATTCTTTTGATTATTTGACCCACGCCTTGCGTAAGCCTAGTATATTTTGCTTCGTATTCACTCGCTATATCACCAAATATTCAAGTTTGTCGAACACCAGCCACCAGCAACTAGCAACCAGCACTTACTGCGCCCAGGTCATGCGCTCCAATTGCCAATTGGGGTGCTGGCCCAGGTTCACCAGCCGCCGCGAATCGCCGCCGCCGCTGCTCACCAAATAAATTGCCCAGCTTCCTTCGCGGTTGGATTGATACGCCACCTGCGAGCCATCTGGCGACCAGGCGGGCGCGCTGGCCTGCGCCCCGTTGCTGGTGAGCTTGCGGAAAGATTTGCCCATGTTGAACACATACACATCCCAACTGCCGCCCACGTTGCCCACATACGCAATCTCCTGGCCGTTGGGCGACCACGCCGGGTTGATGTCGCTCTGGGCTTCGGTCATGCGCCGCAGATCGCCGGGGTTATCTGGGTTGATGATGTGAATGCCGCACCCCAAATTGGTGCAGCCCTGGAACGCGATAAGCCCAGTCGGCCCCCAAGCGGGGAAACTGCCCGCGCTGAGCTTGACTGGCGCGGATGACCCATCCACCGGGGCGACAAAAATGGAATAGCCGTTGCCCTCCACCGCCGCATACGCCACGCGCCGGCCATCGGGCGAGAGCGACGGCCAATAGCCCACGCCGCTGCCCAGCCCAATAAATGTGCCCTGGCGGGTGAACCCGCGCAGCACGCCGCCCGCCGTGTAGGCCAGCACATTCCCGCCGTATTGAAACATTGGCTGAGACGCGCCCGCAGCCAGCGGCGAGGTGCGCCCGCTGGCTGAATCAAACAAATAAAGCTGATAGCTGCTGCCTTCGAACACGCTAAACGCCAGCCGCCCGTTCACCCCAGAGACGGTCACGCTTGTGCTGGTGGTGGCGGTGATGGGCACCGGTGTGGCCAGGGCGCACTTTGCGGCGGCCTCGGTTTGCTTTTGCTGGGTTTTGGCGTTTGGGGCGATGCCGTTCGCGGCGGCATAACGCTCTTGCGCGGGGCACCAGTTTTGGCCGCCCGCGTTGGCATCACCAGAGCCAAGATAGGCTTCGGCCAGCAATGCGCGGGTGTCGCGGTAATCTGGGTTGGCTTGAAACACCGCGCCCAGCAACTCAATCGCCCGGTCCCAATCGGCAAACATGTAGTTTTTGGCGTTTTGGTATTGGGCGGCGGCGCGGCGGATGGAATCGGTGTAGGCATCCAGCGGTTTGAGCGAGGCGGCAAAGTCAAGGTCAAGCAACCCGGCCTCAATTTGGCCCTCGTTCAACCGCGTCACGCCGCGGGTGACCAGCGCGGTGTAGCGGGCGGTGGTCACGCGGGCTTTCTCAAAATTCACATCCAGCGCCCGCAACTGCTCGGTGATGGAGATCACGCTGTCCCACGTTTTAGAAATCACGGCGGTGTCCATCTGCGCCAGCAGGGCGTTTTTGTCGGTGGTCACCGGCACGGGGGTGGGTGTGGGCGGGATGGCGGTGGGGGTCTGCATAAACTGCGCGGTGGCGATCAGCTCGGCCACGCCGCGGTTGGTGGGGTTGTATTTCAACACCCCGCTCAAATACACCTCGGCTTGCGCGGCGTTGCCCGCTTGCATGGCTTCCAGCCCGCGGTTAAACCAATCGGCTATTTGCGCGCTGGTGGTGGATGTGGCCTGGGCGCGCAACACCTTGTTGCCATCCTGAAAACCCGCGTAGGCCGAGCCGCCAATCATGCCCAGCAGCAGACAAACGAATAACAAAATAAACAGCCCGCCCAGCAGCCGCTTGCGGGGTTTTCTGCGCGGCAATTCCGCCGCAGTCAGTTCTTCAATTACATCGTCCAGTCTTTCTTCTGGCGCGTCGTTTTCCAGCATACCAGGATGATTATATGGGACAGGCGTGGGCCGCCCCCATCTTTCGGCTTTGGATGATTCAGGTTAAACTCAGCCCCATGAATATTGCGATCATTGGCGCGGGGCCGGCTGGGTTGGCCGCCGCGCATGACTTTCTCAACGCCGGTCATTCAGCCACCATTTTTGAGGCCGCGCCCGCGCCGGGCGGCCTGGCGGCGGGTTTTAAGGAGCCGCATTGGAAGTGGTCGGTGGAAAAGTTTTATCACCACTGGTTTCAATCGGATGCCGACCTGCTGAAGCTGGCCGACGAGACCGGGCTGCGGGCCGGGGTGCAGTTTCACTCGCCCAAGACCGTCTCGTATTGGAATGGCAATTTTTACCCGCTGGATTCTCCGGTGGCCGCGCTGCTTTTCCCCGGCCTCAGCCTCTTCGACAAAATACCGTTTGGGCTGGCCACGATTTATCTGAAATACTTGACCGGCAACGGGATTGGGCTGGAAAAATACACCGCTCACGATTGGGCCAGCCGCTGGATGGGCAAGGGCGCGTATGAGCTGATCTTTCAACCACTTTTGGATGGCAAATTTGGCGAGGCGTACTCGCGCAAGGTGAACATGGCGTGGTTGTGGGCGCGGCTCAAAAGCCGCACATCCAAACTGGGGACGTATGAGGGCGGCGGGCAAAAATTTTATGATGACTTGGCCGCCAACCTGCAAAAACGCGGCGCAAACATTGTGTATTCCGCGCGGGTGCAAAATTTGGCGCAGGCCGATGGCGCGTGGGCGGTCGCGGTTTCCATCAACCAACAGGCCGCGCAAACGCAAAAGTTTGACATGGTTCTAAGCACAACCTCGCCAAAGGTGATGGGCAAACTTGCGCCGCAGCTGCCATCCAACTATTTGGGCGCGTTGAATGACCTGAAATCTTTGGGCGCGGTGGTGGCGGTGTTTTCGCTCAGCCATCCCCTGAGTGAAAACGGCTATTACTGGCACAGCCTGCCCAAGAGCGCGGGCTTCCCTTACCTGGCGATGTGCGAGCACACCAACTTTGTCTCGCCAGAGAATTTTG
>Ga0073900_10000575_pt1 | contig 23322 bp, 19 predicted proteins | sample KloWWTmetKNB5Kit_FD_66666 | JGI IMG/M metagenome (GOLD analysis project Ga0073900, IMG submission 66666) | Active sludge microbial communities from Klosterneuburg, Austria, studying microevolution and ecology of nitrifiers - Klosterneuburg... | ecosystem: Engineered > WWTP > Aerobic digester >...
CAATCGCCCTCAAACATGGCCCGCAAATAGGCATACACCTGCGGCGATTCAATCAGCAGCGTCATCTCGCGGTTGAGCTTGGCGCTGGCCTCTGTGCCATTCCACGAGCCAATTTGCGAGAACGCCCGCTCCCCCACCCGCGCCAAAAACATTTTGTTGTGAATGCCGTGTTTGGCCGGGTCTGCCAAAATGGCCCGCAAATCCCAGCCATTTTGATCCGCCAGCGCGTTCAGGTAGGTCATGGTGGCAAAGTTTCCGCGCACGGCCTCGTCATCGCCGTAATACGCATCCAGCATCACCCGCACCCGCGCCCCGCGCGCCGTCGCGCCAATGGCCGCCCGCAGGCGCAGGTTGGGGTCATCGGTGGGGTTGCTGGCAGATGCGCCCCAGTAATACGGCTCGGATAGTTGCTGAACAAAAATTTCATCGCCCACCCCGGCCCCATCCAGCACGGCCAGCAAACCGCCCGCGCGGATGTTGCTCTCTGGCGAGGTCGCCAGCTCCATCATCATGGGCTGGGCCACCACCAGCGGCGCGGGGTAGCGCACGGCGTAGCTCACCCCGCCGGTGACCGTGATGGGCACAAACCCCAGCGGCGGCAGGCCAAACTCGCAGGCCGCGCACCAGCGGGCGATGTCGGCGTGATTCGCATCAAAATCGGCGTCAAAAATGGCCTGTGCCCGGTTGATGAGTTCCGGCGCGGCCACAATCGCCATCACCCCGCGATGCCCCAGCGTGCCATCGCTTTTGTCATCATCGGGGTAGCCGTTTGCGCCCAAATTCTCCGAGCTAATCACCAGCCGCTCGCCATCTATGATGATGAATTTGGCGTGCAGAGCCTTGTATCGCTTGCGAACATTTTGGGTGGAATCGCTGCGCATAAACCAGCAGCCGCTTTCTGGGTTGCCAGAGTTTGAAATTTGCTGACAGTTCCACAATTCCTGGTCGGGCAACCCGCCCACCGGGGCGCCATCGGCCAAAACCCGCACGCGCACACCCGCCGCGCTTTTGGCCGCCAAAATTTGGGCAATATGCGCGTTGTCAAACGAGTAGGTCTCAAGGTCAATGGTGTGCTGCGCGGCCCCCAAAACCGCGCTCAGCGCCTCAAAACTTGCGTCTGGGGCAACCGCCAGGGTGATGGCGCTTGCGGCGGTCACCGGCGTAAAAAACTCCTCAAAATCCCAGCCGGGGTAGATGGGCCGCCGACCATTCAAAATATCGGTCGCATCGCTCAGCCAGTCTTGGGCGGTGTTTGTGTCTGGCGCGCCGGGTTTGCGCATGAGCAGTTGCCCCTCCGCGCTGATGGAATTTGTGACCACATACGGCTTGAGCGGTTCGCCGCTCCATCCCGCTGCCGGGCTGCCATTGCCATACACCAGCGCATCCACAATTTGCTCTTGCGCATCCAGCAATTGCAAGGTTGCCCCAGAGTTGCTCATGTTAGACCAGCTTGCGGTTTGGTCTGCCGCCACGCCCGCGCTAAATGTGGCGGCGTTTTTCTGCGCCACAAAATAGCCCTGCGCGGCAATCGTCCCGGCCAAATTCACGTTGCTGCCGTTAGACATGCGAATGCTCCAGCCCTCCAGCGAAACGGACGACCCGCCGTTGTTAAACAACTCAATCCACTCGTGGTTGCTGTTGGCTTTTGTGCCCATCCACGCCACCTCGTTGATGACCACGCCGGTGTTGCCGCCGCCGCCTGAGCCAGCGCGAGAGTTGGCATGGCCGGGCGTGCCAATCACGGCGTTGCCAGCGGCGTCAAACGCAAACGGGGCGGGCACATCGGCGGTGGCCCAGTTGGATGGCGTATCTGCCGCGCGGCTGTCCACGCGCTCCATCGTTCGGTAGCTTGGCGAGGCCACGCCCGCATCCCACGCGCCGCCGCTGGCGTTGGCGGTGTCTTTCTCAATGGGTTGGGCATACACCAGCCGCGCCGAGCCGCCATCGTTGGCAAAAGCCAGCGCAGTTGAGCCGCTCATTTGGGCGTAGCTGAGCGCGGGCGCAAAACCAAACTGGCGCTGAAACGCCTGCGCGGTGTTGGCAACCCACATGCTTTGACCCGCGCCCAGGGTGTAGCCGGGAAAACTCAATGTGCGCCCAACCTGGTCGCGCAAAGACCACGCGCCATCCAGCGCCACATCCGCGCTGGTGGGGTTGGTCAGGCGCACAGCCTCATCCAGGTTGCCATCCAACCCGTAATAATGCAAGGCCGAGATGCGCAGCGCGGGCGGGTTTTGCGGCATGCCAAACCCGGGGCTGGCAACCAAAAGTGAACAGACAACAAGACAGATGACGGCAAAATATTTTGTTGACCCCATGCCAAATGTTGTATGCAAGAATAGAGTTTGTGTCAAGAGGAAATTCTGAATTCTGAATTCCAAATTCTGAATTCAAAGTGTTGTTTATTAAAAACAATATACAATCTTTATACAAAAGGAGATTCAGTCATGATCTTAGTGACCGGCGCAAATGGATATGTGGGCGGATACGTGCTAAAGCACCTGAGGGAAACACAGCCCAATGCCCCTGTTAGGGCGTTGGCCCGCAACCCGCGCAACGCGGATAAGCTAAAAGCGGCCGGGGCGCAACCGGTCATTGGCGATGTGACGGATTTGCCTTCGCTGCAAGCTGCCATGCAGGGCGTGGATCAAGTGATTCATTTGGCGGCGGTGAACCGCGATAAAGGCGCGTCTACCATGCAAGCCATAAACGCCGAAGGGACGAAAAACGTGGTGGCCGCGGCAAAAGAGGCGGGCGTGAAGCACATCGTGAATCTGGTGGGGCTGGGCGCAGACCCGCGCAGGCCCTACCCACTGGCAAGCACCCAAGGCGAAGGCGTTAACGCCATCATCGCCAGCGGCATTCCGTATACCATTTTGGAGACATCGGTTGTTTTTGGCGCGGGTGATGAATTTATCAACACGCTGGCCGGGCTGGCCCGAATTCCGCCGGTGATGGTTGTGCCCGGCGATGGCAAAACGCGCTTTCAGCCGATGGCCGCACAAGATGTGGCCGCCTGCGTGGTCAAGTCGTTGGCGCTCCCGGCGGCCATCAACCAGCGCCTGCAAATTTGCGGCCCGGAGGTGGTGACGCTGGAGCAGATCATTGACGCGATTCTGGCCGAGATGGGGGTGAGCCGCATCAAACTGCACATGCCCGTGCCGCTGCTCAAAATTGGGGTTGGGTTGATGGAAGCCGTGCTGCCCAAGCCTCCGGTCACCTCCAGCTTGTTGGGTATGCTGGGCGTGGATAACGTTGCCACAAATAACGCCACGTTCAAGGTATTTGGCCTTTTGGCGATGGGGCTGCGCAGGAACATCGGTTTTGTCAAAGAGATGACGCTGGGGAAGTTGATCCGCCGCTCGCTGGGGAAGATGGAGTATCGGTAATTGAGGTTTTTTTGGATTGGACTTGCGCAAAGCCGAGTTAATTTCGTGAAAATGATGAAATAAACCGAAGGTTTGGGCGTAGGGGCGAGGCATGCCTCGCCCCTACCGCGCCATTCTCCGCGTTAAAGAGAGTTTTTGCGTAAGTCCAGTTTAAATTGAAAAACAATTTCTAAAGCTTACACGGGCTTACTCTTATCCAAAACTGACGTTCACCAAAAAACAAAAACGCCCCCGATTCGCATTGAACCAGGGGCGTTTTTATTTTTGCTTTAAGGCAATTTGATTAGCGGGGCTGCTGAAGCGCGCTGAGCGCCGCCGAGCCGCCACCCAGCACCAGGGTAACAACCGTGGCAATGGCGAAGACAGCGAGCGCCACCAGAACGGCCACGATGATGGCCTTGGTGTTATCTACCTCAGCGGCCTCGCGGATGGCCAGCACGTTGGCGATGATGCCCAGCACCAGCGAGGCGATCGTCCCCACGCAGGGGATGAAGGCCAACACTTGAAAGACCTGCGTGTACCCGGAGATGCGCAGCATTTCCTGGGGGTTGGTTTTGCCGCCCACCGCGTTGGCAATGACCGAGGTCAGAAACGCGCCAATCACCCATCCCAGCAAAGCCGCCACAACCGTGCTGAGCAACGTTGAAATCAAGTTTCCACCAATAAGACCACCAAGCAAACCAGAGATAACCGAAATAGCGACGACGATGATCGCAGCCGGCTGCATCGCGCTGGGATCTTCGGCAATTTCACGATATATCGGGGCCTTGAATGTGACAACGCCCATTAAGCGATCCATAAATGATTTCTGCATAATAAAAAGTCCTCCTTGACTACCTGTTTTGAAAATATCCCGATCATCTTTCACCGCACAAACGGCGCAATACCGAGACACACAATTATTCTAATCGGTTGTGTTAAATATGCAAGACCAAAATCAATAACAAAAATTAAAATTTGCGCGTATTTATGGAATATTTCGCTGCAATTTTGGTTTTGGCAGGCTGCGCTGAGTGGACGACTTGCCCAACAAAATGGTTTTCCAATCAATTTGGGCGGCGGCGGCCGTGCCAATTTTTACCAAATCTGGGATGGCGCTCAGATTATCCAGCCCAATGTCTCGCGGGAGCGGCGGGTTAAGCCGGTATGTGCCCAGCGTGGCGAAGTGGCGCTGAACCAGCTCGGTTTGCTGCTCTGCGGGCGATTCCAGCAAGCTGAGCATGACCCAGCGCGCCCAGTCAATGAACGTGACGGGGTTTGCGGCGCCATCATAAATACCGGTGCCCAATGAGACCACCACCGAATCTTCTGGCGTATACGCCCCGCCGGTGTAATAAAACGCCTCCACGCAAGCCTGGTAAACCGGGTTGCCCGCAATGCCCGTGCCGCCATCCACGCAACGGCCAATGGTGGGCACATCATACGGGTCAAAAAAAGTGGGCGCGGCGGCAGATGCGGTGACGCAATCCACAACTTTTAGTTTGCCGGTTGTTCCGGCGTTGGCGGGGTTGTCTTTCACGGCATAAAACGGTTTGCCATCCACCACCCGCATCATGGTCAGCATCAGGTCAATGGGCAACTCGTTTATGGTGACATCGCCAATAAATTCGCGGTAAACCGCCGCGCAGGCCGTGCTGTGATATTTCATCCCGCCCAAAGTGGTGATAAACGCCAGCCAGTCGGTTTTGAAGATGCGCGACCCCAGCGTTTGATACAAATCCAGCGTCTTTTGGGCGGTCATGCCAATGCCAACCGCCGCGGCAATAATCGCCCCGGTGGAGGTGCCCGCCACCATGTTGAACACGTCGCGGGTGAGCTTGCCGGTTTGTTTTTCCAGTTCCACCAGCGCGCACAACGGGATGATGCCGCGAATGCCGCCGCCGTCAATTGAGAGTATGCGTTTCATGAGTGGCGAGTGTAAGGGTTAAAGCAAAAAGTGTAAAGATGGCGCGGCCATCAACCGGGTTTATTTTTGCGTTGCGCGTTGGGCGCGAAAGGGGTTTAGAAACTGATTCCAAACCACATCGCGCCAGAAGATGAGCAGGCGGGCCGTGACCTCATCCAAAATTTGCACCGCAATCCAGCCCAGCCCGGCGCACAAAATGGCGGGCAAAAGGTCAAGTTGATACGTGGCTTGCACCATCACCACCGTGACGCAAAAACTCCAAAAGCGAAACACTTGCGTGAGGTAAATGCCAAGATGCGGCACAAGGATGAACATGCCAAACAAAAATGGGGCGCTGCCCAGCAACACCGGCCACAACCCGGTGGCGTAATCTTCGGGCGCGGCAAAAATCAGCCGGGCGCATGTCCAGGTCACCCACGCCCAAATCGCCAGCCGCGCCACATACAACACCACTTCCACGCCAATGGTCAGCCAAAACCGCTGGCGCGACACGCGGTTAACAAACAGCACCGCGCTTTGTCCCAGCAGGCGGATGGAACCCGCAATTGCCCCCACCATCACCGCCACTGTGATGGGATGCGCGCTGGCCCGCACCACCTCAATGGCGGCGGGGTTGAGCGAGAGCGATGCCCACAGCGCGCGCCAGGCTTCGCCAATCAGGGTAAGTATGTCCATCTCTGTTAAAAAGTTAAAAATTAAATGCGGATGGAAAGAACAAACAATGTTGTGTTTATTATTTACTCAACGTTGTGCACGGCGTTCCACATTTCGCGGATGGTGACAAAACGCAGACCGCTCTCTTTGACCATGCGGATCACCCGCTCGGCCAGCCACAGCACATCCACGCCAGAATTCATGGCCTCGTGCAGCACAATGATGGAGCCTGGACGCAGGTAGCGGCGCACTTCGTATTCCGCTTCTTCGGGCAGTTGCGCCCAGTGAAATGGCACCACGCTCCACATGACCGGGCGGAAGCCCCACCCGCGCAAGGCTTTTAGGCTTTGCGGGGTAAACAGCCCATACGGCGGGCGCACATCGCGCACTTCCTCCGGCTCGCGGCGGGCTTGCTCGGCAATCATGCTTTGCAATTCAACCAGCTCGTGCCGCAGCACGCCAGAGCGATGATCTAAAAACGGCTTGTGATAATACCCATGTAACGCCACCTGATGCCCGGCGGCAGCCACCTCGCGGGTGAGATGCGGCGCGGCTTGCACCCCCGTGCCTGTCTGAAAAAATGTGGCTTTTACGCGATGCTTTGCCAGCAGGTTCAAAAGTCGCTCGGTATCGCGGGAAGATGGGCCGTCATCAAAGGTCAGCGCCACCTCGGCCAAAGAGGCGTTGCCCTGCCAAAGCGCGGTTGGGAAACGCCCGCTGAGCATGCGGTGCATGTCTGGCAAAAAGCGCGTGTATTGGCGGGTGAGGGCGTGCGAAGCGTTCATTGCTCAATTAAGAATTAAGCGCCAATGATACATGCGCCGTCTGGCCGAGGAAATTAAGGGGGAGATCGCTTCAGATAATAAAAAAAGGGTTGTGAACGCGCGCGTTCACAACCCTTTATGCAATTCGTCATTGCAAGCGTGTAATTCGTATTTGAATTACCAGCTTCGGCGTCCGCCACGGTCGCCACCGCGATCTCCGCCACGGTCGCCACCGCGCCCGCCACCGAAGCCGCCGCTGCGTCCGCCGCCACCGAAGCCGCCGCTGCGTCCGCCGCCACCAAAGCCGCCACCGGCCGGGCGCTCTTCGCGCGGGCGAGCGATGTTCACGGTCAAGGCGCGTTCCTGATAGTTTGCGCCGTTGAACTTGGTGATGGCCTGCTGAGCATCGTTCGGGGACTCCATCTCAACGAAGGCGAAACCCTTCGAGCGGCCAGAATCGCGGTCCTTGATGACTTGCACGGACTTTACCGCGCCAGCCTGCGAGAACAGCGTTTTGAGGTCTTCCTCAGTGGTGCCGTAAGACAGATTACCAACATACAACTTGTTTTCCATTTTTCTCCAAAATACTATTTATTTCCAACTTTTCGTGGTGAATGTCCCTTGATCCTCTTACGGTAATCTCGACCTAATCACGGCACAAAGAAGTACATGCCGGATTGTATCACGCGGATTTTTCGCCCTCAACGCGAAAATGCAAGTTCACGGGAAATTAAGAAAATCGGAAAAATTATTTGCGCCGAGCCTGGCAAAGCCGCTTTGGTGTCATCCAGCTGTTCGCAGCCATTGGGCAAAATATCACAAAAACTTCACCAGCACATATAACCAGACAAAAATGAAGATAAAAATGATTCCGCAAATCACAAAACCACAACCCAGAGTTATCTCATCCACCCCCGTTTGAAGGGTGGATAAGCTGGGATGAGCTGGATGATAAAACACGCTAATCTTTTTGCCGACGACATATTTCTCAGATATGCGGCGCGCTTCGGCTTCATTTGTATTCAGCCTTAACCCAAATTCGATCCGGCTGCCCTTAAAAGTTACATCTCCAACGGTATATTCATATTGAATTTTGGGTTGATACGTCGGGCCGCCCTTGCCCCCATACTTTTGAATCCCTGAATACAAAATAGTTCCTCGCATCAAGGGCCACTTTTTGCTCGCGTTACCCCATCGCCATGTTAAATATTGAGGATATAGAACATACACAAATGCAGCTGTAAAAACTATCAGCGGAATGACGATTAGTTGAAGATTCATAAAGAATGTATTAGACAGGCAGTTAAATATCTGCCCGCTCAAAGCTCAATTTTCAACAAAAAATAAGCCGCGAATCCATGCTGGCATTCCCGCATACAATCACACCCGTGAGCATCCATATTTTGCCAGAAACTCTGGTCTCGCGCATCGCCGCGGGCGAGGTAGTTGAGCGACCCGCCTCGGCGGTCAAAGAAATGATTGAAAACGCGATTGACGCGGGCGCGACCGAAATCAAGATTGAGTGCGCCGAGGGTGGCCGCCGCCTCATCCGCATTACAGATAACGGCGCGGGCATTCCGGTAGATGAGGTCACGCTGGCCTTCACCCACCACGCCACCAGCAAATTGAACGAGATCGAAGACCTCGACCACATCCGCACGCTGGGGTTTCGCGGCGAGGCGCTGGCCAGCATCGCCGCGGTCAGCATCGTCACCTGCGCCACCCGCCACACAAGCGAGCCGCGCGGCACGCTCATCCGCATAGACAACGGCAATGTCATCACTCACGAGGCGCTGGGCCGCCCGCCCGGAACGACCATGACGGTGGAAAATGTGTTCGCCCGCATCCCGGCGCGGCTCAAATTTCTCAAATCCACCCAAACCGAGCGCGGGCACATAGACGGGGTGGTCACCCGGTATGCCCTGGCCTACCCCAACATTCGCTTTACCCTCGTGCAAGATGGCAAGCCGCAGTTCCAATCCAACGGAAACGGCAAAATGCAGGATGTGCTGGTTGAAACACACGGCGCAGACGTGGCCGCCAAAATGGTGGCGGTGAGCGCGGAAAACGAGGAAGCCGAGAGCGCCATCCAAGTGAGCGGCTATGCCAGCCTGCCCGAAATGAGCCACAACAACCGCAGCAAGATCACGCTGTTTGTAAATGGCCGCCCGGTGCAAGACACAAAACTGGCCTACGCCGTGATTCAGGCGTATCACACCTTGTTGATGGTGGGGCGTTACCCGGTGGCGGTGGTGATGGTGAACGTGCCCTCCGAGGAGGTGGACGTGAACGCCCACCCGGCCAAAGCCGAGGTGCGTTTTCAAAATGCCGACTCGGTGTTTAGCGCGGTGCAGCGCGCCGTGCGCAAGGCGTTGCTGCCCAACCTGCCGGTGCCAGAGCCGCCCAGCGTTTTTCAATCGCCCATTGCCTCATCTTTTGGCGGATGGAACCCGCCGCCCACCTCCGATCCTTCTCAGCGGGAGGAGGAATCAATGGTCATCGTCCCATCTGCCGAGCCAACACAGCCGCATTTGCGTGGAAGCGAGGCGTGGGAGAAAATTGGCATTGCGCCCAACATGGCGATGGCGCAGCGGCCAGCCATTGATTTCGCATCGCAAATTACGCCGCAAGTGCGCGTTTCAAACTTGCCCGCCCTGCGCATTTTGGGCCAGCTCGCGCTCACCTACATCATCGCCGAAGGCCCGGAAGGTTTGTATTTGATTGACCAGCACGCCGCGCACGAGCGTATTTTGTTTGAGCGGATGCTGGCTCAGCGCGATTTGGGCGAGGTTGTCTCTCAGCCGTTGCTGGACCCCGTGCCCGCCGATGTGCCGCTGGAGAGCGCCTACCGACTGGAAGAAAGTTTGCCCATTTTGCGCGATCTGGGTTTTGAGATTGAGCACTTTGGCGGCAAGAGCTTCCTCGTCCGCGCCGTGCCCGCCTTGATGGTGCAAGATGACATCGTGGCCGCCGTGCGCGATATTGTGGCCGATCTTGAGACCGGCGACGCGCCCATGCGCAAAGATATTGAGGCGCGGGTGCTGCGCCGCGTGTGCAAGCGCATGGCCATCAAGGCCGGGCGCGTTCTTTCGTTGCAAGAAATGGCCGCGCTGGTGCGCGATCTTGAATCGTGCGAATCGCCGCGCACGTGCCCGCACGGGCGGCCCACCATGATTCAAATTGGCACCAGCCAGCTTGAAAAAGAATTTGGGCGGGCAAAGTAAATTACGAATTACGAATGATGAGTTTTTACGCGGTAGGGGCAAGGCATGTCTCGCCCCTACCGCGCCTTTCTACGCGTCTCAGGATTTTCTATTTAGAAATCAGTGTTTTTTGTCCGCGTAGATAGTTCACCCTCAAGCGCAATTTTTTTATTTGGCGATGTCCCAGCGCAAAACGGCGGCGCCCCAGGGGTCAACCGTCATGCCAGCGGGCGCGGGGGCGCTGCCCAGCAAGGCGGTGGCGTTTTGGCCGATGGCGACCGGGAGGGCGCTGTCATCCAGCGTGACGGTTTGCGCCTGCCCGCTGAAGTTGAACAGGGTGAACACGGCCTCGTCGGCGCTCCAACGCCAAATACCCAGGCAGGCCGTTTGGCAGCCCTCAACCACATCCACCACCAAAAAGCTGCGCGAGCGCAACGCCGAATGCGCCGCGCGGAGTTTTGCCAGGTCGCGGTAAAAGTTCAGCAACGACTTCGCGCCGGTCTGTTCTTCCTCCACCGAAACGCCATCATCCGGGGCGTTGTTGCGGATGGGCGGCTTGAACCAGGTGGTCATGCCCTCGCACGTTTCGGCCTTGCACCAATCCATCGGCTCGCGGCGCAGTTCATCGTAAAACGGGCCGGGGCCTTTGCTGCCTTTCATCCCAATTTCCTCGCCGTAATAAATTTCTGGGATGCCCGGCGTGAGCAAATTGACCGCCGCCGCCAGCCGCTCGCGGGCGGGGTCGGTGTCCGCCTCGCTGGCGATGCGGTTTGTGTCGTGGTTGCTCACAAAGCGCACCAGTTGCGCATCTTGCGGGTAAAGCCGCTGGGCCACCTTGAGCGGGGCTTGCAGAAAAGTGGCGTAATCCTTGCCGTTCAAAACGCCATCGCCATTTTTGTTGATGTCGCCCACCAGCGACAACTCAAACGGAAAATCAAACAGCGCGTCAAAGCCATAGCCAAAATATTTGTTCAAGGTCAGGGCGCTCTGATCCCACACCTCGCCCAAAATCACCGCATCCGGGTGTTTGGCTTTTACCGCTGCGCGAAGTTGTTTCCAGAACGGCTCTTCCACGCCCAGCGCGTAATCGCACCGAATGCCATCTGCCCCCAGGTCCAGCCAAAACTGGGCCGCGCCAATGAGATATTTCACCACGTCCGGGTTATCGGTGTTCCAATCCGGCAAATTTTCCACGCCAAAAAACGAGCTGTATTGTGTGTTTCCCTTGTCTAAAAAGTGAAACCAGGTGGTGTATTTTGACTTGGGGTTTTTGTAGGCATCCTTAAAAAATGGATGGCTGTTTGAGGCGTGATTGGCGACGTAATCCACGATCAGGCGCATCCCGCGTTTCTTCATCTCGGCGGCCAAAAACTTAAAGTCATCCAGCGTGCCAAGCTGCGGGTTCACCGCCATGTAGTCCACCACATCGTAGCCGTGATAGGTGGTGGTGGGGTAAAACGGGTTCAGCCAAATGGTGTTCGCGCCCAGCGATTGCACGTAGTCCAATTTTTGCGCGATGCCCTTCAAGTCGCCAATGCCATCCGCGTTTGTATCGTAAAAACTGCGCGGAAAAATCTGGTAAATCACCGCGTCGTTAAACCAGGCTGGCGCGCCAATGACCGGGCGCGCATCGGGCGCGGCGGTGGGTATGACCCGCGTGGGTTTTGGCGCAGGCGTGGCTGTTGGCGGCAACGCGGTGGGTGATGGGGCAACGGTTGGTTGCGGCGCGGGCGCGGCGGTGGGTGATGGCGTTTGCGCCCCGCAGGCGGCCATCAGAAAAACCAGCGCGGCACAGCGCCACACGTTTTTTAATGCGTTGTGGGTCATTATTGTGTCCTTTGCCGTTCATGCCAACGGTTATGGCATTTTGGGCGGAGGCAAGTTCATTGCGGGCGGCGCAACCGCCACCTGGATGGGATGCCCGGTGATCCAGCCGGAAAACGCGGCCATGCTATACGCGCCGTTGACCTCAATGCGGTGCAAGTTATACAAATCTTTGGGTTTTTGCTGCCAATGCGAAACCACGCCCACCGCATGAGAAAACCCCAGTTGCTGCACCATCCCTTGCGCAAATTTGTTGGTTGCGCCATACGGGTAAGCATAGGTGGTGATGGGTTTCCCGATGTGCTGAGCCAGCACGTCTCGGCTTTTTGTAATTTCAAAGGTCAATTGCGCCGCGTTTAGGCGCGTGTTTGACGCGTGCGAAACGGAATGCGAGCCAATCCAGTGGCCCTCGGCGTTCAACACAGCCACATCTTGCCAGGACATGAACGTGGTTGTGCTGCTCAGGTAATTGGTGACAAGATAAAACGTGGCCTTGAACCCATATTGATCCAAAATGGGTTTTGCCAAAGTAAATTGGTTGCGCCAGCCGTCATCAAAAGTAATGGCGATGGGTTTGGGCGGCAAGGCGGCCTGCCCGCGAACCGCCGCCGCAATTTGATCCACGCTGACAGTCTCGTAGCCATTTTCCTTTAGCCACTTCATTTGCGCCGCAAACTTTTCTACCGAAACGCTGTATCGGCCATTTCCCCCGCCAATTTTGTGATACATCAAAATTGGCGCGTAGGTGGCTGGCTCTGGCGGGATGGGGGTTGAAGTTGGCGCAGGCGTGGGCGTTGGCGCAGGCGGCGTGCCGCCAGCAAAGGCCAAAACAGACAAAACAAGTGTGATGAGTATGTGTGCAACCATTCGTATTTATGCGAATGGGCGCAATCCTACCTCAAAAGCGAACAGGGCTGGCTAAAAATTTAACTGGCCGCGCGTGTCTGGGGCATCTATTCCGAGTAAATCGCCCAAAGTGCTGATTGAAGCTGTTTTCTATCTCAAAATTTTGCTCAAAACGCATTTTCTTCAGCTTTGCTTTGCTTTACTGCGTCCGTGTGTGTCGGTGTTCCACCGGCAGCGGATAAAATCTTTAGAAAACCCGCTGGCGCGGGTTAAAAGCGCTGAAATAACCCGTCTGCGGGTTTCCTGGCTGACTAGCCGCCGGATTTATCCACGTCCTCCTCGCGAAAGCGGGGATGGCGGCAACTAGCGCACATTGCGTCAGAGTGAATTACTCGGAATAGATGGCGCCTGGGGCTGCTCCTGCGTTTGCGCCCGGAAGGTGACAGCCAAAATCAACCCCCAGGCCGCCCAAAAGATGGCGCCCTGTTTGCTGCCAAAGTTGGCGTAATCGGTAAAGTTGTAAACAAACCACGCCACCTGCCCAGCCATCAGCGCCCGCAACACCCAAAGCGAAAAGGCATCTTTGGTTTGCGCAAAATAACGCAGACCGCGCAGGCCAGCCCGCCACACCAGCGCCATCACGCTGAGCGCGGCCAGCAGGCCAAACAGCCCGTAATCCAGCCAGAGCTGCAAAATCATGTTGTGCGCGTGAAAGAGCGATGGCTCACCGTTGAGCATGTCTCGGTAAAGCAGCTCCGAGACCGGGCCAAACATGTTTAGCCCCACCCCGGTGATGGGAAACTGGCCAATCATTTTGATCGCGCGAACCCACAAGTCTATGCGCCCGTTGGAATATGTTTGCGCGTTCACATCCAGCAGCGGCAAGGCAAGCAAAACCCCCGCCACCAGCGCAATAACAATCGCCAGGGCAACCCACGCCGAGCGGCGGTTGCGCATGGCAAACAGCGCCATCGCCCCGGCCATAAACCCCAAATACCCCCCGCGCGACTGGCTGAACACCAGCGAGAGAAACATCACCACCCCGATGAAAACGAGGCCAATGGTGGCCGGGATGCGCCACGCGGGCCGCGCCGTTCGCAGCCACATCACCAGCGCAAATGGCAAAAACAGGGCGGGCATAAGCAGCCCGGCCAAAATGTTGGGGTTTATGCCATCTTCGCTGTGAAATGTGTTTTGCACGCTTTGCGAGTTGCCCGCAATCCGCGCGAACAGATCTGTGAGAATCGGGATTTTGTTGGTGGCATTGGCCGGGACAAGATACAGCCCAATCAGCCCAACTCCAAACACAACCAGCAGCCAGAGGATGGGCATCCAAAGGCGCGCCCGCTCAAACTTTGCAAAATTCCAAATTGCGCCAAACACAACCACGCCAAACGCCAGCGCCCAAAAGCGGTTCCACGCCGGGGTGGGCTGAAGCTGCAACCCAATCGCCAGCGCCATGCCCATCGTCGCCAGCCAAAGCAGCATGGGGATGGCGACCGGGCGGGGCAAAAGGTCATTTTCCACTGCCACGCGCAACGGCAAAACAAGCGCCAGCCCCAGCAAGGGCAGCCATGCAAACCCGCGCGCCAGCAACAAAGCAGGCGCCAGCGCAATCACGCATAACGCCTCAACAACCAGTTGAATGGCCAGTTGATGCGGGCGCAATCGCGCAATCAGGCGATCCAGCGCGCCAGACGCGCGGTTTTGCATGGTGCTATCAGTCATGTGTCTTATTGTCCTGGTGATGGCGGGCCGTATACATCGCCATCCGCCGCGACGGGGATGGCCCATTCCACATACACGGGCTGGGTGCTTAATGTAAACGAACTGGTTGGCGGCGGCAAAGCATAAAACCCGTTGGTGATGGTGAGCGGAACGGTTGGGAACGTGATGCTCTGCCCGCCCGTTTTCTCTGACCAGGCCACCCACACCCTGCGGCCAGACCGGGTAAATTCGTATACAAACGCATTCAGGTAGGTGGTCACCTGGCGCACAAAGGTGGCGCGGCCCAGTTGTTCTGCGGCGTATACATATCCATCAAGGGCAAATTGCTTGTCGCCGTTATAGTTCACCAGACCGGTTGTCCACGCGTTAAACCATGCCACTGGCGGCGTATCTGGCGAATTGTTTCGCAGGTTATACCAAATGGTGGCATCCACGCCCGCAGACATCATTTGGGCGATGACTTTTGGCGCGTAAAAGGCCTTGGCAATTTCGTAATCTTCTCGCAGGCTGGCGTTGTATGGGAACGCAGAGTTTTTCGCCTTGCACCATTTGGAGTTCACGTCCGTTTGGTATTGGCACACCAGCGCAGATTCCATGTTAAACAGGCCCTTGCCGGTTGCGCCATACTCCGCCATTTTAGATTTGAGGAATTGCGCCTTCGCCAGCGCCACCGTGCCGCTCACGCCGCCAAACGTGTTCCAATCCCGGTTCCAATACAGCGGGTTAGGTTCGTCCACGTCGTCGTAATAATCATAGGCGTTAAAGCCCACTCCATCAAAATAAAAATCACCATATTGTTCCTTCATGCGCTTCAAAATTCCTTCAAAGAATTTGGTCATGGCGCAGTAGGTGTTGGGCGATGTTTGAGGATTGCACGGGAGCAGCAAGCCGCCAATCAACACTTTGGCCGTGGGGTCGGCAATTTTGATCTGGTCGTTTGCCACCTTGAGCATATCGGCGTAGGTTTGGCCGCCGTAATACGGGTCATCCCAGTTGCCCCAGCAGCCCAGCACGCCATTGGGGTCATCGGGTCGGAAACGCCGGTCAATGTCTGGCTCATTCCAAATGGCCCAATAATGAACATTGTAAGGCGGGGCTTTGAGCCTTGTGATGAGCGCGCGCAAAAAGTCGCCAAACGCTGTCAGCTTGTCCGAGCGGATGGGGCCGCAAGGATAGCCAGACACGGCTTGCGCCCAGGCTGGCGTGCGCCGAATGATCACGATGGGCGTTATGCCTTTTGAATTGACAAACTCCAATTGCTGCTCCAGCAACTGGAACGAAGTGGCATCCCAATTGATATTCAACACGCTCGACGATGCCGGCGCAATGGGCTGCAAATCGGCCCACAAAGCGCCGTTAAAGCGCACCCAGGTGATCTTTGTGTCATCAAGCTCCCACCGGCTGTTATCCTCAATAAACGGGTTGTACTCCACACCCAGCGAGCCGTGCGGTGTTGGCGTTGGCGTTGGCGTTGGCGTAGAAGTGGCCGTGGGGATTGGCGTATAGGTTGGTATTGGAGTTGAAGTTACGGTCGCAGTTGCGGTGGGTGTGGCCGTTGGCAACTGAGTTGCCGAGTTGTACTTGCCGATAAGCGGCAAATACCATTTATTTCCCCCATCGGCGCTGCTTTGCGCAGATTGTGCATTTAACAAAATGCTCAGCGCCAAAACTAAACTCATAAATACAGGCAATGCCTTACGCATATCTCTCATGGTAACTCCTTTGGCTTGATCTAAATGTTGTTTCATAGAAGCCGGGATTTACTTTTCCGGCATCCATTTTACATTTTTAAGGTGAAACCTCGGTAAAAGCCCTCTTCACCTGCACAACACAGGCAAATTGGGCCGCAAAGTGAAGCGGGGGCGGTCGAACAAAGACGCGTCTCGCGCAAAAAGCAGGTATCACCACAGGCATGCCTTGATGATACTTCGTCTCAGTTTCAGCCTGCTTGGCCGATGGGAAGCTCAAAAGTGAGGGTTGCGCCCACACCCGGCTGGCTGCGCGCAAAAATCTGGCCGCCGTGCGCAAGAACGAGCTGCCGCGCAATCGCCAGCCCCAGCCCGCTCCCGCCAGAATCGCCAGATTTATAAAACCGATCAAAGATATGCTCCAGCGCATCGGGGGCAATGCCCGCGCCGGTGTCGCTCACGCTCACGCTGGCTGTTTGGCCGATGGCATCTGCGCGGGCGGCCAGCGTAATTTGCCCGCCGCGCGGCGTATAGCGCAACGCGTTGCCCACCAGATTCGCCACAACCTCGCGGATGCGCACGCCATCAGCCCAAACGGGCGGCACATCCGGCGCGGTCTCCACGCGCAAGGCCACGCCAAGCTCATCTGCCCTGGCCGCAAACGAGGCGGCCACCTCGCCCAGCAAAGCGGGCAAATCAAGCTCCTCGCGTTGCAGCTTTAACGCGCCGCTTTCTGCCAGCGAGAGCGTGCGCAGGTCGTCAATCAGCCGCGCCATCACCCGCGTTTCATCCAGCAGCATTTGCATTCGGGCATCATCGCGCGGGTAAACACCATCTTGCATCCCCTCCAGGTTGCCCTGAATCACGGTCAGCGGCGTGCGCAGCTCGTGCGAGACATCGGCCAGCAGGTTGCGGCGTTGCTCTTCGTTGGTTTGCAGGCGGTTGGCCATTTGGTTGAAGGAGCGCGCCAGGGCGCGAACCTCACGCGGGCCGCGCGTTTCCACCCGCGCGGTGTAATCTCCAGCTTCCAGCTTGCCCGCCGCCTCAATCAGGTCGGCCACGGGCATGGTGATGCGCCGGAACATGCGGAAAATGAGCGAGCCGACAAAACCCATCCCCAGCAAAACAAACACAATTCTGAAGGGGCTTAAAACGCGCAATATCTCCATCGGTGGCATGGGTTCGCCGCCGCGCCACCACCCCATCGCCAGGGCAATTGCGCCAAACACCACCGCGCCCAGCACAAACATCATCACCAACCCGCACCCCATCCCAAAGGCAGCCCGCGCCAAAAAACGCCCGCGCATTTGGCGGGATGGCGATTGCGGCGGCCAAGGCTCATTCTGCGGCCACCAAGGCGGGCGGTGTTGGCTGTTCATGTTTTGCCAAAGCGCCCGGACCGCTCAAAGCGATCCGGGCGCTCAAAATTCAATCCACAAATTTATACCCCACCCCATACACGGTGGCAATATATTCCGGCTGCGCGCCCAGCTTGCGGCGCAGATTTTTGATATGTGCATCAATCGCGCGTTCATACGATTCAATTGCCACGCCGCGCACGGCATCTAGCAATTGGGCGCGGGTGAACACCCGCCCCGGCTGGCGGGCCAGCATCGCCAAAAGCTGAAACTCGGTGTTGGTCAACTCAATCACCCGCTCCGCGCCCGCGCGGGTTTGCGTCACGCGCATCCGCGCGGGGTCAAGCACAAGGTCTGCGGCATGAACGCGCTGTTCTGGCGCGGTTGGGGCGGCCTCGGCGCGGCGCAGCACGGCGCGGGCGCGGGCCACCAATTCTTTTGGGCTAAACGGCTTCACCATGTAGTCATCCGCGCCCAGCTCCAGCCCAACCAGGCGGTCTGTTTCTTCGCCCCGCGCGGTGAGCATGATGATGGGCGTGGCCGCCGCGCGGCGGATGTCTCGCGCCACATCAAGGCCATCGCGGTCGGGCAAGCCCAAGTCCAGCACAATCAAGTCGGGGGTGATGGCGCGGAATTCGCGCAAGGCCGCAGCGCCATCCGCCGCCACGTGAACGGCAAAGCCCGCTCGCTCCAAATAGTCTTTTGCAATTTGGGCGATGCGGGCTTCGTCTTCCACAACCAAAATGGTTTTCATTGCGTTCTTAAATTAACATGGATGAATGGGATAAACGAGATAAAAATCCTTTGCATCCCGTTCATCCGTGTTAATTTATCTTAATTCCGCATTCTATTCGCTCTTTGGCGCGGGGTCGGCTTGCTGCTCATGCGCGCGCTTGTGCCATTCGCGCATCCAGGGCGGGCCGTTCTTCATCCATTCCTCGCGCTCGGCATCGGTTTTTGGCCCAAAACCCATTGGGCCGTGATGTCCGCCCGGGCCACCCCAACCGCCCATCATCCGGCGGCGCATGCCAAACCCAAAAACCATCTTGAGGATGAACATGAGGAAGAACAACCCGAACAAAAAGCCAATGGCTCTGCCAATGAATCCGAGTGGGTTGAATCCCATCCCGCCGCGCATGCCGTAACCCGCGTATGGCGCATACGGGGCAACCATGCCACCGCGCCCAAACGCGCCGTATTGGGGCGCGGTCTGCGGCACAGCCGGGGCGCCATCTGCCATTTGAGGCGCGGCCTGCGCCGCAAGCTGGCCTTGCATAAACCCATTTGCCATCCCCGCGCGAAAACTCATCCCGCCAATGCCAATTGCGCCCAGGGCCAAAACGCCCACCAGAACAATGGCTGCAAAAAATCTGCCTTTCATTTTTATTTTTCTCCTTTAATTCAGAACTTTTCTGATGACATTACTTTGCCCCCGAATTGTGGAGAAATTGTGAAGATGGCGCGAAGTGATTGCGGAGGTTTTCTGGGGATGCGCCAGCTCCCATTAAAATTGGGCTTCATTCACCTTGACCGATAACCACGCTTTTCTAAACCATCTCCGCGCTCTCCCCGTGTTTCGCGGGCTGAGCGAGGCCGCGCTGGCGCAATTGGCGGGCGGCGCGGCGTGGCGCGAGTTTCGCGCCAAACAGGTGATTTTTCTGGAAGGCGAAACCTCATCCGGCTTGCACTATCTGGCATCGGGGTGCGTCAAAGCGGTCAAGCAATCGCTGGAAGGCCGCGAGCACATTTTGCGCGTGATCAACCCCGGCGAGATGTTCAACGACATCGGGGCGTTCACCGACCGCCCCAACCCCGCCACCGCGATTGCGCTGGAAGATTCTGGCATTTGGGTGTTGCCGCGCTCGGCCATTGCCCAAACCCTGCGCCAGCAGCCAGAGATGGCCCAGCACATCATCGAAAACATGGCCGAAAGTTTGGTGCAACTGGTCAACCTGGTGGCAGACCTGTCCTTTCGCTCGGTCGCATCGCGGCTGGCCCGTTTGTTGATGGATGAAGCCGAGGGCGATGTGATTCGCCGCCCGCGCTGGCAAACCCAGGCCGAGCTGGCCGCGCAGTTGGGCACGGTTCCCGATGTGCTTCAACGCGCCATCCGCGCCCTGCAAGCCGATGGCGCAATTGAAGTGACCCGCGCCGAGATTCGCATCCTAAACCGCCCCGCGCTGCGGGCGTGGTGCGAGTAGGCGCAGGTGAAACCTCATTGGTCTCGGCAAACCTGTGAGGCTTTTAGAGCCAATCCGACTTTTGTCGTGGACGCAGGCGCGCAAAGCGCATACGCTGAGCGGACTATGCCATTTCCATATCTGCTTGTCATCCTCATTTACGCCGCCATCGGCCTGCTCAGCGCGGCAGATGCCTCGCTTGTCAGCCTGAACCTGCTGGGCGCGTTCCCGGCCTTGCGCTGGGTGCGCGTCCATTTCATCACGCTGGGCATCCTTTCGCAAGCCGTTTTTGGCCTCTTGCCCATCCTCACCGCCGCGCTTTCCAAAAAGCCGCGCCCGGCCATGCGCTGGGATATTTGGCTGTTGCTCAACGCTGGCATGGTCACGCTCATCGCGGGCATGGCGGGCATGGTTCAACCCATCATTTTGGCGGGCGGGGTGATGGTGTTTGTGGCGGTCATTTTGCTCATTGTTCAGCTTGCGAACCTGCGCGGCGCGGCCTCATCCAGCCAAAAGTTTTACCTGACCGGGCTGGGCTTTTTGCTGGTGGGCATCATCATTGGCACGGGGTTATTTTTGGGCTGGAGCGGCCCGCTGATGATTCAAATTCCGCTGGAAACGCATATTCACGCCAACACATGGGGCTTTATGTCTTTGGCGTTTGCTGGTTTGCTGGTAGACCTCGCGCCATCGCTCATGGGTCGCCCGCTGGCCTCGTCCAAAGTTATCACCTTCATCTTTTGGGCGATGGCAGTTGGCGCGTTTGCGCTGGTGGTGGCCCCCTGGATTGGGGGGAACAAACCGCTCACTCTCTTCGGCATCGTTTTGCACATTGCGGCAACGGTCACGCTCACGGTCGCGCTTGTGCGCGGTTTTCGCGCGGGTGGCAAACTCAATTCGGCGGGGGCGTGGCATCTCATCGGCTCGTATGCGTGGATCCTCGCGCCGGTGCTGGTCGCGCCGTTCATCGTCCTTGGCGCGTTAGATGGCCCCTCCATTGAAGCCACCGCCCCGCAAGCGCTTGTGTATGGCTGGATGCTGCAATTTGGCGTTGCGCTGGTTCCGTTTATCGCCCGCAAGTACTTCCTCAGGCAAGACAACCCGCAACTGGGTGGCTGCAAAGGCACGCTGATTGCCATGACGCTGGGCAGCGCTTTGGTGTGGGCCAGTATTTTTAGCGGCGCGGCGCACGGGGCCGTTTACGCCGCCGGGTTCGCACTCTATCTGCTGGCTTTTGCGCGCCTGCTCAAAGAACTTTTGGAAATTGCCCAAGAAGGGATGCGGGCATCGAACGCGGAAATTTAATTTCACCGCAGAGACGCAGAGGCGCGGAGAAAAAACAAATCCTCTGCGTCTCCGCGTCTCTGCGGTGAAAAAACTAATTTTCCATCCTTGGCCGATATTGCAACGCCTCGGCCAAATGCGCGGTGGTGATGCGATCCGCGCCGACCAAATCCGCAATCGTCCGTGCCAGCTTTAGAACGCGGTGATACGCCCTCGCGCTCAGTTGCATCTGATTCATGGCGGCTTTCATCACCGCGCTGCCCGCGTCATCCAGCGGGCAAAATTGGCTCAAATGGGTCACGCTCATATCTGCGTTGCAGGTGGGGCCTGCGCCAGCAAAACGCGCAAGCTGGCGGTCGCGGGCGGCCTGCACGCGGGCGCGCACGGTTGCGCTGGAATCCGCCGCGCGGGCATCGCTCAACTTCTCAAAATTCACCCGCTGCACTTGCAGGTGAATGTCAATTCGGTCCAGCAGCGGCCCGCTAATCTTTTTTTGGTAAATGCTGATTGAGCCGGGCGAGCACGTGCATTTGCGGGTGGGATCGCCATGCCAGCCGCATTTGCACGGGTTCATGGCCGCCACCAGCATAAATGACGATGGAAACGTGAGCGTGCCGCTGGCGCGCGAGATCGTCACGATTTTGTCCTCCATCGGCTGGCGCAACACTTCCAGCGTCCGCGCGTCAAACTCGGGCAGCTCATCCAGGAACAACACGCCGCGGTGGGCCAGGCTCACCTCACCCGGGCGCGGTATCTTGCCGCCGCCAATCATGCCGGCGTGGCTGATGGTGTGATGCGGGGCGCGAAACGGGCGTTGCTGAATCAGCGGCGTTTCTGGCGGGAGCATATCGGCAATGGAGTAAATGCGCGTGACATCCAGAGACTCATCCACCGTGAGCATGGGCAAAATGCCCGGCAAGGCCCGCGCCAAAAGCGTTTTGCCCGCGCCCGGCGAGCCAACCATCAACACATTGTGCCCGCCCGCGGCGGCCACCTCCAACGCGCGGCGGGCCACCTCCTGCCCCTTGATTTCCGCAAAATCCACAAACGCCGGGGCGTTGGGCAGCGCCAATTGCGCGGCCTCCATCCCGCTGCCCGGCTGGGTGATGGCGATTGGGTTGACGCCGGTCAGGGCCATGACCACATCGGCCAAACTGGGCACGGCCACCACCTCGATGCCGCGAACCAGCGCGGCTTCGCCCGCGTCATCGGCGGGCACAAACATGCGCCGAAAACCCTTGCTGCGCGCAAACGCGGCCATGGGCAAAATGCCGCGCACGTGCCGCACGCCGCCATCCAGCGCCAGCTCGCCCACCACCAGCGCGTCCTCCAACTCTTCGGATGGAATTTGCTCGCTGCCCACCAGCAAGCCCAGCGCAATGGGCAGGTCGTAGGCCGGGCCAATTTTTTTTATATCTGCCGGGGCCAGGTTGATTGTGACCCGCGAATTGGGGAATTTGAGGCCGCTGTTTCGCAACGCGCTGCGCACGCGCTCGCTGCTTTCCTTCACGGCGGCATCGGGCAGCCCAACCAGGGTGAAGGAGGGCAGGCCGCGCCCAACATCCACTTCGACCTCAATTACGAAGCCATCCAAACCAACCACCGCGCACGATAAAACCCTCGCCAGCATGGGTAGCATTATCGCCCATCCTTCGCAACCGGCGAGTCTTAGAATAGCCGCACAAATGGCAACGCTTCATTTGATGGTGGGTTTGCCGGGCGCGGGCAAAACCACCCTTGCAAAACAGTTGGAACGCGCCCTGCCCGCGTTGCGGCTCACCCCAGATGAATGGCAAATTCCGTTGTTTGGGCAGGATTTCCTGGAAGATGAGGCCGCGCACAACCAGCGGCATGACCTGATCGAATCGCTGCTTTGGAACATTGCCGCCCGCGCGTTGGAGCTGGGCGTGAATGTGATTCTTGATTATGGCTTTTGGGCAAAGGTAGAGCGCGATGATTTTCGCGCCCGCGCCGCCAAACTTGGCGCGGGTTTCCAAATTCATTTTGTGGATGTGGATGAGGCGGCGTTGCTGGCGCGGATCACCCAGCGCAACGCCGAAAACCGCGCCGATGCGTATGCCATCCCCGCCGAAAAGATAAAGCAGTGGTTTGCATTTTTTCAGCGCCCCACCCCAGAAGAGCTGGGCAGCGTTTAACCAGATGGGCTTGCGTAAAAATCAAGATCGTCATTCCCGCGCTCAAAACGCGCGCCCGGCTTACATACAATTGCCTCACAAGGAAAAACACAACTATGCCACGCAAAGTTTTTGTCAGCGGGTGCTATGACCTTTTGCACAGCGGCCATGTGGCCTTTTTTCAGCAAGCAGCCAAATATGGCGATGTGTATGTCGCGCTGGGGTCAGACCGCACCGTCTTTGAGCTAAAAGGCCGCCCGCCGGTGAACAGCGAACAAGAGCGGCTGTTCATGGTCAAATCTGTGGCCTGCGTAAAAGATGCGATGATCTCGCGCGGGTCTGGCCTGCTGGATTTTGCGGATG
>Ga0073900_10000578_pt1 | contig 23225 bp, 24 predicted proteins | sample KloWWTmetKNB5Kit_FD_66666 | JGI IMG/M metagenome (GOLD analysis project Ga0073900, IMG submission 66666) | Active sludge microbial communities from Klosterneuburg, Austria, studying microevolution and ecology of nitrifiers - Klosterneuburg... | ecosystem: Engineered > WWTP > Aerobic digester >...
TTTGCTCCGCGCAGATGTGCGGGTGTATGACAATTTCACCCAGTTGCCGCTGCCCATGCTGGATGAGCGATACGAGCGCGAGGGCAGGCCGGTGGTGGAGGTGAAGTGAGGTTAGGCCGCCTCCATCATCCAGAGCGTAATTGCCGCTTGCGCATTTTTCAAAAATAGAGGATGATGTTTGCATGGCTGAATTGCCAATTGCAGACCGCGCCTTTGTGCGAGATTTTTTGTCCAAGCGGTTTTCGCTGGCCGAGTTAAAAGACCTTGCCTTTGACATTGGCATAGACCCGGATGAGATTCCATCGGACACAGACGCCACGTTTTCTCGCGAACTGATTGCCTATTGCGAGCGCCGTGCCACGCCAAACGTGGGCTGCCTGCTGAGCGAAATTGCCAAGCGCCGCCCAGATGACATGATTACGCGGCTGGCGAACGCGCAAAATGGCGCGTGCCAGCGGTTGTTGCAATTTGTTTTGCCCGGCAACGACGCCTCACTTTCTGACGAACTGATGGCCGCGTTGCGAGCCGTGCTGCAAAAACACCCGGATGCAAACGTGCAGGTGCTGGGTGTGTTGCCTGGCAGCGTGCGCGTTTTGGTCAGCCTGCCCGATGGCCTCGCGGCGGAGTTTCTGGATGAGCTTTCCAAAACGCGCAAAGATTTAGCCAGCCGGGTTGCCATCACCGAGGTGAAACCGCTTGAGGCTTTGCCCCAACCCATACAAAACGGGTGGCGCGATGAGGTGTACCGCCGGGCGCTGGTTGCCGCGCCAAAACCAAAACCAGCAGCTCCGCCTGCAACGCTGCTCGTTGTGGGTTTTGCCGGGCTGGCGATTTTGGCGGGCGCGTTCGCCATCAGCCTGCCCAGCGTGAGCGTGAAAAATAATTGCGCCACCCGCATTCCGCCATCTGGCGATGCGCCGCTGATTGGCGCGTTGCAACCGGGTGCAAGCCTCTCGCTAAAGTTGCTGCCTGGCTCTGCCACGCTGGCCGCAAAGGATGGCGCGGTATCCATCAGCCTGCCCGGCGTGGGGGCGCTGCCTGTCGCTGTGAGCGAGGACAACCTCGGCAATGTGACGATTGACGGCCAGCGGCCCAAAGCGGGCGATTCGTTTGCGCTCAATCTGGGCAGCAGCCACACGGTTGTGCTGTGCGCGGGCGGAAGATGAGAGGGTTGAAAGCCGGGCGGGGAAGAGTGATATTTGGATACGGGTATAGTTGGCGGGTTGCATATGCATCCAGCAAAGACCGAGACTTTTCAGAATACACCTCAGCCAACCCAACAAAGCGCGGCAGAAAAACGCAAAACGCTGATGTTGCGCCTGCTCGCTTTGGGCGTGTCGGTGGTGATTAGTGGCGCGGTGATTGTGCTTACCACGCACTTTCACAACGAATTGCACCAACTGCAAGGCGCGGGCGTGCTGGGGTTGTTTGTGGTCAGCATCATTGGCAACGCCACCGTGATTATCCCCACCTCGGTTTTTGTATTTGCCTGCGCGGGGGCAACGGTATATGGCCCGTTGTTATCTGGCATAGCGGCGGGCGCTGGCTCGGCCATTGGCGAGATGACCGGTTACCTGGCCGGGTATGCGGGCAACGCCGTGATTCCGCAAAACGCGGCGGTAACGCGAATTACAGATTTTGTGAGGCGTCACGGCTTTTTGGCGGTGTTTGTCATGGCCATTATTCCAAACCCGCTGTTTGATGTGGCGGGCATCGCCTCCGGGATGATCGGGATGAAGTGGTATCACTTTTTGGGCGCGGCCATATTGGGCAAAACCATCCGCCTGATTCTGGTGGGTTGGGCGTGTCACAGCGGCATCCCTTTTTTACAAGAGCTGTTTTTGCACCGCAGGTGAAGAGAATGCGAAATTTTGTTTTTTGCATTCCGAATTCTGCATTCCGTATTCCCATTGTTCTAAAATTAACGGCACATGATTGGTCTTGATGCCGCACTGCCCTTATTGGGAATTGCCGCGCTGGCGTTTGTTCTGGCGCTCATTCTCACCCCGCTGGCGATTTGGCTGGGGTTAAAAACCGGTGCGGCGGCGGTGCCGGGCGGGCGCCGTTTGCACACCAAAACCACCTCGCGGCTGGGCGCTTTGCCGCTGGCGGGCGCGTTCACCAGCGCGGCCATCGCGGCGCAATTTCTCAACTTTTCCACCACCGACCCCAACGAACGCACCCGCTTTTTTGGCCTGATGCTGGGCAGCCTGCTTATCTTTGTGGTCGCCATTCTGGATGACCACTTTCAACTGGCTGCGCTGCCCCAATTTGCCGCGCAATTTGTGGCGGCGTTTATCTCGGCGTTGTTTCTCATCTTTATTGAGCGGTTTCGCAACCCATTGAACAACCAGGAGTTGGTCTTGCCCGCGCTGGTCTCGGTTCTCATCACCCTGTTTTGGTTTATGGGCATGATGAACACGGTGAACTGGCTGGATGGCGTGGATGGGTTGGCCGGGGCGGTGTGCCTCATCGCCACCATCGTCACGGCCATTCACATGCTGCGCGAAGGCCAGACCAGCGTGGCGCTTTTGCCAATGGCGCTGGCAGGCGCGTTGATGGGATTTCTGGTGTTCAATTTGCCGCAGGCCAAAATCTTTTTGGGCGGCGGCGCGTTGTATTTGGGGTATGTCCTCGGCGCGCTGGGCATCATTGGCGGGGCAAAAATTGCGCTGCTGCTTTTGGTGATGGGTTTGCCAATTGCCGATGTGGCCTGGCAGATTATTGACCGCGCCTTGCATGGGCGCAACCCCGCCCAGGGCGACCGCGGGCATTTGCACTTTCGGCTGCAAGATGTAGGCTGGAGCGCCCGCCGGATTGTGCTGGTCTACTCGCTGGTGTGCGCCGGTTTTGGGGCGGTGGCGTTGTCTGCCGAGCCAGCTTCCTTCAAGCTGATGCTGCTGGGCGGGCTGGGCGTGTTTGTGCTGGCTGCGCTGGTGATTCTTGCCAAAAGAAAAAAGGGCGAAGGCTAAAAACGGGCCTCAGGCTGGCTTTAACTTTGGCGAGACAAACTGGGGCAGCCTTTGGCCGCTGGCCGAAAATTCGGCGAGCTTGACCAGACGTTTCTGGCGCGTTTCTTCTTGTTTGGCGCTAATCACCCACCAAATGGCCGCCTTTTTGTAGGATGCCGGCTGCGATTCAAAAAATGCCCAGGCGGCTGCGTTTGCCTGCATCATGCTTTTGTATGGCTCGGTCAACTCGGCGGGTCTTTGTTCGTATGAATAAATGCCCGATTTGTTTTGCTTTCTGGCCGCAAACGCCGCCAGCCCGCGCTCGGTCATGCGACCCTCGGCGGTTAAAACCTCCACGCGGTTGATGTTGACCACGCTCCAGATGCTGGCAGGTTTGCGTGGCGTAAATCGAATGGTGTAGCGTTCCTCATCCAGACCCTTGCGCAGGCCGTCAATCCACCCAAAACACAAGGCCTCATCCACCGATTGCGCCCAGGTGAGGCTGGGGCGGCCCGTGCCCACTTTGTAATACCCCACCAGAAGCTCGCTGGCGCTGGCGTGATTTTTCTCCAGCCAGTTGCGCATCTCTTGCGCCGAGGCAAAGAAAGTTGGGTCCATACCCATTTTTTATTTTGCGTTAAAAATCACGCCGATTCGATGACGCGCATTTTGTTTTTTAGCGAGCCAATTTTTTCAATCACCACCTCAACCACGTCGCCGTTCTTAAGCCACACTTGCGGGTTGCGGCCCATGCCCACGCCGGGCGGGGTGCCAGTCACAATCAGGTCGCCGGGCATCAGGGTGATGGTTTGCGAGAGATGCGAGACCAGCCGCGCCACGCTAAAAATCATGTGGCGCGTGTTGCTGCTCTGCATCGTCTGCCCGTTGATGACGCACGAAATATCCAGCGTTTGCGGGTCTTTGATCTCGTCGCTGGTCACCAGCCACGGGCCAATGGGGCAGGCCCCATCCAGCGATTTGCCAATGACCCACTGGTTGGCGTCGTCGCCGCGTTGAAGATTGCGGGCGCTCAAGTCGTTGGCGCACACATAGCCGCACACAAATTTCAGCGCGTCGGCTTCGCTGGCGCGATGGCACTTTTTGCCAATCACCACGCCCAGCTCGGCTTCCCAATCCATTTTGTCGGTCACATCTGCCCGCCATGAAATAGTTGCGCCGGGTGCGGCCAGCGTGTTGCTCAGCTTGGCAAACACCACCGGTTTATTTGGCAGTTTGCTGCCGCTCTCGGCCACATGGTCGGCGTAATTCAGGCCAATGGCAATGATGTTGCGCGGCGCAAACGGCGCGGCCAGCTTCATCCGGCGGATGGGTTGCGCGGGCTTTGTTTTTGTCATGCTGATGGCGCGTTTGCGCAACGCCGGGCTGGCTGCAATTTCCAGCGCGTTGCCCAGCGTGTTCACATCCACCACCGCCGTGTCATTTTTTACAACCAGGCCGGTTCGCGGGCCAAGGGAAGTCATGTAAGTCGCAAGTTTCATCGCCCCTGATTGTATGGCAATTTGGGTTTGCGCCCTCTGCGATCTGCGTTACACTTTGCGGCATTGTGATGAACCTGCAACTCACCCGCGGGGAACTGGCCTGGCTGCTGCGCGCGGCGGGGGCGCAAACCGCGCCCGGCCTGCTCACCTCGGATGCGGTGATGGCCGAAACGCAAACCCAGACCGGGCAAACACGCTTGCGCCAGCGCGGCTTTTTTGCGCCGGGTTCAGATGCGCTTCAGCCATTTGCGGCTGGGCTGGCCGCCGCGCTGGCCCGCCCGGAGTTTGTGTGCCACACCCGCGAAAACAAAGAATTGCGCTGGCTTTTGCATTATTTGGCAAACGGCAAAATCATTCAGGTTGCGGTAAGCGGGAATGACACATTTGAGATTGAGGCGGTGCAAGATGCAACCGAGATGGCGACGCGCATTTTGAAATTTGCCACGCCACCGCCGCCCCTAAAGCCATCCCCCATTTTGCGGGCGCTGGCGCAGATGACGCTGGCCCGCCCGCAAAACGGGCAGCTTGGCAAAGGCCGCGTGATTCAACTTTTGCCCTCGCGCGAGGTCAACTTGTTGGTCTGGAAGCCCGCCGCTGGCGCAAAATCGCGTTCTCTGCCCGCAACCAGCGACAACCTGAAAGAAGTCATCCGCTCTATCAGCGAGGAAATGACGGCTGGGAATTGAAAATTGTTTCTGTGATTTTGGCGATGGCCTCCGGGCTGCGAAGAATGGCGAAGTGGCCGTAGCCATGCGTCACAAATAACTCGCTTTGGCGGATGGCCGCCGCGAAAGCCTGACCATGCGCCAACGGCGTTACCGGGTCGCGGTCATCGTAAACCAGCAGGGTGGGCAGGCTGATGGCGTTTGCGGTCTCAATCACCGAAAACCCGGCTGGCACGCGCCCAAAGCGATGCTTAAACGCCTCGCGCATCGTCTGGCGGTCTGGCTCTGGCGCGGCGCGAACGAACTCGGCAGATTCAAACAAATGCCCCATGCCATCTGCCCCCGCAATGGCCACAATGCGCCGCACACCGGGCAGCGCATGGCGCGAAGCTTGTTGCAAGGTTGCCATCGCCCCAAACGAGTGACCAATCACCACCTGCACATTGCCCAGCGCGTTCACCGCGTCGGTGATCGCGGCGCAGGCATCGGCCAGCGTGGCTTGTTCGCCCTCAGATGCGCCGTGCGCGGGCATATCCAGCGCGACCACCCGAAAACCTTTTTCGCGCAGCGGCTGCACAAATGACATCATGCGCCCGGCCTGCAAACCCCAGCCGTGCGCCAGCAGCGCGGTGGGCAAATGGCTCTCGCCCCACGCGTAGGCGGTCATGCGGATGGGGTCACGCGCGAGCGAGGGCAACTCCAAAATTTGCGTGTGCGGGATGGAGATAATCTGCGCCGTCTCCAACCCGCGCCGCGCCTTTGCGCCCATATCTGGCGGGTTGGGCGTGCAAAATTGCCGCACGTAGTCGGCGGCTTCGTTTTCGGTCATGTCCCCATTATCTTATCGCGGAAGATGGGAGAGTTTTAAGACCTGTGAGGTCTTGGCGGTTCGGGACTTGCGCTTGAGTAACACTTTTATTTCACGCCAGCTTTTCCAGCCGATCCACAAAACCTTCCATCACCTTGAACGCGCGATCCATCGGCGCGGGGGTGCTCATATCAATCCCAGCCAGCTTGAGGGCTTCCAGCGGATACAACGCCCCGCCAGAATGCAAAAAGCGCAAATATTTTTGCACGGCGGGTTGGCCTTCTGCCAAAACAATGTCGGCCAGAGCGTTGGCCGCCGCGATGCCGCTGGCGTATTGGTATACGTAAAAATCTGAGAAGAAATGCCCGAACTGCGCCCAGGTGATGCCCGCCCGGGCTTCATCTACCAGCATGGCCGGGCCGTAGCCGCAGGTGAACAACTCTGCCAGCGCCGCGTTCATGCCGTTGGCGGTGAGCGCCTTGCCTTGTTCTACCTGGGTGTGCATCCAAAGCTCAAACTGCGAGAGGATGGGCATGAGGAACAAATAGCGATGAAAATTGCTCATCGCTTCTTCAATGATGGCGATCTGGAAGTTGCGGTCTGGGTTTTGCGCCAACAAGTGCGCCCGCACCATCGCCTGGTTGAAGTTGGAGGCGACCTCGGCGGCGAACAAGGTATACCGCGCCAACACAAACGGCTGGGTTGCGTTGGAGTAATACGAGTGCATGGCATGGCCCATCTCGTGCGCCAGCGTGCTCATGCCAAATAATCCTTCATCGTGGTAGCTCATCAAAATATACGGATGAACCCCAAACACGCCGTGCGAATATGCGCCGTTGCGTTTGCCCGTGTTGGGGAACGAATCCACCCAGCGCGCGGCGGTCATGCCGTCTTTTGCCACGCGCACATATGCATCACCCAGCGGGCGCAGACCGGCGCAAATCCACTCCACCGCCTGCGGGTAGCCCACTTGCGGCGGCTGGCCGATGGGCGCGAAAATGTCAAACTCTTCCAGCTTGTCCAACTTTAGGATGCGGCGTTTGATATCCCAGTAGCGGTGCCAAATGGGCAAATTGCGGTTGCACGCCGCGATGACGTTGTGATACACCTCGGTGGGAACGTTTGGCCCGCTCAGGGCGTAATCCAGCGAAGTCTGGAACCCGCGCGCCCGCGCCGCCCACACGGTGGCCTTGACCTTTGCGGCAAAAATTCCCGCAAAGGTATTTTTCATGCCCAAAAAGCCATCAGAATATGCCCACCAGGCGTTTTGGCGCAATTTGCGGTCTGGGCTGCCCAGCAGCTCGCCAATGTTGCCGCGCCCCACCTGCGCCTGCGTTTTGCCCTTGCCTTTTGCCGCGCCATACGAAATATCGGCATCGGCCAGCGCGTTGTAGGTCAGGCGGCCCATGCCAAATGGCTCGGCGGCGGCGGCCAGCAATTCTTCCACCTCGGCAGAGCGCACATGCGGCTTTTGGCGCTGAATGTTGTCAAAGTAATGTGCGTATTTTTGGAGCGCGGGTTTTTCTGCCAAAAACTTTTTGAGCGCGGCGGGCTTGATGCTCAAAATTTCTGGCGTGGCAAACGAGACCGCCGCGCCAAACCGCGCTGCCAGCGCCTGCGCCCGGCTGTTCAACGCGCCATTGGCCTGGTTGCCCATGTCTTCATCGCTGCGCAGGCTGGCATACGCCGCAATTTGGCTGATGGCCGGCGCCATGCGCTCCAGCTCGCGCATCCATTTCAGAAGCGCATCGGCGCTGGCGCCCAGCGTTCCCTGATACGCCTTGAGTTTTGGAATTTTTTTATCGGCGGCGGCAAAGGCGGCTTCCCACGCCTCGGCGGTGGGGAACAAGTCAACAAGATTCCAGGTCGCCTCGGTTGGCGCGTTTTGGCGGAGGGGTTGTGTGTTTGACATTTGAAAAAGTGTAGCGAATGATGCGGGGGCGTTAAATCTCGCGCGCGTTGGTTTTGCTCGCAGCCTGGCGCAGGGCGCGAACGCCATCAACCACGCTGAATTTTGGCGAATACACCGCCGAGCCGACCACGCAAATGGTGCCCCCCGCTTTTTTAGCCAGCCCAATGGTGGATGCGTTGATCCCGCCATCCAGTTCCAACTCCGGGCGATGGCCCGCGGGCAGCGCGTCAATCATGCAGCGCATGCGGGCAATTCGCGCGGGCGATTCCGGGATGAACGGCTGGCCGCCGTAGCCCGGCTCAACGGTCATCAGCAAAACGAGGTCAACGAACGGCAGGGCTTCTTCGACCATGGCAAGCGGGGTGAGCGGGTTTAGCGCAACCCCGGCCTCCAGCCCAAGATCGCGCAGCGCCTTGAGGGTGGAATACAAATGTCCGCAGGCTTCGGCGTGAACAATCACGCGATCCATGCCTGCATTTTTGTAATCGGCAAAAAAGCGCTCTGGCTCATGCACCATCAGGTGCGCCTCGCAGGGCAGGCGGGTGCTGCGTTTGGCGGCCTCGCACACCGCCGCGCCAAAGGTGATGTTGGGCACAAACCGGCCATCCATCACATCCAGATGAATGATATCCACGCCCGCGTCTTCGGCGGCTTTTATCTGGTCGCCCAGGCGAGCGAAATCGGCTGTGTAAATGGAAGGCGCAAGTTTCATGCGCAGATTATAGGCCGCGCTGCGCTACTTCGTATAGCTCAATGAGAACGCCAAAGGCGCTCTTGGGGTGCACAAACGCATAGCGCGTGCCGTTTTCGCGTTGCACAGGTTTGGGGGTGATGAGTTCCGCGCCGTTTGCGGCCAGCCGCTGCATGGCGGCTTCAATATCCGGCGTTTCCACGCACAGGTGATGGATGCCCTGGCCGTGTTTGGCCAGCCACTTGGTGATGCCGCTCTCGCGGGTGGGCTGCATCAACTCAATCTCGCCATTTTCCAGCGGCAAAAACGCCACCTTCACGCCTTCGGCATCTACCGTTTCAATGCGCTCGCAGTGCACGCCCAGCGCATCCTGATAAAACTTCAAGGCCGCGTCAAGGTCGTTCACCGCGATGGCGAGATGGTTTAGCTTCATAAAATGCAAAATGCAAAATGCAAAATGCAAAAACTAATTTGCATTTTGCATTTTGCATTTTTAACTTAGTCGGTCGCTTCCACTTCAATGTTGCTGCCGCTCTTGATCGCGCGGCTGGTGAAAGTGTCATCGCGCAGGTCGCTGCCAATGACCACGTTGCGCCCAACTTTCACGCCCGGCGGGATGATGGTGTCTTTGCCAATCAGGGTGATGCCGGTGGATACTTTGAACTCGTTGTTCGGGGTGTAATCGTTGCCGTGGCCCACCACCGCGCCCGCGCCAATGACGCAGTTTTTGTCAATGATGGCGTGGTCAACCACTGCGCCCGGCTCAATCACCGCATCGCCCAAAATGATGGAATAGCGAACCACCGCGCCGCGCCCGACCTTTACGCCCGGGGCCAGCACAGAATACTCCACCGCGCCCTCAATCACCGACCCGTCTGTGATCTGGCTGTGATTGATCACCGCGCCGGTGCGAATGTTCACGGGCGGGCGCTCTTCTGAGCGGGTGTGAATGATCCATTCGCGGTCCAGCAGGTCCAGCGATGGCGTATCGGCCAGCAAGTCCATGTGCGCTTCCCAGTACGCCTGAATTGTCCCAACATCCACCCAGTAGCCGCCAAACGGGAAGGCGAACACGCGCTGCTGGTTCGCCACCATCTTGGGCACAATGTTTGTGCCAAAATCGTGGGAACTGGTTGGGTCTTTGGCATCCTCGGTCAACATCTTGGCCAGCACGTCGTAGGTGAACACGTAAATGCCCATGCTGGCCAGCGTGCCCTTGGGGTTCTTGGGCTTTTCTTCAAAGTTGGTCACGCGCAGGTTGGCATCGGTTTGCAAAATGCCAAAGCGAGAGGCTTCTTCTGGGGTGACGCGCAGCGTGGCCACAGTCACATCGGCCTGCTTTTCCTGATGGTAGTTGATCAGGACGCTGTAATCCATTTTGTAGATGTGGTCGCCCGCCAAAATCAGCACGTAATCTGGCTTTTGGTGGCGCACGAAGTCCAGGTTCTGCCAGATGGCGTCTGCGGTGCCGGCATACCAATCTGAACCCATGCGACCTTGATAGGGCTGGAGAATAAACACGCCGCCGTGCATTCTGTCCAGATCCCACGGCGCGCCGTTGCGGATATGATCCATCAGCGAACGCGGGCGGTACTGTGTGAGCACGCCAACGGTGGTGATGCCGCTGTTAATGCAGTTGGATAGCGGAAAATCTATGATGCGATATTTTCCTGCAAACGGCACGGCGGGCTTCGCGCGTTTATTCGCCAGTGTCGCCAATCGGCTGCCGCGTCCGCCAGCCAGAATCATTCCCAATGTTCGCATGGTTTCTCCCTGGAATTTTGTGTATAAAAAACAGTGGAAAGGCAAAAAAACGCGCCCGTGCGATGCTCACGGTTTGTGAATATTTTTCGCCAGCGCGTTGTTTGCATTGACGAAATTATAGCCCGTGCGTTTTTTTTAGCGGCGCACAAAAACAGCTTTATAAACACCAGAGATTTTTTGCGCGCAGAGGAAGAAAAACCGGAAATTAGAAATCAGAAATAAGGAAGATCACAAAGAGTTTCTTATTTCTGATTTCTTAATTTCTTACGCTGCCGCCGTAACTTGTGGCGGCGGCTGAATGGAGCGTTGGGTGAAGAAGAACAAAACCAGCAGCAAAATGCCGCCCACTAAAAACGCAACCGTTGAGCCAAAAAACTGAAACATCGCCCCGCCCACAATTGGGGTGATGGCGTTGGCCGCGCTGCTCATGGAGGCCGAGATGCCCAGCATCCCGCCCACTTCTTGCGGGTTGCTGCGTTTGGTGATGGCGCTGTTGATGGTGGGAGACAAAATGCCCCCGCCCACCGCCGCCGGGATCATGGCTGCAAAAATCCACAAAACGCCCAGGTAGCCGGTGTTTGTATCGGGCGGCAGCTCAACGTTGAGCTTGGCTTGATCTACCGCGCTGGCGCCAGCGTTGCTTTGCAGCCGAGCGATTGTGTCTGCGCGGTTGTAGCCGGGCGGCGGTTGGGTGGGGGTGAGGGCGATCAAAATCATGCCCACCCCAAGCGCAATCAGCCCGGCCAAAATGACCTTGCGGTCGCCATACGTTTTGCTCCAGCGCCCAATCATGCCACCCAGCACAACAATTGTGATGAGACCAATGAACACGAACAGCAGCGCGTTGCCGCTGGCATCCATGCCCAGCCGGTTAAGGGTGAACAACGAGAGCAGATACTCCAGCCCGCCGAACACAAATTGCGCCATAAACATCAGCGTGAGCAGCGTGCCAATTTGCGGTTTGCGCAGCGCCTGGCTGATGGCGTCCAGCGAGATCAGCGGTTTGTGGTCTGTGCCGCGTTTTTCTTTGGGATGGGATTCCTTCAGCCAGAATGTTGTGAGCAAAATGGAGAAGAATGAGAAGGCTGCGGCCACAAATGCCACCGCGTGATAGTTGCCGCCCGTGATGGCCAGAACGGCGTAGGCGATGATTGGCCCAACTGTGAAGCCGAGGCCAAAGGCCGCGCCAATCAGCCCCAGCGCCTGGGTGCGGTTGCGCTCGTTGGTGCTGTCTGTGATGACGGCCTGCGCGGTGCTGATGTTGCCGCCGCTGATGCCATCTATGATCCGCGCCAGAAACAGCACGGGCAGGCTGGCCGCAAAACCCATCACCAAAAAGCCAATGAGCGAGCCGATTTGGCTGACCACCAGCACGGGCTTGCGCCCAAAGCGGTCACTCAAGCGGCCCAAAATGGGCGCAAAAATAAATTGCATGATGGGATACGCGGCGCTCAGCAGGCCAATCATCAGTGCGTTTGCGCCAAATGATGCCGCGTATAACGAGACCAGCGGGATGATGATGCTGATGCCCAGCAGGTCAATCAACACAATCACAAAAACAGGGAGAATGCGCCCAAAATCCAACTTGTCTTCTGGGTTGGTGGGCGCGGCGGTTGATCTTTTCATGATGAAAGGGCTGAATAATTACGAATTACGAATTTGCATCGGCAAAAATTCGTAATTAGTAATTCGTAATTCGTAATTGAGTTAGAGGAGCGCACCGCGCAGGCGCAGAATGCTGAACAGGACGATGACGAGCGAGACGGCGATCATGATGAATGATGTGCGGAAGCGCGCGGCATCGGGGCGGGCGTCTTTGCGCAGGGGCAGCATGTGCGCCAAACCGGTGATGATCAGCCCATACAGCGCGTGCTCCATGTGCTTGCCCGGCGCAAATGTGTTCAGCCCCACCACCGCCAGCAGATTCAGAATGCCCAGCACAAATTGCACAGTCACGGCGATGGCGTACCACGAGCCAAGTTGTTTGTCAAAGGCGGTCACTTTGCCGTTGCTCAGCCATCCGGCCAAAAATTTGACCAGCGCAAACACCGCCAGAATAATGACCACCCAGCGCACAAGGCTGTGAATGGGAAGCGTAAAAGCGAGAAGTTGTCCGAGTTGTTGCATTTTTTGTTGAGTCCTTTTTTGAATTAACGTGAATAAAAAGCAAGGGATAAGAAATAAGAAATCACGGCAGCCGCAGTTTCTTATTTCTCATCTCTCATTTCTTGACTGGCCATAGCGTTTGAAGGCAAAGCAAAAGTGAGTTTTGCCAAAACCTCATCCAGCCAGGAAATTTCTGATTGCAAGTGGCGCATTTGATGTTCCACCAAAAGCTGAATGGAGCCGTTGTGGCGCGGGGCAGCGCTGGCGCGTTCCAGCCGCGCGACCAGCTCTTTGCGGCGTTCGGCCAGCAGCGCCCGCGCTTCGGATGGCTCAAGGTCATCCAAAAAGGCCACACCCACATCGCCGGTAAAGATGGCCGGGTCGTATTCCTTCAGATTTTCGCGCAGCAGCTTTTGATAGGCTTCCTCGCCTTTTTCGGTCAGGGCGAACACGCGGCGCTCCGGGCGGTTGCCCTCGCGCTCGGTGGTGTTGGTCACCCAGCCTTCGTTGGTCATTTTGTCCAACAAAAAATAGGCAGTGGCTTTTTTCATATCGGTGCAGGTGTTCATCTGGCCGTCAATAAAAGCCGCTAGTTCATAGCCGTGCATCCGGTGTTGCCGCAGCAAGCCCAGCAAGAGTAATCGCTTGTCCATGTTTGTTTCTTGAATAGTCTAACTTGACTAATCAAAAGTGATTGTAGCATGTTTTGTCGGCGAGTTTTTCTTGTTAACAAAAAAATAAGCCACGCGGGCGGACTAAAACACGCAAAAAACACTGTTTTGCGCTAAACTACGCGCCCAGACAATAAGGGGATGACATGTTTAAGTTGAAATTTGCAGATCTTTGGAACACACCAAAACAAAATAACGGCTTTGTGGCGCAACCACTGGATGCGGAAGATGAGACGGCAGAAGCCGCGCCATTGCCCGCTGCCCCAGATCCCCCAAAGATGGTGACCCTGGTGGAGCGCGACGCCGAACTGGCAAAGCTGAAATCGTACTGGCAAGACGCGCTGGAAGGCCACGGGCGGGTGGTGCTGGTGTGCGGCGAGGCCGGGCTGGGCAAATCCACCCTGGCGGCCACGCTGATCAACTCCATTGGCGCCAGCGGTAAAACCATCAAAATTGCCCGCGCGGTGTGTAGCGCCCAGTCTGGCCGCGATGAGCCGTTTTGGCCGTTTGCGGATGTGATGAGCCAGCTCGTAACGTCATCTAAAAAGAAAATTACCGATGATGTGATGGATGCATTTTTGGAGTTCGCGCCCTCGTGGGTGTCCATCATTCCGGTGGCCGGGCCGGTGGTGGGCGCGTCGCTCAAAACGGCGCAGGTGGTGCGCACCCGCACAAAAACCTCCGATGCGCCAAACCCAGAGAAGTTGCTGCGCGAATACGTGGGCGCGCTCAAAAAAGTGTCGGCCAAACAGCCCGCCCTAATCTTTGTGGATGATTTGCATTGGAGCGACGCGGGTTCCATCAAACTGCTTTCGCATCTTTCACGGGCGGTGCGAGACCTGCGCGTGCTGATTGTGGGCGCGTATCGCCCGTCAGATATTGCGGTGGAAGATCACCCGTTGCGCGGCCTGATTGCCGAGTTGTTACGCTACGACCGCGATGCGCAACTGGTGCTCGCGCCGCTCACACCCGCGGGGGTTGTGCAGCTTGTCAAACATATTTATCCGGCCAATAAATTTCCCGATGGATTTTGTGGCGACCTGGCCCGCACCACCGGCGGCGCGCCGCTGTTTGTGGTGGAATCCTTGCACTTGATGCAGGATCGGGGCGAGATTAAAAAAGATGAGAAAGACGGGCGCTGGATGCTGACCCGCGAGTTGAACGATGATGATTTGCCGCGCAACGTGGAGGCCATCATTGGCAAGCGCCTGGAGCGTATTCCAGAAGATCTGCGCGAAATTTTGGCGATGGCTGCCGTGCAGGGTGTGTCTTTTCAAACCGCTGTGCTGGCCGGGGTGGTGGGCAAAGATGAATTGGAGGTAATGCGGGCGCTTCAACCGGCAGAAAAAGACCACGTGGTGATTGAATACGTGGGCGATGTTGATTTGGGACAGGATGTGACCTCGGAATATCGCTTTACCAATAACTTGTTTCAACGCGCTTTGCTAGAAGCGTTGCGCGGTAAAAAACGGCTGTTGGCTTTTCGCAAAACAGCCGAAGCGCTGGACAACTTGTGGCCGGATGACAGCGAGGACATTGCGCCACGGCTGGCAAATTTGTATGAACATGGCAAGGTGTTTGACAGCGCGGCGCGGTTCATGCTCATCGCCGGGCACTACGCGCGGCAATCGGGTTCCATCACCCGCGCCATTGAGCTGTATGAAAATGCGGAGAAGGCGCTGGGCCGCGCCCACGCCGATGACGGCGAGGACGAGCTTTTGCATTCCAACATGCGCCAGCAAATTGATGAGGCCCTGAGCTATTTATACGAAGTGGATTCCAGTTACGAGAAGTCTGAATCGCGCACCCGCCGCGCCCTCACGCGCGGGCTGGACGCGCTGGGCTGGCGGCGTTATGCCAGTTTGCGTATGCGGATGGCCTCTCTCATGGTGCGGCGCGGGCGCTACACCGAGGCGCTGGACACATTGCAAAGTTTGCGCTCCAGCCTGAACGACTTGCACGCTGAGGAATCTCAGAGCTATGAGGCGTTCCAGCTTTCCGCGGAGTTGTGCAAGACGCTGGTCATCCTCAACCGCGATGAGGAGGCGATCAAAACCGCTCAGGATGCCCTCGCCGAACTGGAAAACCTGCCCGAACGCGATTGGCGAAAGGCGGCCCGCGCGCGGCTGAACACCTCGCTGGCCCTGGCGTATCACGCAGATGGCGACTACCGGAGAGCCATCAAACTGAGCGAGGATACGCTGCAAACTGTGCGCGAGTTGAACATGGTTTCTACCGCGGGCGCATTGCTCAGCAACCTTGTGCAGTTGTATGTGGAGGTGGGCGATTACGAGCGCGTGCCGGAGAACATCAAACTGATGGAGGAGATGGCGGCGGACACCAGCAACGAGTATTTGCTGGCCAGCGCCAATCTTTCTGAGGGCATGATGTATGTCTTGCAAGGCAAAAACGCGCTGGCGCTGGACAAACTGGACAAAGCCACCGAATTTGCCGACATGATTAAATTGTTTGACGAGCGGCCAAAAATTCTGGTGATGCAGATTTTTGCGCTGGTAGAGCTGGGCCGAACCGCCGAAGCCCGCGAGGTTTTGGACAAAGCCATGCCGCTGGCGGTGGAAAGCGGATCGCGCGAGTGGATGGCCTACGCGCAGGCGGCCAAAGCGCGGGTGTTGCTGGCCGAAGGCAACCCGCGCGAGGCGCAAATGACCGCGCGAGAGGGCGCGGGCACATTGCGCGATGACGGCACGCATTTTGATGAGGCCATTGCGCGGCGCGTGTTGGCGCGTTGCCATGCCGCGCTGGGTCAAAAAGATGATGCTGCTCAGGCGCTGGAACGCGCCAGAACCTTGTTCAAGCTCATTGGCAATGTGCCGCTGACCTTGCAAGTTGATGACATTGCCCGCGCGTTGGGCGTGAGCTAACCTTTTGAATACGCGTGGTTAAGCTGTTTTGGTGGCGATGATGATGCCGCTGGCCCAAGACAGCTTGACCACTTTGAAGTGTGGCAACTCCTCTAGTTTTGCAATCAGCCGCACAACATTTTCAGGGTGACCCGCCGGCCAGTTGGCCTGCGGGAGCATGTCATCAATTACAAAAAGCCCGCCCGGTTTTAGCAAAGCCAGCGTTTCATCCAATAAGTGGTATTTCCCCGGCCAAGTGTCGGCAAAAATAAAATCAAAACGCTGGCCTGACAATGTTGGCAGAAACACATCACCATCTGCGCAAACCAACGTGAGGCGTGAATCCGCGCCCAAATGCCGCTTTACGCATTCGGTCAATATTGCGTTGTTGTCCAGCGATGTCAAACGCGAACCCGCGTCCATGCCATCCAAAATCCAGGCGGTGGCAATTCCAGTTCCCGAACCCAGCTCTAGAAAATGCCCGCTCGGCTTGGATGCCGCAAGCGCGCGAAGCAGTGCGCCGGTTAATGGCTCGGAGGGCATATCAAACCCCAGCGCCTTTGTTTCGGCAAGGATGGCGGATAAACGAGCAGGTTCGTGGAGGTTTAGCAAATCGTTCATGGGTGTACGTAAATCAGATTTTTGATTAAATGTGAGTTCTGAATAAAGAAACCCGTAACTTCCGAACTTGTGTGTCATTTCGAGCGAGGAACGAGGGAAAAATCTACGAGTAACACTTGCATTTTGGATGTGGTTACTCGCAGATTCCCCCGCCTTCGGCGTTCGGAATGACAGATTTAGATTCAATGCCCCAGTTTAACCTTGTTTAAGACCGTCATTCGACGATTGCTTATCCAAAACTGACGTTAATTTAGCAAATGAAGCATAATATAAATTGTGCCCAATCCGTGGTCGTTTATCAGGGGCGGAAAGATATAAATGGAGTGAACGGAGTCTTACCATGCTTGGCAATATCCCAGTAATTTATCAATCAGTTGTTGATTTGGGTCCAGTAGAAAAAATTTTTTCTCAGCGCCCCATTACCCAACTGTTTCGAGTTTTAACAATTTTATTGGTTTTGGGTTTATCAATCTGTGCAACTTACTATACGCTTGTTGTTTATCCTTCCTCTGGATTCAGCCCAGCTATTGTGCAAAAGAACACTCCCTTTTTTCTGGGCTTTGCAGGTTTCTTATTCATTACTTCGGTGTATGCCAGTTGGAAGGTGTTTTTAGCTTGGCGTGAATCAATTGTCGTCTATCAAGATGGATTTGCCCATTTTGATGGTAAATCGTTAAAAACATTTCGTTGGAGCGATATAACTTCTCTTTCAATGAATGTTGTTAGATATATGCATTATGGGGTAATACCCGGTGGAACCGAACGCACATATACTTTGCTAGACAGAGATGGTCAGAAATTTAAGCTTGGAAATTCTCTTGATCAGGTGCAGAAATTTATAGAAATACTTAGAGAAAAGATTTTTCCATATCTTCTCAATCAATCAGAGCAGGCGTATATGGCAGGTCAAACTATAGAGTTTGGGCCAATTAGCCTAAGTCGAATACACGGCTTGCAAATCGGCAAAAAGAATTATGGCTGGGGAGATATTGATGAAGTACGCGTAAATAATGGTCAGTTAGAAATAAAATCCAAAAAGAAAGGCTTGTTTGCCAATGGCGGCGCATCAATTGCTAGCATTCCAAATATTGATGTATTGCTGGAGTTAGTTTCGCAAGGCACTCAAGAATATTTGTCTTCGGGCAAGTAAACATCCCCTGCAATAAATCTCAAATCGATTTCTTTTTTTGCAACTCAGCAATGTCTTGTGCGGTGTAACCCAGCTCACTCAAAATGGCGGCGGTGTCTTGGCCCAGCGTGGGCGGCGGAATGCGCAAGGTAGCCGGGGTCTCGCTCAGTTTTGCCACCGGGCCAAGCACCTTCACCGCGCCCAGCGTGGGGTGCGCCATCTCTTGCACCATGCCCCGCGCCAAAATGTGCGGATCGTTCAAAATGGTAGGCACATCGTTGATGGGGCTGGCGGGCACATCGGCTTTTAGCAAGATGGGCATCCAATCTGCGGTGTTTTTTTGTGCAAACACGCGCTCCAGTTTTGCCACCAGTTCGGCGCGGTTCACCACGCGACCCGGGTTGGTCTTGAACCGCGCGTCGTGCCAAAGCTCCATGCAACCCGCGCACTCGCACAAGCTTTTGTATTGCCCATCTGACCCAACGGCGATGGCGATGTGGCTGTCTTGGGTGGCGAACACCTGATACGGCACGAGGCTGGCGTGGGCGTTCCCGTATCGCGCCGGGGTCTCGCCCGCAAAGTAATTCTGGGCCACATTTGCCAGCCACGCCACCTGAGAGTCGAGCAGGGCCACATCCACAAACTGGCCTTGCCCCGTTTTTTGGCGGTAATGCAACGCGGCCAAAATGGCGTTGGCCGCAAACAGCCCGGTGGTGATGTCGGCAATCGCCACGCCCACTTTGTACGGTTCGCCATCCGCTGGCCCGGTGATGGACATGATGCCGCCCTGGGCCTGAATCATAAAATCAAAACCGGGGCGGTCGCGGTAGGGGCCGGTCTGGCCGTAGCCGGTCAGGGCGCAATACACCAGGCTGGGGTTGATGGCGCTCAGGTCGGCGTAGCCCAGCCCCAGCTTGTCCATCGTGTCGGGCAAAAAATTCTCCATCACCACATCGGCTTTGGCGGCCAACGCGCGGGCAATGGCTTTGCCCTCTTCGGTCTTTAAGTTGAGCGTGAGGCTGCGTTTGTTGCGGTTCACCCCCAGGTAATATGCGGCCTCATCGCCCACCCAGGGCGGCCCCCATTGGCGGGTGATGTCGCCCGCGCCGGGCTGCTCAATTTTGATCACCTCCGCGCCAAAATCGGCCAGCAGTTGCGTGCAATATGGCCCAGCCAGCACGCGGGTGAAGTCGAGGATGTGGATATCGGAGAGGGCGGGCATAGTTTTTGTTTTTCGTCTACGTCTACGCTCACGTTTACGTAGACGTAGGCGTTTGCGTTTACACTTCCCCACGATGATATACGACCTTGCCCAAAGCGGGGCGCGGTTGCTGATGGCGCTGGCGGCGGATGTGCGCGTGAGCGGGCGGGAAAATTTTCCGGCGGATGGAAACTGCATCATCGCCACGAATCACCTCACGGCGTGGGATACGCCGCTGATTTTCTCAATCGTGCCGCGCAGGTGGCGGGTGGTGGTGCTGGCCGCCGAGAAATGGCACAAAGTTTTGCCCATCCGCTGGGTGTTTGATGGCGTGGGATGCGTGTGGGTGCGGCGCGGCGAGGTGGATCGGCAAGCCCTGGCCGAGGTGATGACTTACCTAAAAAATGGCCGCGTGGTGGGCATGGCCCCAGAAGGCACGCGCAGCAAAACGGGCGCGTTGCAAAAAGCGCGGAATGGCGCGGCGTGGCTGGCGCGGGCAAGCGGCGCGCCCATTATTCCCGTGGCGTTATGGGGCGTGGAGAACATTCGGGTGTTCCATCGCCCAGAAGTGCAGGTGCGCGTGGGCGCTCCCTTGCGCCTCACGCGCGAGGATAATTTGGACGAAGCCACCGAGCGCATTATGCGCCAAATCGCGCAGATGCTGCCAGAAAAATATCGAGGGGTGTATGAATAAAACCGACCGCCTGCTGGCGATTGTGCTGGAGTTGCAACGCGCCAAACAATTGCGGGCCGAGGACCTGGCCGCCACGTTTGAGACCAGCAAGCGCACCATCTACCGCGATATTGAAGCCTTGTGCGAAAGCGGCGTGCCCATTGTGGCCGTGACCGGGCAGGGCTACTCGCTGGCAGAGGGGTATTTTTTGCCGCCGCTGGCCTTTAGCGTGGATGAAGCCACCATGTTGCTGCTTGGCGCGGACTTTATGGCTCAAAATTTTGACGCGCAATACCACCGCGCTGCGCAAACGGCCATGGCCAAAATACAAGCCATTCTGCCAGAGCGCGCACGGCAAGATGTGGACTATTTGCAAAAAAGCATGGTGTTTGTGGCGGCAGATGGGGCCGCGTTGCACGATACGCTTGCGCACATTCGCCGCGCCATCCTTGAGCGGCGCACGCTCAAGTTTAAGTATGACGCGCGGATGTCTAAACAAAAACTAGAAACGCGCGAGGTTGACCCATACAGTTTGGTGAATGTGAACAATGTCTGGTATTTGCAGGGGTATGACCATGCCCGCGAGGCGCAACGCTCGTTTCGGCTCAGCCGCATCGGGGCGGTATCCATCACCACCAAACTGTTTGAGCGCCCGCGCGGTTACGCGCCGCAAGATGGCGCCGCCACCGACCACAGACCCATCACCGTGCGCGTGCTGTTTGCGCCAGAGGCCGCGCCCTGGGTGCGCGAACAACCCAATTACTTTACAACCGAGATGCGCGAGGCGGGCGATGGCTTGCTGGTGACCTTGCACGTGCGAGACGAGATTGAGATTTTTCAATGGGTGCTGGGCTGGGGGGCGCAGGCCCGGGTGATGGAGCCGGAAAGTTTGCGGCAACGAGTTTTGGCCGAATCTAAAAAAGTGCTTGAGCTACTGACATGATGGTGTCAGCAGCCATCCGTATGCTGTTCTTCAAGATTAAGTTTCACCGGACAACAAGCAATGTCATGCTGAGCAGAGCGAAGCATCTCTGGCTAACCCATTCTTGGTCTAAATTAGCCAGAGACCCTTCGCTCCGCTCAGGGTCACAGACGACAAAACTTACTTTGTGCAAGTCCGGCCAAATTTTATTTCAAGGAGAACAACATGAAAAACGCATTGAATTGGTTTGAGATTCCGACGACAAACATTGACCGCGCCGCAAAGTTTTACGAGGCCGTGCTGGGGGCGTCGCTGCACCGCGAGGTGATCGCGGGCATCCCCAACGCCATTTTGCCTTACTCTGGCGGCGAGGATGGCGCGGTGGGCGGGGCGTTGGTGCAAAACCCGCAGTTGCCGCCCGGCGCGGCGGGCGGCCTGCCGTATCTCAATTGCATCGGTTTCTTGGATGAGGCTCTGGCCCGCGTTGGCGCGGCAGGCGGCGCAATCGTCATGCCCAAAACCGACATCGGCTTCGGCCACATCGCGCTGATTGTGGACACAGAAGGCAACCGCATCGGTTTGCACTCGGTCTAAAAATGACGGAAGACGGAAGACGGAAGACGGGAGACGGATTGACCGTCTTCCGTCAAAAATAAAAATATGAAAACAAGATATTGGATCATCGTGGCCTCGCGCGACCATGTGCAAAATGGGGTTGCGGGCGGGTTTGCGCAGGCGTGCCACGGCAAGGCATCGCCGCTGCGCCGAATGCGCCCCGGCGACCACGTGATGTATTACTCGTCCAAAGAAAAATTTGGCGAGGAGGCAAAATGCCAGCGGTTCACGGCCATCGGCACGGTAAAAGACGAGCGTGTGTATTCGCGCGCCATGAGCGAGACATTTGTGCCCTTCCGCCGCGATGTGGCGTTTGAGCCGTGTCAGGAAACACCCATCGCCCCGCTGATTGACCAACTGAGTTTTATTGCCGATAAAAAACACTGGGGAGCGCCATTCCGGTTTGGCATGTTAGAAATTCCGCAGGCAGATTATGAGTTGATTGCTGGCAAAATGCTGGCAAAGGAGACCACATGAAGTTTGGATACACCATCATTTACGTGAAAGATGTAAAAGCCGCGCTGGCGTTTTACAGCAAGGCGTTTGGCTTTGAAACCCGCTTCGCCACCGACACGGGTGATTACGGCGAGCTTGAAACCGGCGCGACCACGCTGGCGTTTGCCTCGCACGCGCTGGGGCAGGCCAATCTCAATCAGCCGTATCACAAGGTGGATGGGGCAACCGAGCCGCTGGGGATTGAGCTGGCGTTTGTGAGCGAAGATGTGGCCGCGGCCTATGCGCGAGCCATCAAGGCGGGCGCGGTTGAAATTGCGCCGCCCGCGCAAAAACCCTGGGGGCAGGTTGTGGCTTATGTCCGCGCCAAAGAAGGCACGCTGATTGAGATTTGTTCGCCGGTTGAAGGCTGACTTTGCGCGAGCTGCGCTCTAAAACACAAATGGGCGATGCCCAAAATTTTGCATCACCCATTTGTGTTTATAAAAGGTGTGCGCCCGGTCACTTGCGGTATTGCGCTTCCCAGCGTTTGATGATCTCGCCGCCGTTGGGGTTGAACAGCGGGAACACCGGTTTGATGATCTCGCGCATCCCAACCCACACGGTTTTCTCGTGAAACTTTTTGATAAACGCCACCCAGCGGGTGGTGGAAAGAAACTCAATCACATGCGTTTGGGCGGGGATGGCCCCCGATGCGGGCGAGACAACATTGCACAAATAAAACGGCGCCCGCCAATCCCAAATACCCTTGCGCAGCGGATCTGGCAGATAAATGTTAAATGCCAGATCGCCAGAGAAGTTCCAGAACAACTGCGGCTGCTCCCAGGGGCGGCCCGAATCGCCATACACCTTGAACGGCGCGGTGAGCGCAAACAGCTTTTTCGCCGCGAGATGCACGCTTTCTGCCGGTCCAAACACGTTCATCAACGCCGCGGCAAAACCGCGCACATCGGTAAAGTCATCCGGCACTTCCAGCGTAAAGTCAAAGTTGGCATCGTATTGCGCCGCGTTTGTAATGGCTTGTTGGATGCGGTCGCGGTTGGCCGCATTGGCGTTCATGGCCTCAATCATGCGGGCGGCCAGCGCGTCCACCGCGGCGGCCACATCTTCTGCCATGCTCAAAGCAAACGCGCCGCCAATGGTGGGGTGCCCCGGCTCGGCGCTGAGGAACGCATGGTTGGCTTCGGCAAAGGCGCGGGCCACATCACCCGAACTGGCGCCCTGAACCACATGCTGAAACACGCTGGCATACGATGCGCCCGCCGAGAAAAAGTTGTAATTGCTGTATCCGGTGGCAAACTCGGCAAACGGGGCGATGGTGTGCAAAACCTCAAATGAAAAGTTGAAGCAGTTGTTAAAGTGAATCACCGGCAACACATCCACCCCGCGGGCGATGGCTTGCCGCAGCGCGTCGCCCAAACCCCAGGTGCTCATCACGCCGCCGGGGAGCACATCGCCAATGTATGGCAGCACGTCGCCAATGTATGGCAAGACATCGCCAATATACGGGAGCACATCGCCAATGTAGGGCAGGGCGGGGTTTGTGGCGTTGGGCTGGGTGGGCGCTGGCGAGATACTCGGCCCGCCGGGGTCAAGCTGCCACGCCGGGCCGGGTTTGCCCGCCGCCCGCCCGTCTTTGCTCATCTTGCTTTTGTCCACGTCTGGCACAAATGCAATCCCGTG
>Ga0073900_10000579_pt1 | contig 23191 bp, 22 predicted proteins | sample KloWWTmetKNB5Kit_FD_66666 | JGI IMG/M metagenome (GOLD analysis project Ga0073900, IMG submission 66666) | Active sludge microbial communities from Klosterneuburg, Austria, studying microevolution and ecology of nitrifiers - Klosterneuburg... | ecosystem: Engineered > WWTP > Aerobic digester >...
AGTAGCATGTAACTATCCGGGTTATCGGTCAGTTCAATCCACATTCTTACCACCCAGCCTTCATCTTCAGGATTAAGGCGATTGTTATCATCCCGATGAACGGAACGGAGAGCCTGGTCATGATTCTGTGGCTCCAGTTTAATGATACGAACCCTTCCGAAATTGGCAGGAATAGATTTAATATAAGCCATCAGATTAGGACATAACTCAGCGTTGGGAGTAAAAATGGCATCTTTATCTGTCTTCCCGTTTTCCCAAAATCCCTTACACTCATTGGTACCATCACAGGAAGCCAGTGGTGCAAAGTTGGTATCGCCGCCACTTTTCCAGTCCATATAAGCAAGGTTTTCCCACTCAGCGGTGGGGATATGACTGATGTCTAATGTTTTCATTATTACATACCCTTTTTCTTCCATAACAGGCATGCGGTAATGAGAAGTTTTTAATGGGATTTTTACAGACCAGTGTTCACTGTGTGGCCAGAAAATTGCAGGAGCTGAAGCTGACATAGTAGGTTTTAATTAATAGTTGAAAAATGTAGTCCGCTAAAGTAGGAAATATCAGATTAATTAAAAATGATAACATGGAATCTCATCAGTATTTCAGCTCCGGCAAAATTTTCACAATGAAAAGTTAACACCCCGCTTTTTTAACCATTCGTCAGGAATTTGTCACCGGTCAGATAATTCAGGGTAAAAAAGGATTATCAGGCCATTACTTTTATCCTGCTATTGATTTAATAGTTAGTGCCGCACACCAAACTAAAATGTAACAAATCATACATTTTTTGCGTCATAACCACTGTTAAAGTATAGTCATGAAAATCAAAACCAATGTAACCCTCATAGGGGCAATGCTGCTCCTATGCATGTACAGTAATGCACAGTCCCAGACACCACGGCAATTACCTGCCAAACGAACCACACAACCTGTAAAAATTGATGGCCTGCTGAATGATGCCGCCTGGAAAGACGCTGCTATGATGAACGACCTTGTAGAATTTCGTCCCAAAATGGGAGCCAAAGAAAATCATGAGAACCGTTCTGAAACCTTTTTAATGTATAGTAATGACGGTATCTACTTTGGTGGCTTCCTGTATGAAAGGACAAAAGATAGCATAGCTACTGAACTAGCCGGTCGTGACGGTTTTGGGACCAATGATTATATAGGTTTGATTTTCGATACTTACTATGATAAGATCAACGGCTTTGAATATTTTGTAACGCCGCTGAATGAGCAATGGGATGCTAAAATGGCACCCGCTTCCAATGGCAATAATGAAGATTTCTCCTGGAATGCAGTATGGCAGAGTGGTGCTGTGATTCATGATAATGGCTGGAGTTTTGAAATGTTTATCCCTTATTCCGCCATCCGATTTGGTCAGAAAGAAGTACAGGACTGGGGATTAAATATCACCCGCAGGAGAAGAAAAACAGAGCAGCAATATACCTGGAACCCAATAGATGTTAATGTAAATGGTTTCCTTACCCAGGAAGGGATCTGGACAGGGATAACCAATATCAAACCCCCGATGCGTCTGCAGTTCTCTCCTTATTTCTCTGTATATGCTAATCACTTCCCCGCAAATCAACCGGGACAGAAGAACTGGACGAGCCAGGTAAATGGCGGAATGGACGTGAAGTATGGCATTAACCAGGCCTTTACATTAGATGCAACATTGATTCCGGATTTTGGCCAGGTGCAAAGCGATAACCAGGTCCTGAACCTCAGCCCTTTTGAAGTAAAGTTTAATGAGAACAGAAGTTTCTTTACCGAAGGAACAGAGTTATTCAGTAAAGGCAACCTGTTTTATTCAAGAAGAATTGGCGGTACTCCTATTCACCTTTATGACGCCTACAATGTATCACCAGGTGAAGTGGTAGTAAAGAACCCATCTGAATCCAAACTGATTAATGCTTCAAAAATTTCCGGACGAACCCAAAAAGGGCTAGGTATCGGTATTTTAAATGCAATTACAAAACCCCAATATGCTACCATTGAGAACTCAACAACCAAGGAACAATACCAATTTGAAACAGACCCGCTTACTAACTATAACATTCTGGTGCTTGATCAGACAATGAAACACAATTCCAGTATCTCCTTTGTTAATACCAATGTTTGGCGTAGCGGATCTGATTACGATGCGAATGTCAGCGCTGCCCTGTTTGATCTCAATGACAAAAAAAATATGTGGAATGCAGGTGGGAAACTGGCAATGAGCAATTTAATTGGTTATAAAACCGGAGGAAAACCCGAAACAGGATTAAGCCATCAACTCTATTTTGGCAAGACCAGCGGCCGCTTCAATTTCAATATTTACCAGGAAAGAACTGATACCAGATTCAATAGTAACGATATGGGCTACTTCACTAACAATAACTTCCTTGATCATGGCACATGGGTTGGCTACAGGTGGACAGAACCTAAGAAATGGTATAACCGCATTTTCCTGAATTTTAATGCCAATCTGAGTATGTTGCAAAAAGCCATTGACCCAATAACCCAGACTTATCAGTCAGCGAATTTTAATATCAACAGCAATATTCAGACAAAAAAACTATGGTGGTTTGGAGGATTTACAGGTTACAATTTCCGTCAGAATGATTTTTATGAGCCCCGCCGGGAAGGATGGTATTTCAAAAGAGGTTCCAGCCTGGAAATTGGCGGCTGGGTTAATTCCAATGAATCAAAAAAATATTCATTTTTCATCGAAATTTTCGGAAGCAAAAGATTTAATTTTTACAATAGCCATGGATACAATTTTAACCTGGGGCAAAATATAAGACTCAATAATAAATTATCGTTCTCACACCGGGTAAGCTTCAATCCGCAGTATAATAATATCGGTTTTGTACATATTCCGGGTAATGCAGATATCAATTTTGCCAAAAGAAACAGAAATACCATTGAGCATATACTTAGTGCCAAATATAATTTCACGAATAAAATGGGGATTACGTACAGGGCAAGACATTACCTGAGTACCGTAGACAATAAGGAATTTTATATCCTGCAATCAAACGGTGAACTGGCTTCAAACCCCATGAACTATACCGCCAATCAAAATGTGAATTTCTTCAACATTGATATGGTATATACCTGGCAATTTGCCCCGGGAAGTTTTATAAATATTGTATGGAAGAATGCTGTCGTTGACTTTGACGGTCATGTCCAGAAAAATTATTTTAAGAACCTTGACAGAACCATGCAGGCAGATGAAAACAATAATATTTCATTAAAAGTGATCTATTTCCTGGATTACCTGCAATTGAAGAAAAAGAAAAGTTGATTAAGCAGTACTTAAAGTGCACCCTGGTTTTCAGGTGGCACTTTAATTTATTCAATACTATTTCCATATTCAGGCTTCCACGTATATTTCCACCGGCGATGGCTCCACAGATAATTTGCAGGATCCTGGCGAATTATCCTTTCTACTTCATTTTTGTATATCACTGTAAGCTGCTGAGGTGTAAATTGTGATGCTGCTTCAGTCAGCAGTTTGCAGTCAAAATGATAATAACCTCTTTTAATTTTTCTAAACCCGATCATGACCACCGCTGTATTATTCTTTACAGCTCCTTTTGCCGGTCCGGTAACAAAGGGAGTAAGTCTGCCAAAGAAATTTACCCAATATGCATTAGTAGGATCTCCGGGATTTTGATCTGCAGCAAGGGCCAATACATAGCGGCCAGAAAAAACCTGGTGCATCTTACTTTTGAATTCAGTTGCTGATACCAGCACTGTTCCATGCCTCTTCCTGAAATTATAAAATATACGGTCCAGTATTTTGTTGGTAATGGGCATATACACACCTACAAACGGAGCAGTTAGCTTCAAGGGATACAATATGTTAGCATACTCCCAGTTAAACTGGTGACAGGCCATTGCATGTACATTATAGCCTTTCTCAATAAGCTGGTTGATCAATTCTACATCAGCAGAGCTTCTTTTAAAAGCAGCTTTCGGTGTTATAGAAATAAATTTAATTGTCTCTATAAATGAATCGATCAGGTTATGATAGAATTGTTTAGCGATTTTTAATCTTTCCTTTGCTGTCTTTTCCGGGAACGCAATTTCAAGATTTTTTATCACCACCTCTCTCCTGTATTTAAATACATAGAATACCAATGCATAAATAACATCAGCAAAAAAATGTAAGACCCGGAAAGGCAGTAAAGAAAGCAGCCAGAGAAAACCATAAACAACATAATACATAGCGGGCAAAGATAAAGACTATAAAACGATGTTCTGTACAAGATGACTCTTGCCCGGATAGTCTGTATTAAAATGCAGGCCGCGGCTTTCCTTCCGGAAACTGGCACCCTTAACGATCAGGTAGCCAACAGTGATCATATTACGAAGTTCCAGCAACTGCGGTGAGAGGGAGCTGCTTTGATACAATTGCTCTGTTTCCTCCCACAGCAAATCAAGCCGGCGTGAAGCCCTTTGTAAACGGATGTCATTACGCACAATGCCTACATAATCACTCATTATAAGCTGAAGCTCTTTCAGGCTTTGTGTAATCAGGATCATCTCTTTGGGATCTGTAGTACCTTCCGCATTCCAGTCAGGCAAAAACATATTAAATGAAATACTCTTTACTTTTTCAGCAACATCAATAAAACAACGATGAGCAAATACCATCGCTTCCAGCAATGAATTACTGGCTAAACGATTGGCCCCGTGCAAACCAGTACTGGCGCATTCGCCGCAGGCATACAAATTCTTAATGGAACTCCTGCCCCATTCATCTGTTTTAATTCCACCGCAGCTGTAATGTGCAGCAGGCGCTACCGGTATCATGTGTTTGGTAATATCAATGCCTATGGAAATGCATTTTTCGTAAATATTAGGGAAATGCTCCACAAATTTTTCTTTGCTGAAATGCCGGCAATCAAGCCATACATGCTCTGTACCGGTGCGTTTCATTTCACTATCAATAGCCCTAGCCACAATATCACGGGGAGCCAGGTCTTTTCGGGGATCATATCGTTCCATAAAAGCGTCCCCGTTCTTATTTCGTAATATCCCCCCATCACCCCGTACAGCTTCAGTAATTAAAAATGCCTGTCCTCTTACTCCGGGTTCATACAAGGCAGTGGGATGAAACTGGATAAACTCCATATTCTCGATTCTTCCTTTAGCCCTGTACACCATTGCCACCCCATCACCAGTGGCAATATAGGGGTTGGTGGTAGTTCTGTACACCTGCCCATTCCCACCGGTAGCTAATAATGTTATTTTTGATAATATTTTCTCGATCTTATTTGTCTCCAGATTCAATACATATACACCATAACATTCTATATCAGGAGTTGATTTGGTAATCAGGTAACCTAAATGGTGTTGTGTAATAATGTCAATGACAAAACAATGTTTTATAAACTCAATATTCGTCTGTTTAGCTACGGCATCAATCAAAGCCCTTTCCATCTCCTTACCGGTTACATCCTTATGATGGAGGATGCGAAACTCTGAATGGCCGCCTTCTTTTCCTCTTTTATAATCACCATCACCCTCTTTATCAAACCTGGCTCCCCAATCAATTATCTCCTGTACCCTTTCAGGACCTTCTTTCACCACTATCTCCACTACTTTTTCATTACAGATACCATCACCAGCTATCAATGTGTCTTCAATATGCTTTTCAAAACTGTCATTTTCCAGGTCATTCACCACGGCAATACCACCCTGCGCATATTTAGTATTGGTTTCATCTGCTGTTGCTTTTGTCATCACCACTACTTTCTTATCAGGAAACTGGTGGGCTACCTTTAATGCATAGGTCAATCCTGCAATACCGGAACCAATAACTAAAAAATCTGTTTGTCTCATAACTGCATCCCTGTGAGGGAATTAATATTTTAAAATTTATTTTCTTCGAATATACTTCATCGCACCTTCAGTGATGAACAGCTGTGCAAATCCATAAGTGAACATTATTACAAGTCCGCTCAATTCGAATGACTCATAAAATTTATTAACAGCAAGCACCGAATCAGAAATAACAAAAAATAAGGCACCGATTATCATCCACCTGCCCGCCGGTTTATCCTTAATAAATAACATATGCAACGCCAGCATCAACATGAAACTGATAACAACACCATAGATACGCACCGGCAGTGTCATATCGCCTAAATAAGGGGACAACCAGGCAATCAGCACTGCATAATAGATAACTACCAGTAATAACATCCATATATTGCTTTTTATACCCTCTGACAATCTTACATGGTGAAAGAATACTATGTAAAAAATATGAGCCAATAAAAAGGAAGATAAACCCAGCAAAAAGAAAATATCTTTTTGTTCCTGGAACATCAGCAACACATCCCCGCCCCAGGAAAAAATCAACGCTAATACAATCCATTTTTTGAGCTTACTTATGATGCTGCTGGTTGCAGTAATAAAATAGCCAATTAATACCGGGACAATAAGTGGCTTAAAAATATATTGAAGAGCTTCATTGCCTGTCTGTATACCGATGATATCAGCAATCAGAACAATAATAAAAAGAATGATCCAGAAGTTTTTTTTCATGCTGTGCTTTTATGCATCTATCCAAACTTCACTTTCCTTCAGCAAATTAATCAATTCATCCACGGCCACTTCACTGTTCACATTCTTCTTCACTACTTCTTTGCCTTTATATAAGGTTATTTTACCGGGACCACTGCCTACATAACCAAAATCGGCATCGGCCATTTCACCGGGACCATTCACAATACACCCCATGATGGCAATCTTCACTCCTTTCAGATGATTGGTGACAGCCCGGATCTTTGCTGTAGTTTCCTGCAGGTCAAATAAAGTTCTGCCACAACTTGGACAACTGATATACTCTGTTTTTGAGATTCTTGTCCTGGTAGCCTGTAGAATACTGAAAGCTGTATTATTGGTAAATTGGTAAATATCCTTTACCTGCAAGTAAGTACGGCCGGTTACTTTTAAACTTTCCATCTGAGCCTTATTACTGTAGCCCAGACAAATACCATCACCCATGCCCTCCAAAAATAAAGCCCCGGTTTCAGTGGCAAAATGTATAAGGTGTTCATCGGGAGTTTGCCAATTACTATCCGTAATCAGTACTACCGGGTTTCTGATACTGTTGTTTTGCAGTTCTATAAACATCCTCCGAACGGACTGCATAGCATTAGTATTGGTACTGCTCAGGCAAATAACCACTGTAGGGTCATTAGACATTTTATCCAGGAAAGTATAGTCATTCACCGGGGTACTATCGCTGTAACAATCCTGCATTACAAAATTCAGTTTATCACTTTTAAATTCTGCCTCTGCAAAGCCCCCGGCTTCAAAAATGGGAAAATACTTTGTTTTATCTGCTACCAGTGACCAGGCTCCGGGGTAAACAATCACTTTTAAAGTACCCGGCAATTCAAAATCCAATAATTGGTTACCAGTAAAAATATAATCTGCTGCTGCATCACTGATATTCCATTTGTCTGTGGTTTCATTATAAGTATAGCCAACACTTTGTAAATCTTTTGCTAGTATTTTTTCAATCTTACTCAGGTCCGCAATCACAACAGGAACATGTTTACCGCCAATATTATCAACTGCAAATGTTTCTCTTCTTTTGTACTCGAACGGAGAATAAGACATTTTATTTGTTTCAGGAATCAATTCCTGGCCATGAGCTCCCGACTCCCGGCTCGTATATCGCCTGACTAAATCTTTACATACGGGGATTTCAAGTTCAGGATCTTCTGTCAATGAAACACGGATCGTATCGCCCAACCCATCTTCGAGCAAAGTGCCAATACCAATTGCGCTTTTTATTCTGCCATCTTCCCCATCCCCTGCTTCCGTTACTCCTAAGTGCAAAGGATAACATTCGCCAAATTCATCAACCATTGTTTTTACCAGCAAGCGATAAGCCTGCACCATTACCTGCGGGTTACTGCTTTTCATGCTCAGTACAATATTATGATATGCTTCCGCTCTTGCAATGCGAAGGAACTCCATGGCACTTTCCACCATTCCATTTGCCGTATCTCCATAACGACTCATAATGCGGTCACTCAGCGATCCATGATTGGTGCCGATCCGCATAGCTGTTCCATACTCTTTACAAATCTTCACCAGCGGAGTAAACCTTTCCCGTATCCGATCAATCTCTTCTGCATACTCAGCGTTAGTATACTCTATCTGTTCAAATTTTTTCTTATCAACATAGTTACCCGGATTCACCCTAACCTTCTCTATAATCCTGGCAGCAATTTCAGCAGCATTGGGAGTAAAATGTATATCAGCTACCAGCGGTGTACTGTAGCCCCTTTTCTTCAATTCGTTCTTGATATTCAGTAAATTCTCTGCTTCTTTTTTTGACGGGGCTGTGATACGGACCAGTTCTGCGCCGGCTTCGATACAACGGATACTCTGCTCCACCGTGGCAATAGTATCCATGGTGTCCGTAGTGGTCATTGTTTGTACCCGGATGGGATTCAAATTACCCAACAAAAGGTCACCTATTTTAACTTCTCTTGTTTTTAGACGCCTGTATTCAGTAAGCGATTCACAGTACAATTGCATAGATGCAAAACTAACAAAGAACCTGCAGCTTGGTTTACCAATCTTTGACCTGGCCACCCCCGGTTTTAGATTTTTCCTTTTGTAGCCGCTGGTTTACCTCTTTTTCTTTTTGCTCCAGCAGCTTAAGGCGTTGTTCCGCTTCCTTGGGACTCATTTTGGGCTGCTGCTGTTTTTTTTGCTGCTCTTGCTGTTTCTTTTTCTGATTCTCTTTTTCTTCTTTTTTTTTAGGAGGATTTTTCTTTTTCAATTCCAGAAGGGCCTTCTGAAGGTTTTCCCGGGCTTCTTTGTCATCTGGATTTTGCCGGAGAGAATTTTTATATGCTTCAATACTTTCTTCCAGTTTCTTCTGTTGGGTCAGCACCACTCCCTTATTATAATATGACTTTGACTTCAGTTCCTTTTCCTTGGCTTTCTCTGATAATTCCGAGAAAGACTTTAGTGCCTCATCCTGCTTACCCTGTTTTTGCAGACTGTTGGCAAGATTGAATTTTGTTGTAGTATTTTCCGGGTCTGCCAAAAGTGCCTTGTTATATTCTTCGGTTGCTTTTTCAAATTGCCGCTGCTTGTAATATTCATTCCCTTTTTGAGTTGCCTTTTCAACCACCTGTGACTGTGCAAAAAAACTGGCTGAAACCAATATTACTATGGCAATGAATTTTCTCATACAGTCAACCTTTTTTTTCTCTCCGGAATAAAATTCTCTATCAATAACAAAAAAAACATAGCCGCTGCAAACCACAGGTAATATGTTTTAAAATTCATCTGCGATACATCGCCAAAAGCTTTGCGCTCTATCTGGGAGAGCTGGCTTTTTAATACTGCTATAGCTTCATCACTGCTTTTCAGTTGTATATACACACCATTTGTTTCTGTCGCTATTTCTTTCAACTCCTCCTCATTCAATTTTGAGATCACTGTATTACCAGCTTCGTCTCTTTTGTTCAGACCAGTGGCTGGATCAATAATTGGTGAACCTTCCACCGAACCAATACCAATTGTATTGACCATAACACCCTGCTCAGCTAACGCTTTGGCTGTAGTAATTGCAGTTTCGTCATGATCTTCACCATCAGAAATCAATACAACTGCTTTAAATCTTTTTACGTTACTGTTAAAAACACCAGCACTCATCTTCAACGCATCACTGATAACGGTTCCCTGCTGTGGCACTGCATCCGGAGTGGCGGAAGAAACAAAGAGATTGGCTGCTCCATGGTCAATAGTTAAGGGCATTTGCAGATAAGCCTTCCCGGCAAACAATACAAGGGCTACCCGGTCATCAGGCATTGCTCCGATCAGTTTATTGATCAGTTGTTTAGCCCTTTCTAACCTGTTGGGGGCAAGATCGGTAGCCAGCATACTTTTACTTACATCCAGAGCGATAGCTATATCAATACCTTTTCTGCTAATATTATCAGCATCGCCCGGTTTACGGGGATTCATTACTGCCAAAATACCCAATGTAAAAGCAGCAACCTGCAAAATGAATTTTACAGTGAAACGTTCCGAAGAAAAATTATTTATTAAAAGCCTTACCAGTTTCTCATCACCGATCCTTTTCAGGGTATTTCTTTTCCACCGCAACAGGCTAAGAAATAACAGGACAAGAACAGCTATAGCAACGAAAAGCCATACAAACTCTTTATATTGAAACTGCCAGCTCAAAATGTATTTTATGTACCCTGAAAGGCAAATATTGTGCTAACTACATCCTGCCTTCAAAAAAACCGAGTTGCTTAAGGATATTTTTGAGCATTTTCATCCTTATCGTCGACATATCAAAGTCTTTATCAGGAGATTCGATATTCAGCACAAAAAAGTAGGGGTGGTTGTTTTCTTCCACCCAGCCTACCACCCAACCAATGGCATTACCGTTTTCTTTAAATCCCCAACCGGTTTTATAACCCAACCTGTAGTTGGAATTATTTTCAAATAACATAGCCCTCTTTACCATCTCCTGGTAACTCTTAAAAAATGGCAATTGATCAAAATATAGTCTTTTTACCAGGCCCAGCTGCTGGTCAGGTGTGATCTTTAAAGAATTATCAAGCCAGAAACTATCAATGGCAGAGGTTATCACCACTTTTCCTGTATCAGTTTTGGCACCATATTTTAAGCTATCCAACCAAATTTGCATGGTGTCTTTACCAATCCGGCGGGCAACTTCCTGGTAATAATAAACAGAAGAAACCCGGAACGCCTCATACATATTCAGGTCTTTGTTCCAGTCAGCTACTCTTCTTTCAACTCCATCCCATTTTATCACCATACTATCGCTGCTGATCTTCCCGGTTTGCAAACCGATGAGTGAATTCAAAATTTTAAATGTACTCGCCGGCAAATAACTGCTGTCACGATAACGGCCCAGGTTATGCACCGTAAATTTACCGGAAGCATTATCCATCAGAGCAAAGCATCCCTCCACTTTATTGTCATCAAAATATTTCTTCAGGCTTTTATCCTGTTTAACATTATTGGGAGAGCAGGATTGCAAAAAAACTATCAGCAAAAGGAAATTAGTGAATTGTTTCATCTGGGAATTAAAATTTCGGCAAAGGTAGCCATCATTCGGTTCGCTTTAAAATAGCTTTCTGATAACTACCAACTTTATAACTGTCAACAGACGGACTGTTCTCTGTTCCATTCCCGCTTGTCATAATAGGTTTTGCAGAAATGCTGAAAAATTCTATCATCAGCTGATCATTCTCTATCCAGTAATTGTTGATGATTGTAGCGTTCATTACCGTAAACGCTCCACAAAATTTATCAGCAACCCAGAACTGGTCAAGCACAATACCATTATTCTCATCAATTACCCAATGCCCTTTGGACGTATCTTTTGCGATCAATGTGTAGGGCCGGTTATCTTCCTTTGATGAACCATAAATTATTTGCCAGGTAAATTTATGGGCACTGTCCGCCGGATGAATGCGCAATTCCATATTCACTTTTTGAGGTTCTTTACTACCGGTTTTAAACCATAGTAATTCTCCTTTCCAGTTACCGATCCAGTTTTGAGGAAACGGATTTTCCTGACCAGAAATAATATGAGAAAAAAAGCTGCATAGTACAGTAATGAGAAGCTTCATGTGACTTGTTTTGCTAAAAATAAAAAAGTCCCGGCTTATAACCGGGACCCGAATGTTTTGATTATCCTTAACTCTCTACAGGTAAATACCATTTTTAAGGCGATAATGTTTATTACCCTGGCAATCCCTTTTTGTAGCAGCGCAAGAGCTGAATACAAACATGACGAAGGCCGCTGTGGCCAGGCAAACCAATAATTTCTTCATACTTTTTTTTAAAAGTTGGGTCAACAAATTAATTAAGGAAATTCAAGGGAATTGGGCGGGTAGAGTTTACTTCATCGTTAGTAGGAAACGAAAGTAATACCCAAAAATTGTATTTCATAACTTATGCTGCTCTTTTTCCTGTTTTTTATGAAAACTCACGAAGTAGGTTATCCTATTAGTAGAACTCCGATACATAGTAATTTTACTCGTATAAAGATCAATCAATTGCAACTCATTGCATTTCACGCTGAATATAAATTATTTCAATACCCCTAGCTCTTTTCCAATCTTTGTAAACGCTGCTATAGCCTTATCCAGATGCTGCTGCTCATGAGCCGCACTCAGTTGTACACGAATGCGGGCCTGCCCTTTTGCAACCACCGGGAAGAAGAACCCAATTACATAAATGCCTTCTTCCAGCAATCGAGTTGCCATCGTTTGTGCAAGCACTGCATCATACAACATGATGGGAACGATTGGATGGTCGCCGGGTTTTATGTCGAAACCGGCATCGGTCATTTTAGTGCGAAAGTATTTGGTATTGTATTCCAACTTATCTCTTAATTCAGTGGTTTCGGTCAGCATGTCCAGCACGGCAATAGAAGCGCCAACAATAGAGGGAGCCAGTGTATTACTGAAAAGATAAGGTCTTGATTTCTGGCGCAGCATATCAATGATCTCTTTACGGCCGGAAGTAAAACCACCGGATGCTCCACCTAAAGCTTTACCCAGCGTTCCTGTAATGATATCAATTTTACCCATCACACCACGGTATTCATGAGTACCTCTTCCTGTCTTTCCGAGAAACCCTGATGAATGACATTCATCAATCATAATGCAGGCATCATATTTTTCGGCCAGTTTCACTATTTCATCAAGGCGGGCAATGGTACCATCCATACTGAAAGAACCATCTGTTACAATTATACGGCTGCGGAGAGTGGCAGACTCTTTCAGTTTAGACTCCAGGTCATTCATATCATTATGTTCATACCGGAAACGCTGCGCCTTACACAAACGGACACCATCAATAATGGAAGCATGGTTCAATGCATCTGAGATGATGGCATCCTGCTCATTGAAGAGAGGCTCAAACACTCCGCCGTTGGCATCAAAAGCGGCGGCATATAATATGGTATCCTCCGTACCCAGGAATGTAGAGATCTTTTCTTCCAGTTCTTTATGAATATCCTGCGTACCGCAAATAAAACGGACACTGCTCATGCCATAACCCCGCAGGTCAATAGCTTTATGAGCCGCTTCAATAACTTTAGGGTGGCTGGACAATCCAAGGTAGTTGTTAGCACAAAAATTCAAAACAGTTTTTCCGTTTACGATAATCTCAGCACCTTGCGGGCTTTCAATGATCCTTTCTGTTTTATACAACCCGGAAGATTTAATCTCTTCCACTTCTTTAGCAATACGTTGCACCAGTTTCTCATTCATAAAGCATGGTTTATAAGCAAATATAAGAATTGAAGCCTCTTTACAGCTACCGGAAAAACTTCACATGAATATGCGATTGCAACCAGGAAAAAGAAATTTTACGTTTGCGGTAACATTTTGAAAACAACTTTCGTCACATCCCTAAACCAACACCATGAACCGGAATAACCAGATTTTTTTCTTTTTTCTGACCATTTTACTGGCAGTATCCCTTGTTATTCTGCGTTCTTCCTCATCTGCAAATTCACCGAAAGAAAGTAATGAGCAGGCATTACCTACCTGCTGTAAAAAGGTAAAGGAAAAATGCCCGGAGCCAAAAAAAGCAGTTCCTGCAGACCTGATGCTGGAAAGCTTATCCCGTCAGCTTATCACTATTTCTGCTTTTTAGCATTGATTATCAGCCCATAAGATGGTATTGGTTCAGGATTTTGCCGAAAGTTTTCCGTTCCTGTAACATTAATGTTCCCTAAACCGTATTACTTAACATGCAGGTATCAATGATTATTTTTGCCTGCGCTATCGGCTGTTTATGACTGAAAGAGAATACAATGAATGTGTGAATACGTACGCAGATAATGTGTACCGCTTCATTCTGAAAAATCTTCGCCACGAAGAAGATGCCCGGGATGTGGTGCAGACCGCTTTTGAAAAAATGTGGCGTAACCGGGATGATGTAGATGCACAAAAAAGCAAATCCTACTTGTTTACGGTGGCGTATCACCAGATGATAGACCATATCCGTAAAGTGAAAAGGATACAACTAAGGGAGGAATTCAGTGCCGAGGCAAGAGTGGAGAACCGTCCGGCCAATAATCTGAAGAAGATACTGGACGAGGCATTGAACCGGCTGGGTGAAACACAACGTTCACTGGTTTTGCTGAAGGACTATGAAGGATATAGTTATGAAGAGATAGGACAGATCATGAACCTGAACCCGAGCCAGGTGAAAGTTTACCTGCACCGGGCAAGGGTTCAGCTAAAAGAATATTTAGTGAAAATTGAAAACGTAATTTAGAAGTACGAGGTATGAAGTCAGAAGTACGAATTACAGGAGTTCTTCTGACATCTGACCTCCAACATCATAAAACATGAATATTAACCGCCATAATTACGAAGAGTGTTTTATCCTTTACATGGATAATGAGCTTAGCAGCGATGAACGCCGTATGGTGGAAGAATTTATTCAACACCACCCCGACCTGAAAGAAGAACTGGAAATTTTACAGCAATTTAAATTGTCCCCTGATACTGATATCATTTTTGAAGGCAAGGAAGAATTATTGAAAGGACAAGAAAACCCCTCTCTAAATCTTTCTAATTATGAAGAATCGCTGTTGCTTTATACCGACAATGAACTGAATGCAGCTCAAAAAACAATGGTAGAGCAATTTGTTAAAGAAAACCCGTCCATTAAAAAAGAAATGGAATTATTACAACGGACTAAATTCCAACCTGAACATATTGTATTTGCCCACAAAGAATCATTATATAGAAGAGAAGAAAAAGTAAAGGCCTTACCGGTTCGCTGGTGGAGAGCTGCAGCTGCTATCCTGATTCTGGGATTGAGCCTTACTACTGCTCTATTATTTAATAATAAGAAAGCACCCGAACCCGCTGAAATGGCAAAGACAACAGGTAATGAAGAAAAAAATGTACCTGCCGGTCATCAAAACAAAGAGAATGCTATAGCAGTTGTTGAAGAGGTAAAAGCTCCCGGTAATAATCCTGAAGAAAAAAATAACACAACCGTATATGCACCGGATAACAAGCAGTCAACTAATCAAGTAGCTGTAAAGAATAACAGGGCTGAAAACCCAATACCCCGTAACAGTATAGTACCTGTGAAAAATAATGAACCATTGCTAGCAGATAATTTAACTGGAACAAATAATCTTCCGAAGCCGGAAAGCAATCCTTACGTCAACAGTGATTTACCAAGAACTGAAATCGCCGGCAATATCCCGAAAGAAAAAAATACTTTACACCCCTCATTAACAAATCCTGTTGTAACAAACAGAACTACTTCTCCGTCAGACTTTGTACAAGCATCCAACACAATCAGTGATGAAGATGTAAACGATGCAGGTGGCAAGAAAAACAAACTCCGTGGGCTTTTCCGGAAAGTAACACGGACATTTGAAAAAAGAACTAATATTGACCCGACCGACGATGATAACAGATTATTGGTGGGCGGGCTGGCCATCAGACTGAAATAACCTTATTACAAATTTTAAAAACAGAAAGTATGAAAAGGATTTTTACCCTATGCGTAGCGCTGTGTACTATCGCCAGCAGTTTTGCCCAAACAGACACGACCGCTACCCCCCAACCTGCACCACAGGATGACACTATCCGTATAGGTGGCATGGTCATTATACGTAAAGCCGGCAGCAAAGACAAAGAGATCATCCGCGACAAGGAATATAAAATGCGGAACCGCAGAACAGACAAACCATCGAACCTCAGTACCAACTGGTGGATATTTGACCTTGGTTTTTCTAATTATAATGACCAATCAAATTATACAGCTGCTGCAGTAAGCGGATTTGTTGCCCCGGGTATTGGTGAAGATCAGTTGAAACTAAGAGCCGGAAAATCCAGGAACGTAAACGTATGGTTCTTTATGCAAAAGCTGAATATTGCCAAACATGTACTGAACCTGAAATATGGAATGGGAATCGAGCTGAACAACTATCATTTCGAAAATGATAAAATAGTATTCGCTAAAAACCCAACTTATATTTCTCAGGGCACAACAGAATTTAAAAAGGTAAAACTGGCAGCAGATTACCTGACAGTGCCTATGATGCTCAATATCAATTTCACCCCTAAAAGAAAGAATGGATTTGGCCTCAGCGGTGGTATCAGTGCCGGTTACTTATATTCTGCCCGCTATAAAACAAAAGACGGCAAAGATGTGGAAAAAGTGAAAAGTGATTTTGACCTGGAACGTTTCAAATTATCTTATATAGGTGAATTGTCGCTTGGCCCAGTAAGATTATATGGCAGCTATGCCATGAAGAATATGTGGGAGAAGGGATTGGACATGACTCCTTATACACTGGGTTTCCGGTTTAGCAACTGGTAATACAACAGTTTCTCATATTCATACATGAAGCCGGTCCTGTTTCCAGGACCGCTTTTTTGTTGGTAAAAAGAAAAGATGCTGGGAAAACCTCCCCGTATCTTTTCTAAAGAGTCCGTTAAAACATATCCACAGCCCAAAATAAAAAAACATGGCATTGCGTTTGAGTAATTGGACGGACACTTTTACTGAAAAAGCCATGAATAAACGCAGCACCCACCTTAGCCTGCAATATAAACCTGGCCTTCTTGAAAACATTACATGGACATGAAAAACTTATTTATTCTCACATCTGTTTTCCTGGGAAGCAGCCTGCTGGCTACTGATGTACATACAGGTAAAAGAACCGCAATCAATAAAAGGTTCAGTGGAACGCTTTACAAAGGCCCGGTAGGAACCATTTCAATCATTATTGATAAATCAGATTATGAATTGAATGTATATGACGATAAAGGCTGGTATGCCACTTATCCCGTAGTTTTTGGAAACAGCAGCCTTGCTGATAAAAAGATGGAAGGAGATAAAAATACTCCGGAAGGCACTTACCGCATCACGGCCAAAAGGGTGCATGAAAAATGGTGCCGCTTTCTTTCTATTGACTACCCCACCGCTGCAGACCGTGCAAAATTTAATCAGCGTAAGCAACGGGGCGAAATTCCGGCCAATGCCCGTATTGGTGGCGGTATAGGTATTCATGGCACCTGGCCCCATGAAGGTTTTGTGATAGACCGCTATAAAAACTGGACCCTTGGTTGTATTTCCATGAAAAATGAGGACGTAACAGAAATATACCAATTTGCCGGCGCCGGTACCACAGTAACAATTAAAAAATAATTGCTATTGGCTATTTTTTCCGAGAAAATTTCCTACCTCCATCCGCCATTTTACAGGATCATTCTGCAATAACGATTCATGATCTGCATTCTCGTAACCAACTAATTTCTTATCAGATGAAAAAATAGCCGTAAAGACTTTATCAATTTCGCTTTTCAATACATAACTGTCTTTTGCCCCGTACTGAACCAGGACCGGACAGGAAATTTTTTTTGCATACCGGTCTGTTGTATACCTGTACCCATTGAATCCTCTTTCAATACCCATCCAGCCGGTAACTAAAAAGGCAAATGGCTGTTGTGGAAAACCTAATACTCTTGCCCTTGCTTTCAGGAGTGATTGTAAAGAGGAAAATGGCAATTCCAGGATCACAGCAGCCGGATATATTGAATACTCGGACAATGCTTTGGCAATAACAACTGCACCCATAGAGATTCCCCATAAAAAAATCTTCTTTTCCCCTTTTCCCTTTACAAAATCATAGGCCAGTTTCACTTCTTCGGTTTCTCGTATCCCAATAGTTGTCGTGGAGCCATCGCTATTCCCATGTGCTCTGAAATCAACCAGCATCACATTATAACCCAGGTATCGGAATTCATTAGCCTCTGTAAGCAGCTGTCCCTTATTGGAAGTAATACCATGAAATAGTAATATTGTTCCTTTTGCTACAGAATCAGTTTTAGAATACCATGCATCAATGGTTAGTCCATTTTCGGTTTGAAGGCTAACCGTATCATAAATAAAAACAGGTACATCATTTATTTGCGACTTTGGAAATTTTGGGCCGGTAAAAAGTTTCCATGTTTTTGTAAAAATATTCCCGGAAGGCTGGCTGGTTCGGAGTGAAGGATCATTATAAAAATGGGTGAGCCTGTATGCATAAAAAGCTGCGCTGATATTGATCAGTACAATCTGAACCAATATTACCCAAAGTGTCCAACGAAGTATGGATGGCCACTTTTGTCTGGTTTTTTTTTCTTCCATAAGATATTATTCATCCGGCAGTCCGGCTTTCGGTCAAAAGTAATTTTTAGAATGCAGACCTTCTACTGTCATGTCTCTTTTTTTGAGATGATTGTGCAAAACATTCTAATAAAAAATTCAGAATGGAATATTTATTGTTATTTACTTTGTGTCACACTTGCCAAAAATAATTATCGGGAAAACCTTTTAAAGCAGCTCATCCGTGCTGCTTTAACTTTTTTTACAACTTCCCTTTCTTTATTTCCTCTACCACACCCGGGTCAAGCAGCGTAGTTATGTCACCCAGATTTTCTGTTTCTCCTTCCGCAATTTTCCGGAGAATACGTCGCATGATCTTTCCGCTTCTGGTTTTCGGGAGACCTGTTACAAACTGAATTTTATCAGGCTTGGCAATCGGCCCGATGACACGGGTAACTGTTTGCAGAATATCCTGCCGTGTGAGGTTTTCGTCCACATGCATATGTTCGTAGATGACAAATGCATATACGCCCTGCCCCTTTATATCATGCGGATAGCCTACTACTGCACTTTCCACCACACCGGCATGCATATTAATGGCATTCTCCACTTCAGCAGTGCCGAGTCTGTGTCCACTAACATTTAATACATCATCTACCCGTCCGGTGATTCTGTAATTTCCTTCTTCATCCTTCAGGGCACCATCACCGGTAAAGTACAGGTTTTCATAAGCGGCAAAATAGTTGGTCCTGCAACGTTCATGATCACCATACGTTGTTCTTATTATTCCCGGCCATGGTGCTTTAATACAAAGGTTTCCTTTCAGCAATCCCTGTCCGTCCTTTTCAGTCACTTCTTTTCCGTTTTCGTCAACCAACACTGGTTGCACACCCGGCATGGGTAAAGTAGCCCAACTTGGTTTCGAAGGGGTCACATTCGCCAGGTTGGAAATTAAACAACCACTGGTTTCTGTTTGCCACCAGGTATCAACAATAGGACATTTCCTTTTACCGATATTATCATCATACCAATGCCATGCTTCTTCATTGATAGGTTCGCCAACGGTACCAAGTATTTTCAGAGAAGTTAAATCTTTTCCCTTCAGAGGTTCAAGGCCAAATCCCATCAGGCTTCTGATAGCTGTCGGTGCTGTATAAAGAATATTCACTTTATGCCTGTCAACAATATCCCAGAATCTTCCGGCATCTGGCCAGGTAGGGATTCCTTCAAACATTACTGAAGTGGCTCCTGCACTTAGCGGACCATACAAGATATAACTATGACCGGTGATCCAGCCAATATCTGCTGTACAGAAATGAATATCGCCGGGGTTATATTGAAACACATTGACAAAAGTATAAGTGGTCCATACCATATAACCAGCCGTACTATGCACCACTCCTTTTGGTTTACCGGTGCTGCCGGATGTATGTAAAATAAATAAAGGATCTTCTGCATCCATCTCTTCCGCCGGAAATGACACCTTACCGTTTTTCTCCACTTGTGCTTCTGCATGCTCCATTTCATCTTCCCACCACACATCTCTTCCCTTCAGCATGGAGACAGGAGTTCTTGTTCTTGTATAAACAATTACTTTTTTTACTGTTCGGTTTCCAATCAAGGCATCATCTATCACACTTTTCAACGGAATATCTTTACCACCCCGGTATGCACCGTCACAAGTCACTATAAATTCTGCCTGGGCATCATACAACCTGTCCGCTATACTTTGGGCAGAAAATCCTCCGAATATTACACTATGAATTGCCCCTACTCTTGCACAGCCCAATACAGCATAAGCCAGTTCGGGTACCATGCCCATATAGATACAAACCCTGTCCCCTTTCTTAACGCCATTATTGATCAACACCTGTGCAAACTGGCAAACCCGTTTGTGCAAACGGTTATAGGTAACGATTCTCACCCTTTCTTCAGGATTATTAGGTTCCCAGATAATAGCAGGTTTATCACCCATCGTTTCCAGGTGTCGGTCAATACAATTCTCCGTGATGTTCAGTTTTGCCCCTTTGAACCACTCCACTTTGGGCTCTTTAAAATTCCACTCCAGCACTTTATCCCACTTTTTCCTCCACTGAAAATTTTCAGCAACCGTAGCCCAGAAACCCTCCGGGTCTTCTACGCTTTTTTTATATGTTTCATGATACTGTTCTAATGATTTTATCTGGTAGGGATATGACATGATTGGCAAAAATTTTAGTGTTTTTTCTAATGAGTGATAAATTTACATAATGACAGGCAAAACAGCCATTATTCATCGGGAACGTTTCCGGTGAAATTGTTTTTTACATTTTTCATTAATACTTATCTTACCCGGATGAAACCAACTACGATCCGGAGTGTAATTGCAGCTTCTTCTGTAGGAACGATGATTGAATGGTATGATTTCTACATATTCGGCATGCTTGCCAAAACAATTTCTACCCAGTTTTTCCCGGAGGGAAATGCGACAGCTGCCTTATTAAGTACCCTGGCAATTTTTGCTGCCGGCTTTATTGTTCGTCCCTTCGGAGCACTGGTTTTTGGCCGCTTAGGCGACCTGATAGGCAGAAAATATACATTCCTGCTTACCCTGGTATTAATGGGTGGTTCTACTTTTTTGATCGGGCTTGTTCCCGGTTATAAATCCATTGGTATTGCTGCGCCTTTACTGGTTTTATTATTACGATTGATACAAGGTCTTGCACTGGGTGGCGAATATGGCGGAGCAGCTACCTATGTAGCAGAACATGCACCGGCAAACAAAAGAGGTTTTTATACCAGTTGGATACAAACCACTGCGACATTAGGATTATTTGTAGCACTGGGAATGATCATGCTGGTCAAGCTGAATATGTCGGAATCTTCATTCAATGCCGAATGGGGTGGCTGGCGTTATCCTTTCTGGATTTCAATATTGCTTGTGGCTGTTTCCGTTTATATCCGGTTAAAAATGTCTGAATCCCCATTGTTCTCCAAACTGAAAGAGGAAGGAAAAACATCAGTCAACCCTCTAAAGGAAAGCTTTAGTCATAAGGCCAATTTCAAAATGGTACTCATGGCTTTGTTTGGAGCCGTAATGGGACAAGGCGTGGTTTGGTATACCGGCCAGTTTTATGCACAGAATTTTTTAGAAACTAAGGCTATGCTTGATTTTGAGCAAAGCAGAACTATCCTGCTTTGGGCAATCGCTTTTGCAACACCCTTCTTTGTTTTCTGGGGATGGCTGAGTGATAAAATCGGAAGGAAATGGATCATGATGGCGGGGATGGCATTGGCAATATTTACTTACAGACCGATATTTAATACGTTCCTGGCTGATGCAGATCTTCCAGCGGCAATAATAAAAAAACAGTTGCCCCCGGAAACTGTAAAAATAGAACCTGTAATAATTAAAGCAGATACAGTAAAAAGAGAAGCTGGAGTTATCATTATCAATCATATCCATTCAAAGCATACATTACCGGATGGAAGTAGATTCTCCGCTTCGTATACAGATTCAATTTTTAATAATTCCAATGGAGTTAAAAATGAAGTGAAAACAAGTCCTATTACCTATGTCAACAAACATTTACCCTCGTCCTTGTACTGGAAATTCATTGGACTGGTTTTTCTTTTGATCTTATATGTTACAATGGTCTATGGACCTATAGCAGCTTTCCTGGTGGAAATGTTCCCCACTAAGATCCGTTATACCTCCATGAGCCTTCCCTATCATATCGGCAATGGTGTTTTTGGTGGCCTGGTTCCGTTTATTGGTTTGTTGTTGACCACCTCGTTTCCTTCGGATCCGTTGGTGGGATTGTGGTACCCAATTGGTGTGGCAGCACTTTGCCTGCTAATTGGTATAGTATACCTTAGAAATAAAATTGACGAAAACGTAGAAGATTAAACTCATTCATATGAACAACATAAAAAGAGCATTGGGCATTATTTGGCTATTATTGGCTCCGGCGGTTATTTATTTCCTGGTGGACAGGGCTATTGTCCATATTGATCCGGCCGGCACAAAAGATATCAACAACCCGGTGATATGGATCATTATCATCGGTATTTTCACACCTATCGCAATAGGTCTTATGATTTTCGGCTGGTATGCTTTTAAAGGAGAATATGATCACCTACCGGAATCTTCGGAAGAGCTTTCCTGATTAACCGTTTTACTATTGATGCTTTTAAGCATTAATAGTCCCGCTATAGCAGCCACCAGGGAAGCACCAAGAATAGCAATCTTTGAATTCACTACTGTTTCATTATCTGCAAAAGCAAGTAATGTAATAAAAATGGACATCGTGAACCCGATACCGGCAAGCAGCCCTGCTGCCGCAATATGCTTCCAGGTAACCGAAGATGGCAAACTACTGAATTTTGTTTTTACGGCCAACCAGGCAAATGTTAGAATTCCCAATGGCTTACCAATTACAAGACCGGACATAATACCAAGACTATTGACAGAGACCAGGGTATTGTAAAAACCGGGTTGAAGTTTTATACCCGTATTGGCTAATGCAAAAAGCGGGACAATAAAAAAAGCTACCGGGTAATGCAAAATATGTTGCAGTTTAAACGACGGTGAATGAGCACCCCCTTTTCCAAAAGGAATGGCGAATGCCAGTAATACTCCGCTGATCGTTGCATGTACACCTGACTGATACATAAAATACCACATGGCGATACCGGGTATTATATAAAACAGCAGATTCTTTACGCCTGTTTTACCCATCATAAATAAAACAACAAATATTCCCAATGAAATAAATAAATTAAGGACAGACAAATCTTCCGTATAGAAAATAGCAATAACCATTATTGCACCGAGGTCATCAATAATAGCCAGTGCTGTAAGAAAGATCTTCAGGGCAGCGGGAACTGATTTCCCGGCCAGTGAAAGAATACCTAATGCAAAAGCAATATCGGTAGCCATTGGTATACCAAATCCTGTTGCAGTGGCAGTTCCAAAATTAAAAATAGCATGGATAGCTGCAGGGACCAACATACCTCCGGCAGCGGCCACTATAGGAAAAATGGCGTTCCT
>Ga0073900_10000581_pt1 | contig 23131 bp, 7 predicted proteins | sample KloWWTmetKNB5Kit_FD_66666 | JGI IMG/M metagenome (GOLD analysis project Ga0073900, IMG submission 66666) | Active sludge microbial communities from Klosterneuburg, Austria, studying microevolution and ecology of nitrifiers - Klosterneuburg... | ecosystem: Engineered > WWTP > Aerobic digester >...
GCGGCTTCGGGTTCGCGCAACTTGCGTTCCTGATTGCGCAATCGAACAAGCTGGCGAAGTTCGTCGTTTGAGACCTCAAACAGATTCTCTTCGACCTGTCTGAGGATGCTTTCGACCGCGGCAAAACTCAGGTCGGAGATCTGCGTCACCCCGTTGCTCGCCAATTCACCCACCAGCGACGGCGCGCTGCCCGCGACTTCCAACAAAGGCTTTGCGCCCGTGTCTTCAAACGGCGCAGGCGCGCTGATCGACTGCCGGCGCAATCCCTTCTGTTGCGGGCTCGGGCCATCAATCGACTTCAATCTTTCCGTGAGTCGGTCGGTCTCTTTCGTTTCGTGGGCCTGTACGTCGCCCGGTTTGTTGCCGGCCTTTTTTGCCAGGTCCGCAAGCTCTCGCGGTTTGAGCGTGATCTCCTGCTCAAGCGTGCGCGCCCAGACTCGCCTGGCCGCCGAGGGAGTCAGTCCGGCGATGGTCTTGGCGCTTTCGCGCGCAAGCTCCTGTTCGAGTGTTTGGGGGTTGGCGGTCTGATCTTTGCGGCGCTGAGTGAGCTCCCGGCGCTGGTCGACGCTGAGCGGAAGCCGTTTCTGCTCGGCAAGACTCCAAAGAATGGACACGGTCAACGGTGTGAGGCTGCCGATGCTCCGATCCTTTCGGTCCGCAAGCAACGACTTGAGCGCCCGCCCGTCATAGGCTTCTTCCTTCTGCCGCCGAACCAATTGGGCGAGATCGGCATTCGAAAGTTCGAGATCCCCCGCCTCTGCCAGCTCCAGGATGGTGGAGACCTCGCTCATGTCGAGGTCGGCGATGGTCTTGGCCTTGGCCCTGGCGAGTTCGTATTTCAGGGTCGTTTCGTAGGTTCTGGGCGCGCTTAATACCGCCTTGCGCCGCTGGGCGAGCTCGCGAAGCTGATCGGGTGAGATCTCGAGGCCCGCGAGCTCGACGAGTTTCCAGATCCGTCTGATCGCCGCAAAGCCGAGGTCGGAGATTCCGTCCACATCCTCCACGGCCAGCTCTTCCTCGATGCTCGTCTTGAAGGTCTTGGTTTCCGCCAAGTATTCCTTGCGCCGCCGGGCGAGATCCAGCAACTCCGCGTTGCTGACCTCGAGTTTTCCGCTTTCGACAAGATCCCAGATCCGATCGACCCCGCTGCTATCGAGATCGGCAATTGTCAGAGCGCCCTCATTGGCCAGCTCCTCATCGAGGGTTCCGGTCTCGATGTCGGCGACGGCAAGCGCCTTGCTCCGCCTGACAAGCTCGAGCAGCGCGCGGGTCTCCACCTTGAGGCCGTTGTATCGGATCTCGCTCAGGATCCGGTCGGCCGCCTCAAAGTCCAGTTCGGCGATTGTCTCAACCCCCTCCCAGGCCAGCAGTTCCTCCAGCTTCGGCTTTCCGGCATTGGCCGCATCTCGCTGCTGCTTGCGCCGTCGTTCAAGCTGTTCGCGCTCGCTCGGCAACAGCTTGATCTTGCCATCCACGAGGAGTTCGTTGATTTCATCCAGCGCTTCGAGATTCAGGTCGTTGATGCCACCCGCGGCGCGGATTTTGAGTTCATGCGCAAGGGTCGGTTTCCTGGTTTCGCGTTCCTGGAGCAGCGCCCGACGCCGTTGGCCAAGGCTGCGCAGCATCCAATCGGGCACCTCGAGCCGCACCGGCTTGGCTGCGGCCGTGAGCTCCAGGATGGCCTCCACGCCCTCCAGGTCGAGCTCCTCAACCTTGGTTGCGCCATGCCTGGCCATCTCAAGCGCAATGTTCGTCTGGTATTCGCCCGGCATCGCCTTCACGCGGTTGCGCTGCTGGCCAAGCGCGAGAAGCGTGGCCGTTCCCAGCTTAAGCATCCCGTCCTCAACCAGGCTCAGGATTCCTTCCACCCCATCCAGATCGAGTTTGTCAAACTCCTGCGCCCCGAGCCCTTGGCGGGCCATCTCAATCTCAAGCGTCGTTTCATCTTTCTGCGCGGCGCCTTGCAGCATTTTTTGCCGCCGCCCAAGTTCTCGAAAGTAGTAGACCGTCAGCTCGAGCTTCTTCTCCGCGACAAGGCGCCGGATGGCATCGATGCCCTCGAGATCAAGTTCATCGATCGTGGCCGCCCCATGCCGGGCAAGTTCCCTCTTCAGCGTGGTCTTTTCGGCGCCGGGCGCAGGCTTTGCTTTGCGCAGGCTCGCAAGTTGTTGCAGCTGAGCGGTCGTCACCTTGAGCTTTTTGTCCGCGACGAGCTCGCGGATTCTCTCGGCCGCCTCGACGCTGAGCTGGTCAACTTTCGTGGCGCCCTCCCAGGCCAACTCATCCTCAAAGGTTGTTGCGTACTGATCACGCTCGGCGGGCTTTGCCTTGCGGAAGCGGCTGAGGTCAACGTATTCCTGATTTGTCGCTCGGATCGTTTTCTTTTCGACGAGCTCGAGGATCGCCTCGGCCTCGATTTCCTCAAGTTTGTCGAGCTTCGCGATCGAAGTCCCCGGGGGCTTTGTCCCGTTCGCCACCTCGGCAGCCAGTTTGTCCTTGAGATACTGCGTGACGGTCTTGGCGCCGGTCAGCAGTTGCCGGCGCCGCTCGCCAAGTTGCTGGATTTGGCGGGGGGTGATCTCGATCCGGTTCTGCGGAATGAGATCGGCGATGTCGTCCACCCCGGCCAGATCGAGCTGGCCAATGGTCTCGACCCCTTCCCGCGCCAGCGCAACGGCCAGGGTGATTTTTGAGGCCTTGCCGCCCTCAGCCTCGAGCGCGGTCCGTCTCCGGCCCAATAGCTGGAGCTGGGCGGGCTCCAGCCGAAGCTTCTTGTCATTGACGAGTTCGACGACCCGCTCGACGCCGTCAAAGTCGAGCGCGCCGATGGTCTGCACCCCTTCGCGGGCCAGGGCATCCGCCAGAGTGACTTCGCCCGGTGTGCTGGCGCCGCCAACCACTTTCCGGCGCCGGCCCAACTGCTGGCGCTCGGCCGGAGTGACCATCAGTTTGCCGTCCTCAATCAGGTTAATGATCCGATCCAACCCGTCTCGATCAAGCTCGGAGATTCCCTTTACCTGCTCAAAAGCCAGCTCGTTGGCCAGGGTCGTCTCGTACGTGCTTGCGTCGGCCATCAGCGCCTTGTTGCGCCTGCCAAGCTGCTGAAGCTCATCGGGCTTGACTTTGAGTTTGTTGTCCCGGATCAGGCGAAGAATCCGCTCCAGCCCGGGGCGGTCCAGCATGGCGATGCTTGCGGCTTTTTCCCAGGCCAGCTCTTGCGCGAGCGTCGTTTCGTAGTTGCCAGGATCAGCCTGCAGCGCGCTGGCGCGCCGGCCCAGCCAGGAAAGCTGTTGAGGCGTGCATGCCAATTGGTCCTTTGCGATCAAGTCGACGATGCGGTCCACCGCCGCGCGATCCAGTTTGTCAATCGCGGTCTTGACTGGATTCGCGCCACCCTTGGGTCCAACGGCTGACTTGATCGAGACGCCGATTTTGGCGAGACCGTTTGGTTTCTGCGCGGGGCCGGCAAAGGTCGTTGTGTCAGCCACCCCTTCCGCAACCAACTCCTCCTCAAGCGTCGGTGTGTGGGGTTCATCGGTTGGAACCACATCCTGCGCGGTCGGCGTGGGAACATCGGTTGTCGAGCTCTGCGTGTCCGCCTGGATCGTGCCCGCGCCGGCGGATGTCCGGGCAATCGACACCGGCGCCGCAGGCTCCGGCGCGCGCATCGCGGCGCCGGTCTGCTGGACGACATGGGTGAGCTCATGGGCGATCAGCTCCTTGCCCTCGGAGGTCGCCGGCTCAAACGCGCCCTGTCTGAAGAACACATCTTGTCCGGTCGTAAACGCCTTGGCCTGAATAGCTTGATTCAGGGCGTCTGATCGGGCATCCGTGTGCACTTTCACGGCCCCAAAATCGGCCCCGATGCGCTGCTCCATGAATGACCGGGTTGCGTCGGGCAGGGACGCGCCACTCCCACGGGCAGCAGTGAGGCGGCTCTCAAAATCAGGGCTCGCGTCAAAGCCGGCGCCCGGGCGAGGCGCGGGCAATCCGGGCATGTCCTCGTCGTCCAGTCTGGCCTGTCGCTGCGCGATCGGCGCATGGGAGGCCGGCCCGGGCGAGGAGGCGCCAGGCTGCCCTCGGCCGCGACTGGCAGCCATGCGGCGTGGGCCGGAAACGGGCAGCGGTTTCGCCTGACGGGCGCCCCTGGCCGATTCCGAGGCCAGTCTGCCGCCGGCCGCCTCCGGATTGACCTTGGTCTGAAGGGTCCGCCCGGCCATAAAGCGGCTGACCGCCCGATTGCCGGCGGCCCGCTGGAGGGCCAGGACGTGCGCGGGATTAGGGCGCCCGTCGGCGGACAGTGACGCCAGTTGCTCGTAGGCGGTGATCGGACCGATATCGGCGGCCGCGGCCATAGGCTCGGCGGTCTTGGGCGCCGAGACGACGGGAGGGCTCTTTTTTGCGGCCGCCACCCGGCTGCTTCCGGGTTGATCCATCAGTCTCTCCTGCTGGCGCAATTCCCACGCGCGGTCAACCGCGTGCGTCGGAATCCGAACGAATCGTTACAGTTTACCGCCCGATTCCGGGCCGTCAAGGGAAGCCCTTATCTACGGCAGGCTCCTGCAAAGTCCGCAAGTCATTGGCGAGAACTCCGCGCCCAATCTATAAGCCAGCACTTTGCAGGAGAACGGGAGGAAATACGGCTTCTCCCTTTCTCCTGCAAAGTGCTGGCCGGGTCGAAGCGCGGAGGACCTATGACGGTGTCGGCGTCGGTGTTGGCGTATCCGTCGGTGTCGGTGTTGGTGTTGGCGTTGGCGTATCCGTCGGTGTCGGTGTCGGTGTCGGTGTATCGGTGGGCGTTGGCGTCGGTGTATTTGATGGCGCCGGGGTCGGTGTGTTCGATGGCGTCGGTGTATTTGTCGGCGTGTGCGTCGGCGTGTGGGTTGCTGCCAGGGTTGGCGTGCTGGTCGCTGTCTGGGTGGGCGTGCTGCTGGGCGTGCTCGTCGGCGTACGGGTCGCCGTGGGCGTCGCAGTCGGCGTTGGCGTCGCGGGAGGCGTTACCTGGATCACCGCGGATGCGCTGCTGTTTATGACCAAGACTTCCGGGTGGCTCGCCGAGGCAGTCGCCGTATTCGTGAGCGTGCCCGACGTTGTCCCCGACACCTGCGCCGTCAAGGTGATCGAACCAGACGCGCCGGCGGGGAGCGCGCCAAGCCCGCAGGCGACGGTGGCGCCAAGTGAGCAGAAGGCTGGATCCACGGCCGAAGCAGTCACCGTGATGGCGGTCATACCTGGAGGCAGGGTGTCAACAATCAGCGCGCCGGTGAGGGTAAACACCGACGAGACGTTGGTCACGTGAATCGTGTAGGTGATCAGGTCATTTGGCAGGGCGTTGATCTTGCTCGCAAATTTCGTGATGGCCATCTGAGTCACCGAAATCACCCGGCGAGCAAGGGCTGGCTGACTCGACGTTGTCGGCGGGACCGCCGAGAAGGCGGAAGCAATGCCGCCATAGCTGGCCGGCACCGCCGTGACGGTGACCGGCAACAGGACCGTCACCGACGCGCCGGCCGGCATCGTCCCCAGCGAGCAATTCAGAACGGATCCCGTCACCGCCAGACAGCCGCCCACACCCGTCGCCGCGCCATAGATCAGGTTCGGATCGGCCTCCAGGCCCATGGTCATCATGGCGCCTGTGGCCACAGACGGGCCGGTGTTTGTCACCCGCACGGTATAAGTCATGACCCCGCCCGCTGGCGCGAGTGGCGGCACCGACAGCGAAACGGTCATTTGCGCGCTCACCACGATCGGCGTCGTGGAAACCAACGTGTTGTTGCTCGGGTCTGGATCCAGCGCCCCGGTCTTGAAGACTGTCACCGTGTTCTGAAGCGTGCCGGTGAGGCCGGCTCCGACGGTGAAGGTGACCACGACGGGGACGCGCGCGCCAGCGCTCACCGTCACCCCACCGCAGGTCAGCGTTGGCGCGGCGTACGAGCAGCTGGCCGGAGACTGTCCCAAGACCGTTATGCCAGCCGGGAGCGTTGCGGTCAAACTAACCGTCAAGGCCGTCGCGGGCGAATTGTTGCGCCGGTAGAAGGTCCACACGCCCTGCGCGCCCGCGGCGACCGGCGTGGCCGGGTCCTGTTCGGCTTCGAGCTCATACGCATTCAGGGCCACGTATGCGGCGGAGAAGTTATTCGACAGATCCGAATCCAGTCCGTTCCCAACCGCCCGGGCCGTGTTTGTCACCCAGACACTGCTCGCCGTGTTGACCTGGCCCCGTATTGTTACCGTAGCCGTAGCACCAGGCCCAATGGTGTTGAAAGTGCATGTGACAACAGGTGTCACGTTTTTGTTGCTGCAGAGGCTGTTCGGGCTCGGATTCCCTTGAAGCTCACCACTGACCAAGAGGAATGTCGGCACACGATCGGTCACCACGACTTTGGAAGCCACATTGGGGCTGGCATTGGTGATCAAAATCGTGTAAGTAACGTCGTCATTGTCATAGGCGATCAGGCTGTCGGCGAACTTGGTGACGATCAGATCACCCTGCGCCTGGACCAGCGTGTCTTCTGCGGGCGTCCCTATCGTCGTCGGCGGAGCGGCGGAGTAGGCCGACGCCGTCGTGGTATAGGCCTGCGAATCGATCGCATCGACCGTGGCCGTCACCAGCACGCTGAATCCCTCGCCGGACCCGAGTGCGCCCAGGGTGCAGGTGAATACGCTCGCAACGAGCGCCGAGCAGCTCGCCCCGCCGCCGGCCACTGGCGCGCTGAATCCGAAGTCGGACGTGTCCGGCATCGACTGAACCAGCACGACATTCGGGGCCAGCGACGGCCCGCCATTTGTCACCCAGGTCGTATAAGAAATCGGTCGCCCGACGAGCAGCGCCGGCTGGACGTCCAGGCTGACCGTAAGCGGCGCGCTCACGACGACGACCGCCGTCCGAGTGAGCGTGTTGTTGCTTTGAACATAGTCCTGCCCGCTCGAGCTCACCGTGAAGACGTCGATGAAGATGCCGCTCGCGTCAGCGCCGACGGTAAAGAAGAGCGTAGCGGTGAAGGAAGTGCGCGCGGCAAGGATTGGCAGCGCGCACACCAGGCTGTTGTCCGGGTCTGGCGCGTAGGCGCAGCTCGTTCCAGCATTCCCATTTGCGCTAAAGGCCGAGATGATGGCCGTGTTTGTGATGCCCGCCGGCACAACGGCGCTCAAGGTTACATTTGACGCCGTCAGCGGCGAAGCATTGAAGATCGCAAACGTATAGCTTGCGGGTTGGCCGGCCGTCAACGCCGGAGTGAACGTTGAGCGCGCCTGCAAATCAATCGTATTCAAGGTCAGGCTGATCGAAGCGCTCGCGGGGATGCCGCTTGGAACCGGATTCGTGGCGGTGACCACGGTCGCGGTGTTGACGTAGAGCTGCGCGGTATCGGTGATGACATCGGCCCCAATCGTGATGACGGCCGTGGTGTTGGGCGGCATTGACGAGAACAGACAGGTCACGGCCGGGGTGCCGCAGCCGCCCAGGCTCGAATCAGTATTCTGATGGAAGAAAATGGCGGGATCGAGCAGATCTTCCACTGTGACGGAGAACACCGCCGAAGGCCCGGCGTTCGTCACCAATAGGGTGAAGGTCACCCGATCGCCCGAATACGCAATCGGTGTGTTGGCGAATTTTGTGATGCTAAGCGCGGCGCTCGCGTTTAGAAGGGTTACGCGCGTATCCGTGTCGTTGCCTGGATCGATGTCGCGCGGCGTGACGATGGCAGCCGTTGCCGTCAGGACCGTGCGCAGATTCGAGTCAATCCCGACAAGCGCGGTATAGGTCCGCGAGTTGCCAACCAGGATGGGCGGCACGGTCCAGGCCAGATTGCCTCCGGATGAAGACGTTGCCCCGGGTGTCAGTGACAAGACCGTGACGGAAGGACTCACCGAAGCGGACAGGGTTCCGGTCTGGCTTCGGTTCGGACCCAGGGCGCTGACGGTAAAGGTATACACCACGGTTTGACCCGCCACCGCCGGGTCGGGCGCGACTGAGATCGTCACCTGGCTGTCGGCAGCGCTGACAAGGACGGGCAACGAAAGCACGTTGTTGCTGGCATTTGTGTCCGAAAGCGGGGATGTGGCCGTGTAATACCCGACCACAGTCTCGGTCGTCGTGATCAGAAGCCTGTAGCGCGCCGTCAAGGTCACTTCCTGGTTCACCGCCATCAGGTTGCCTAACGTGCATGTCATAGACACGGCGTTCGCGGGACCGCAAGCGCCCTGGGTAATCGATATGTCGATGTTGGCGGGCGAGGCGAAGATGCCCGCCGGCGGTTGAATCTCAAGTCCCGCGCCATTCACCGCGTAGGTGCCGATGTTCTTGATCCGGACGGTCTGGGTGAAGGTGTCACCCGGATTGGGTCCGAGCGGGTCAACCGAGCCCGTCACCTCGAGATCCGTATTCTTGCAGTCGCCGTATTTGACCGTGGAGGCGGACAGACCACCCGAGGACTGGGGCGAGCCGAACACGATGTTCTGGCCGTTATAGCTGAATCGCGGATGCCCGCTTTCGGAGGTGACGTCGACATAGGTCGGCGCGCCGCCGCCGTCCGAGGTGACGGCGAGATACAGCGAGGACACCGTTCCGGACGTGGACACGAAAGCGACAAGCGCGCCAGTCTGGTCCAGGGCGGGCTGCGCGTTCGCGGTCGCGAGCAACCCGGTCGTCGTCATAAAGGTAACCTGGCGAAGCGTTTGCGTCGCCGAAAGGACGTCACGCGCCACCCAGATTTGGGTCTTGTCAACGACTGCCGAACCGATATCCGACGACCAGGCGACCACAGAGCCATCTGCGCTGATGGCGATCTGCCCGCTGGTCTGGCTTGAGAACAATTGCAGTTCAGTGATCTCCGGCACGCCACTGAACCCGATTCTTGCGACCGACACACTCGCCACGGCGCTCCCGGGGCTGTTGGAATTCGTCGCGAATGCGATGCGCGAACCGTCTTCGGAAATGGCCGGGAAGTCGTTGGTGAAATCGGCCGTCGTGGAAGTCACCTGAACAAACGTGATCGAGGCGCCATCGATCTTGGCCCGGAAGATTTCAGTGTTGCCATCCGGGTTGCCGCCAGTGTAGTTTTGGTTAGAGGCAAATGCGATGTAGTAGACCGCAAATGTGTCTGATATCGAAGGGGAGTTGATGGACGGCCAGGTGTTGACCGCGGCCGCCGTCGACGAGGTCACCTGGGACAGGCCGATGTTGGCTTCGGAATCCCCGGCCAAGCCGGTGAGATCAGCGAGAAAGAGCTCAAAACTGCCGTCTATATTCTTGCCGGCGACAAGGTCGCGATCTGAAAAGAACGCAATTCGTTTGCCGTCGCCGCTGATGGCCGGCCCCAGGTTGAAGCCACCCAGGACAGTTCCGCTCGACTTGGTGACCTGGCGCGTTCGGGTGAACACGCCGCTGGTTCCAAGCTGGACAAAAATCTCGACGTTGCCGTCCGAATTGTCGGTGCCCGCAAAGTCGGCGCTGGTTGACCAGAACGCGACCCGGGAACCGTCGCCGCTCACCGACGGCTGCGCGCTGACGCCCTGATTGACCGGGATGGCGTAGATGGCGCAAATAGTCGGGGAATCGGCATGCGAGGCTCGCGGGCCGAGAGCCGCCCAGGACAGACCGATCGCCGAAAACATCAGGACAAGGCGCGCCAGCCACGCGCGTCGGAGTTTGATCACGGCTTCACCTCCGGCGCGGAATTCCCGTCGCAGGGCAAGCCATAGTAGGAGCTCCGGCTTGGGGCCGATTCACCCAGATCGCTCAGCATGGTGACGAGGTATTGATAGCCACAGGTCGTATTCGCATCACGCATCTCCAGCGTGTTGGGCGGAACTTCGGCCAGGAGTGCAAACGGGCCCTGCGAGTCCAAAGCCCGGCGATACACCCGATAGGCCTTCAACAAAGACGGCGCGATCGCGGCGTCCCAGCGCAACTGGGTGCCGTTCTTCGACACCTGGCCGATCAACCGATCAACCTGCCATGCCGGGAACTGGCTCGCAACGGAAACAACGGCTTGATCCGCTGGCCGCAGCATCGCCGCCGCATTGCTCTGGATTCGCGGAAGGTAAAGCGTGTAGGTGGGCGGTGTTCCCACCGTGATGCGGGCGGAGGCGGAGGCAGACCGGGCGACGGGACAAGGATCTGTGACGACTGTCATCCGCACCGTGTATCGCCCATCGGGGGCGAAGGTGTGATATGCAAACTGCCCATACGCGGTGGCGCCATCGCCAAAATCCCAACTGAACACGGTATCGCCGGAAGCCGATGCAACATATCCGTCAAAACGAATCGGGGTAGACACTGGAATTGTCGGGGTCGGCGAGACGGTGAACGAGGCTCCCGATGGCCAGAGGCAGGTCAGCGCCCGAACCTGGAATGGCGGGCTGATCGCCAGGCTTGCGCCCCGATCAACAGGTCCAACGGTTGATTCAGGGACGATCCGGATTCGCAGACGGGCATTGTCGCTGACGGCGTTGTCCGCGGCCGCATCCCAAACAAGGGTGCCCACTGTGCCAGTAATCGTCGTCATGGTGATCGGCAGGGACGATGAGACGGCCAGCGTCGCGCGCGTCCAGTTCGCCCCGCCATCCGGCGAGTATTCGAGCACGGTGCTGACGACGCTGCGCCCATAGGGGGCGGGCAGCCCGCTCCTGGCCAATGGGTTTCTCCCATCGTTGGGGTCGAACACCTTGTAGGTAACCGTCACATGGGTCGAGCCCATTGAGGCGAGCAGCTCCGAAGAGGAGAAAAGATAGGCATCGGACGTTGCGCCCGGCCGCTTCACATAGGCGTAGGCGGGGTTGACCGGCAGAGTCTGGCTCAGGATGAAATTGGCGCCGAGGTGGGCGGCGGCGACCGTCGTGTTGTAGTACACCCCGTTCGTGTCATTGCCCGACTGGCTGGCCGCCAGATCAAGATACCCATCGCCATTGAAATCACCCCAGGCGACGCCGGTGAACACGTACTTCTCATTCGAATTCCACACCCAGACCAGGGCCGGCGCGCCGGGCGCGCTGGCGGCGTTCGCATAGACCTGCAGGGTGCCGGTCAAGTTTGAGGCCGCCAGTTCCGGGTAACCATCGTTGTCCCAGTCGCCCCAGGCGATACCCGTTGTCCGCCGGCTCGTGGGCGAGGTCCAGATCGGGACTGACCCGAATGTGCCCTGCAGATTCTCGAAGACCACATTTGGCGCGCCGTCATTGCCGATCGCCAGGTCGGGATAGCCGTCACCGTTGAAATCGGCGGCCGAAATGGCGGTGGCCGCGTACGTCGGAGATTCCCAAACCAGAGTGAAGCCGCCATCGCCGGTGTTCCGATAGAGCTGGGTCGGGCCGCCATAGTTGGCAACCGCAAAATCAAGGTAGTAATCCCGGTCAAAATCAAGCCACACAAGACCTTTCGGATTCACCGCGATATGCGTTGATGTCCATGCTGCGGTTGCGGTGATCGCGGTGCCGGTGTTCCTATACAGCAGGATCTTGCCGCCCTTGCTCGCATCCAGCAAATCAAGCTTTCCGTCGCCGGTGCCGTCACCCAGGGCCACCACGTGGTAGGGCCTGGCCGAGGTGGGGCCGATGAATATCTGCGAATTGTTAAAGTAGAGCCGATCGTCGCTCAGCGTGCCAACCGCAATCTCAAGCTTCTTGTCGCCGGTCACATCCCCGATGCCGACCGAATGCGGTCCCGCGCCGGAATTGATGATTGCGCCGGTCCCGAATGCGCCGGCCTCGTTGTAACGCACAGCCACTTTCGAGTCGGAGGTGCTCGCGCTCCCGAAGACCAGGTCCACATCGCCATCGCCATCGACGTCACCCGTTGCCACGCTTCCTGATTTGAGCGAGCCGGCAATCGGAATCATTTCGTCCGGGAATCTGGGGGTGATCGAGCCAAACGTGCGAGAGGCGCGATCGCGATTCGTCACGCCAATCGACAGGTTCTCGCCGAGATCAAGCCGCGCCATCCGAGCGCTCCAAACCTGGCCCGCATTCAAGGGCAATTTCACCGAGTCGATCAGCTTGAACGCGCCGGCCGTGAAGCGATAGGCGCGCGTCGCGGAATCGGCAACGATCAGATCCAGGTTTCCATCGCCCGACAGGTCGGCCCAGTCCACGGCAAGGGGTGTATTGAACAGGGTGGTCCGAATGACCGTGAAACCGTCGAAGCTGTTGTCGCCCTTGTTGTGGTAAATCCGGGCCTGGCGCTGCAGAGGCAAAGCCATTGCAACGTCCAGGTTGCCATCCCGGTCATAGTCTCCAACCGCAAAGTCATACGGCGGAAAATCGAGGTCACTGGCGATGCTTACGAGGTTGTCGCAACAGGCAACCCCCGAGCCGTCATTCAACAGGACAAATGCCCGATCGGGAAACTTCGACATGACCAGGTCAGGCTTCCCATCCCGATTGAAATCACCAGCCGCCAGCGCGGATGCGGTCTGACTCGTCATCACGCAAGCTGGATTGGCCTCCGTGAAGGCGCCGCCGCCCATATTGGCAAACAGGAACACCGTGCAGGCGCCGCTGCCTGAGCCGTTGATGGCGTTTACGCTGCCGACGATATCCAGGCGCCCGTCCAGGGTGAAGTCGGCGACAGTGAGGCGCGCCAGCTGGAGGGCGGATGTGAACTGCCCGACCGGATTCAGCGCGCCGTCCGCCGGCCGATAGATGTAATTCAGGCCAGCCGTGTTGGGGGTGTCGTCGACGCTGTCGCCAACGACGATCAACTGCAATGTCCGGTCGCCGCGCACATCCGCCCACTTCACCCCCAGCGCTTTGCGCACCAGCGGGTCGCTGGCAAACAGCTCCAGCCGGCCGTTCACATTGCGATAGACGGTCACCCCCGAAGGCGCGCCAAGCGCCAGGTCGAGGAAGCCATCCCGGTCAAAGTCACCCCAATCCATCGAGATATTGCCGCCGATGTCCTTCGACAGCCAGTCGGAGGCCGATCCGACGACGACGTTCCCGACCTGCGGATAGCGCACCCGGACCGTCGATATTGCGCTTGCGCTGCCGATCCCAACGTCGCCGTTCATCGAATAGACGGCGCTCATTTGATTGATGATTTGCTCGCCGCCCTTCTGCCCAATGACGAGCGCGGTGTAGCTCAGCGTCAGCGCCTGCGAGGGAGCCAGTCCGAATGTCCAGTTCAGCCCGCTCACCGACGTGACCGTGACGACATCCCCGTTGGGGCTCTGCACCGGCGTCGACTCCAACAAGAGTGAACAGGTATAGGCGAGACACTTCACGCCGTCCAGGGTGTTCACCGGCAAAAGATTCTGGGCATCGACACCGGTGGCGCTGTAGACGGCGGACTCATTCCTGGCCACGATCGTCACGGTGATGATCTCGCCGTTGTAGACAACCCCCGGCGCCGCGGGTGACGACACACTCATCGTCAACGTCACAGTGTCCGCGGCTGGGGCGGCAGGCGGGGCCGCTGTCAGGCGGGGGGCCGACAGCCCGGCCAGGGACGCCAGCAGCGCGAAAGTGATGAGGCTGCGGGGGAGCGCCTGTGTTCTTGTCATGGACATGCGGTCGAGTACCAACTGTTGGCGCTGGGGGCGGTCTCGGTCGCGGCGCCGTACAGATCCAGATAGACGGCGACGATGTAGTAACCCCACCCGCAGGTCGTCGCGATGGCGCCGTCGTCCCATTGCCGCAGGGTCGGGCCCATCCCGCTGTTTTCATCCGCGATCCGGGTAAAACCGCCGGGGGTCTTGGCCCGATACAGGCGGAAACCAACGATGTCGCTTTGCGATTGCGACGGATAGAACCAACTTAGCTTGAGCGGCGGATTGGCCGAGTTCTGCCCGGTGAACTGGCTGGGGGGCGGCGGGACGGGCCGCGGCCGCAGGCTGATGACAATGAAGCGGGAGCTCGACCCGCCGGCGTTGGTCGCAACGAGGTTCCACGGGCTGGCCGACGTCAGTGGCACGATCGTATCGCCCGGGTTGGGCACGCTGGCCCCGTTCAGCTTGACCGAATCAGCCCCAGTGACCGTCCAGGCAAACTTCACTCGCGCGCCGGCGAGCACCTCGTATTTGAACGTCGTCGGAGGCAGGCTCGGATCCAGGATCTGGCTGACTTCGGCTTCGTTCGCCGGCGACGCGCCACTCGAGGCCTTGAACACCGAGATCACCGGCGGCGGGATCGGGGTGGGCGGCGGCGTCGGCGTGGGAGCGGGCGTCGGCGTTGGCGTCGCGGGAAGGGCGTTGACTTCGGCCGTTTGGCTCGTCACCTTGTCGGGGGTGTTCGAGGCCGCCATCAGGAAAAAGGTCGTCTTGGCAACTGACACCACGAGGGTGCCCTCGCGGGTCAGGTTGGAGAGCTTTCCAATCTCCGGGTTGCTGATCTCGATATTGGTGTACGGGCCCTGAACCTGCCACGACAGGGTGATCGTCGACGGCGTGTCCGCGTTCAGCACAGTAACCGGGTTTGGAAGCGCCTTGAAGTAGGCGATCACGGGAGGCAGAGGCACCGGTGTTGCTGTCGGCGCGGCCCCAACCGTCACGTTCTGCTGCCGGTTGACCTGGACCGGCCCGTTGAAGGCCGTCAGCACATAAGACGTGTTGCCGGTGGGCTTCTGCGTGATCGCGCCCTTGGGAGGATAGCCGGACGCCCCGGCGATGAGCGGGTCGAGCGTCACCCGATCCGCGCCCGTCACTTCCCATTCGATCGCAATCTCCATCCCAGCCGTGATGACGGTCGGTTTGACATCAAATCGCAGGATCTGCGGCGGCGGGATGGGTGTTGGCGTGGGCTGGTTTGGCCGAATCGCGAAATTCTTCTTGTCGTCTCCGTAGTAGTTCTTGGCCACCAGCTCGTAGCGCAGATCGCCTTCGACCTTGATCCGCCGCTGGCCGCGCGCAATTTGGTCCGCGGGCAGGGTCTCCGGGGCGCCGTTGGTGATCAGCGACAGCTCTGTGCCGTTCGACACTTCCCAGAAAACAGTGATCGTATCGCCCGTGAGCGGCGAGCTCGGGTTGGCGGCAAACGACACAATGGTTGGCTTGACCGGATCGACGTTAATTGCGATCTCGCGGGCGGGCGGGGCCAGAAAGGGCAGCAGCCGCGAGAGAAAGTTCTCGCCGGTCAGGCGATAGACCTTGGTGTCGCGCGGCTTGATCTCGCGCGTGCCCGCCGTGCGATCCAGCTCCCCGATCTCAGGTTCAATCCGGCTCGTGGTGAAAGGCGACGCGTTCCAGCGCAGCGTAAGCGCCTCACCCGCGACAACGCTCGTCCGGTCCGCCCCGAACTCGTAGAGCTGCGGGCGAAAGACAAGAATGACGAGAAACGTCAGCAGCGCCAGGGCCAGCAGCAGCGATCCCACCCCGAACAACGGGCGGTTGGTGATCATTCCCGAAGCGACCTGGGTGAGCGGCACGGGACCCAGCAGCGTGGCCGTGAAACTGACCGGGTGGGTCGACGCGCGGGCGCTGAAAATGCGCCGGGCGAAGGGCGTAATGTGGGTGGTGACGACCGCGGTTTCCTCAGGCGCCACGCGCAGCTCGATCTGCCGCGACCGCCGCGGCGCGCCCTCACCCTGCTGAAACTCGAACTGGCACGCCCGCTCATCGTCGGTGCCATCCAGTCTCACCGGCAATTCGGCATTGCTGCGGTTGGTGATATCGAGGACCGCCAATGCAGTGTGCCGATTCTTCTGGAAATGAACCGCCTGCTGCTTGGGATCAAGCTCGCTCATGTCGAACTCGTAGTACGGGTTCAACGTGATCATCGCGCTGCGGCTGCACACGTGATCGGGATAGTCCTCGGAGCGCACCGTCACGACAAACGGATGCGCGCCCGCGCGGCTCGTCGGTTCGCGCGGCGCGCTGATGGAGATTTGGACATCCTTGCGGCGGCCCTCAAACAGACGGATCGCCCAGGTCGGCTCGTTGGATTGCACCCACTCGGCCGGCAATCCCTCCACCTCGATCGTGAACTCGGCCACAAGCGGGCCACCATTGGTAATGGTTACGGTGAAGTTAACCTGGTTGTCAACGTCAACCGTCCACGTCCGTTCGGACAGCTCAACCAGGATGATGTCATCCGGCTGGTCGGCGACCATCTGCGGGCGCGGCATCGCGGGCGTTGCGCTTCCGCCACCCTGGGTTGGGGCGCGACCGGAGCTCAATCCCCCGCTGGCCAACGCCATGCCGGCAGCCGCTGCGCCGCCGGCAATCGCGGCGCCGCCGGTACTTCCGGCGCCGCCTGCTCCGCGGGCCGCCCGTCCACCACCGCTTCGGCCTCCCGCGCCGGGAATGGGCGTAGGCGCGGTCTTGGCTTCGTCCAGCCAAAGCAGGGTATACCCGGCCAGCCCGATCTGGTCAAAGGGCTGCGCTTCCTGAGGCATGTTGCGGGCAACCGGGTCGCCATTCAGAGTGACCGCGTTGTCGCCGAAGTTGATCAGCTGATAGGGGCGCCGCCGGCAATCAAGCACCGCATGGAAATCAAGCACACCGGGCGCGTCGATGACGATGTCATTCTCCGGGTGCCGTCCGATGTTGACCACGCCCTTCTCGATCTCAACGTTGAGAAATCGAATGTCACCGTTGGGGAAGATCAGTTCGAGCTGGCTCATGGTCTTTTGACGGAAGGGCTGCCTAGAGTCGGATCAATCCCGCCCAATTGAGCAGGAACAGGCTCAGCCCTACGACCGCGATGGCGATCAGGGCGGTCAGTATCCACGGCAACCAGAAGTGCGCGGCCGAACGCGCGCCCAACAGGATGGAGACATTGTCGCAGGTGGTTGGGATATTCTGCGCGTCGAGCTCGATCGGCCTGGACTCCAGGGTCAGGGCATACGGCGCCGCCAGCGCGGCCCGGTTGGGCTGCGCGCGAAGGGTCAGGGTCAGCGCATCCCCCGGCGCGATCGGTGGTGTCAGCACCCAGAAATCCTGCGGGCGGGCCGGCTTTGGCGGCGGAGGCGGAGGCTCCTCCGCCACGCCAACAGTCCTGCTCGAGGTGAGCGGGCCGGCGATGGCCATCGCCACCGTGCCTCCGGCGGCACTCTGCTTGACGGCCGCGCCGACTTTGCCCTTCATCTCGGCCGCTTGTTTGGCCGCTTCGGATCCGGCTTTCTTGGCCGCGTCCACCTGCTCCTTGTAGGCGCTGGCCTCTCCGGCCACCTTGTCGATTTTCGCCTGGGCATCATCCACTCTCTGGGCCGCAAAAGTGGCCTGGCGCATCGAGTTTCCGGCGTTGGTCAGCGGCCGCGCGATCGCCTCAGGCAGGATCGCCGAGAGACCCAACAGAATATCGGAAATGGTATTTGTGATCGTGACCCCGACCCCGACAGCCTCGAAAACCTTGGCCTTCTTTTCGCCCAGACCCTTGAGATTCGGCTTCTCGATGGCGACCTTCGCGCCCTCGGCATCGGTCTGAGCCTCGGCCACTGCAGGCGCGCCAGCCGCCCCGGCGCCAGCCGCCATCGACGCGCTGGCGCCGACCCCGGCCCGCCGCGTCACGGGCACGGGCCGCGACCGGGCAACGGCCGCCGCCGCGGCCCTCTCTTCGCCATCCAGAAGCGCGCCCAAATCCTGCAGCGCCAGCGGCTGGTTGTTCATCAGGATCGAGATTTGCGAGCTCTTGCGCGAATCGATGACGCGCAGCCCGAATCGGGCCGGGATGTTCCCGGTATTGGCGACATCCAGCGCCACGGTTCTCGCCATGCCGCGCCGCCAGCTCGCGAAAATCTGGCTGATGACCCACAGACTGGCCAGGCTGGCAAGAATGGACAACAACGGCCCAAGCACCACCGCCAGGTTGATGGGCGGAATCAGCGGCGGCGCAATCTGAAACTCCGCCGCGGCATCGGCAACGCGCCCGAGCTCATCTGTCGCCTTCACGGTCACCCGGTGGGCGCCGGCCGCCATATCGGCCGTCTTGATCACGATCATGGCGGGCGTTTGCCCCTCCACCGAAGAGACCAGCTTGTTGTCAACGAGGGTATCAACCCGCCGCAGCGCCACCGGCGATGTCAACACGATGACCGCCCGCAAGTCGCCCCCGGCCCGCAACGGCTGACCCGCGGGGGTGTCCGATGTCACACTGACCGCGACGCCAAGCGCGGCCGGCACCACCACGTTGATGATGGCGCTGCCTTCATTCCCAGCCGCATCAACCACCCGCGCGGTCAGCCGCCGCGACCCGACGGCCGCCTGCGAGGCATCCCAATCCACGATGAACGGCGAAGTGGTCGAACGGCCGATCGCAACGCCATCCAGAAGATACTCGACCGAGACGATCGGGGCGGGCGCGCTGGCCTGGGCGGACAGCCCGACCCGGGTGGAGACCACCCGCCCGTCGTTCAGGCCCAGGATGTTGACCGCGACCTTGCCCGGTGTCGCGACGAACTTCGATTCAGCTTGCGCGCTGCCAGTCCGCGCGGCAATGACGAAGGCGTGGGGGGCGCCATCCGCCTTGACCGACGATCGAAAAGAAACCCGATAGCCCTGGCGCAGGGTCAGGCTGAGCGATTGCAGATAGCTCGACACGCCCTCGGCCGCCGCGCTGACATACGCAGCACCGCCAGTCTTCTGGCCAAGCTCGGCCAGGTCAGGCTTGTTGCGCGCGCCATATCCGAACGCGTAAACTGGCGTTTTTGCGTTTTGCGCGGCCAGAATGGCGGCCGCAGAAGTCGTCCCCGACGTGTCTCCGCTGTCGGTAAAGAGCGCCACGGCCCGGCGCGCGGACGGGGCCGTGAAGGCGGCGGCCTCGCGGGCCGCGGCCTGGGCGCCATCATTCATGGCGGTGAAGGTTCCCCCCGCTTTCAGGCCGTCGAGCGCGCTGAGCAGCGCCTGGGCATTGCCGGTGGCGGCCTGGGCAATTTGGGTTGTGCCGCCGAACCCGATCACGGCCCCTTGATCGCGGGCTGAGAAACCATTGATCATGGCCCGCACGACGGACTTGATCGCGTTGAGTTCGTCGGGGGTTGTCGCTGTGTCAATGGCGAAGGCGATGCCGATCGGCTGGGACGTGTCGCCCTGCGCCTCCACATCGGCGGCCGGCACCTCGTTTCCATCCTCGAGAACCTTGAGATCGGCCCCGGTCACGCCGCTGGCTGGAAGCCCGCCGTCGCTCAGAATGCTGACATACGAGACCACTCGCGGAAAACCCGCGGTGTCGACGCCGGAAATGGCGATGGAAGAGATGGTTGCGCCACTCGGCAGGCTCGCCCGCGCGGAGACGGCGCCCAGCCCAGCGGAGACGGCCAGCAGCGCGGCGGCGATGGCGCGGCCAGGAACCAGTCGATGGGTCACGCCTGTACCTCCTGGGGGCGCATCCGCAGTAGCGCGCTGTGGGCAAAGAAGGGGGCGACGCGAACGGTGGCGCTGGCCGCTGCCGCCTCGCCAGGATAGGCGTCGGGGGCGGTCACCCGAATCGTGAAGGACCGCTCGCCCGCCGGCAGGCTCGGCCCTTTCGGATGGATGATCCGAATGGCCACGTCCTTGGTCGCGCCCGGAAAGAGAAGCGGGCTTGCCCCGAGTTCGTAACAGGCCAGGGGCAAGCCGCTCACTTCGACTCGGAACTGCACGCCGGCTTCATCTCCGGTGTTTTGGACGACGACTCGGCCCTCAATTGGCAAATCCGGGGCCAGAATCGGGCTCGACAGGGTGACCTGCATCCCGATCTTGTCGGAGCTGACACTGCCCCCGCCCCGGGCCAGGACAAACGCGGGCAATCCGCCCGTGCCACCCGCAGGTGGCAGCGCGCTCAAGGCGCCCGCCGGCGTGGCGATTGCGAGGGGCCCCACCCGGGTAAGCGTTCCTCCGACCAGCATCGGCAATACCGGCTCGTCATCGCCCCGCATCAGAATGGTGTACTCGCCGAGCTTGAAGACCATGCCCGGCGCGATCTCGGTCGCCGCGCGGGAGGGAAGAATCTCGCCCGCGGTTCCAAGCGCTACGTCGACGTCGCTCAGATTGACCAGTCGCCGGTCGCCGGACCGGTTGGCCGATGCCAGAAGTTGGGCATGCCGGGCCGCGATGCCGCTGCCGCGCGCGCTGTCCAGCACCACGTCGCAGCGCGGGTCGCTGCCGAGGTAGATCAAGCTCTTGTCAAGCTTGAACTCGCGCATCCAGCCATCCCGGTCGGTGATGAAGAGTCTTGGCATCGGTTGTTTTTCCCAGCGTTTCGAATCGCGTGTGTCTGCGGCGGCCCTAGCGTACCCTGCCGCCGGCCCAAGCCAGCACATTCTGCCCGAACTCGTGCCCGGCCCGGATTTCCTCGCGGCTGGCCGGACCATCTGCGCGCTCGCCCTGCCACAGCGTCGCAAAGTCGCGCAGGCTGAACAAGACGCCATTGTCGCTGGCCAGCAGGGCCCCGGCGCCCGCCGCGCCCGCCGGCAGGAGACCAAAGACGTGCGGCTCGCCCATCAGGGCATGCCCGGGACCCAGTTCGCGCAACTGCACGCCCAGGGTCTGGAAGAGATCGCGCAAACCCGCTTCGGCGGGACCGTCTCCCGCAGCCGCTTCGGCGACCAATGTCGCGCCGCCCTGCAAAGCGGCATAGAGCCCCTTCATGTCATCGGCCTTCAGGGTGAAGGCCCCGCTTGCCAGGATGAAGATCAGCCCATACTTGCCAAGCGATCCGCCCGGCAGGACGGCATCATCGACGGCGACCCTTATCCCGGCCCTGGCCGCCGAACGCGCCAGCGCGTTGATGCCGGCAACCGCCTTCGGGCTTGGGCGGCCAACTTGCACGATGCCAGCCGCCAGAACGCCGGCGTCGCCCGGTCCGATCACGCGCCGGAAACGCGTGTCGATCTCATTCTCGACGGGATGGGAAGCATCTCGGGGATTGGTCGCGGGCGCGGTCTTTGCGCTCCGCAGGATGCGGGCCAGCTCGACATGGGCGGAGGAGGGCGGCTTGTCGCCGGCCTCGATCGCATACTCCTGGCGCACGCGCAGCGCGTTGTCGTCCTGGGTGAGCCTTTCCAGGCGCGGCGCGCTCTCACCAAAACTGAGATACAGGCGCACATCCCCGATCGCATTCGCCAGGTTAAAGGCCACCGGCTTGCTCACCACAATCAGGTTGCCCTCGCCGTCCAGCGCGGCGCCCGGCGTGACGTAGACCGAGCGGTCGGCTGGATCGCTGGCGATGACGTTCAATCCAGTCAATACGCCGTGACCCAACCCGAGCCGGGCCACGGCCCGAAGCTGATGACGGTGATAGTCGTGGGCTTCCTCCCACACGTCGGCGGTGACGGACATGCCGTCCGCGGGTTTGATGCGTTTTGCGGGCAGTGCCTGCAGGAACTGTTCGGGGTTTGCCATGGGAATTCGGATTAGTACTCGAAGATCTCGAGGGTATAGCTCGTGTGCGCGGGTTTCTCCGCCTCGATGATGGAATCAATGACGGCCCGCCGAAGCTCGGCCTCCGCATCTGCGATGCGGGGCAGGCGCAGCGTCACCGCAAAGCTGTGCGGCACGTTGTCCTGTCCGAGCGCAATGCTGGGGCCCAACAAGGCGTTCTTGCCAAGGCTGAAGTTGCGCGCCCGCTTTTCGTCGATCTTCGGCGTGACGCCCGTGTATAGCTCGAGGAAGTCGGCCAGACCGCCCGGCGTGCCGCGCCGCCGATACAGGGACACGATCGACGACAACAGCCGGCGCTGCTTGGCCTCCGGCCAGCGCGGATCGAGGGTGAGATCCACCCAGTGGGCATACCAGCGCAACAGGCCAAGCGGCATCACCATCGGATCAAAGTAATGGTGAATGTCGGTGATCTGTCGCTCGATGGGTCCCCACAGACTCTCGGCCATCATCAGCAGTTGGCCGATCACGGCATCGTCTCGATAGATGCTCGGCAGATACTTCAAGTACCTCGCCCTGCCTGGAATCAGCAGGGTAATGGCCTCGCGGGCATAGATGCGCCGGTCATCCGAAGTGGTGACGATTGCCTCTGCCAGAATCTGCAGCTCGGTCTCGTGCTCGTCGACGTTCAGGCCGCGCGGACCGATCCTGCCCACAATCGCAAAGTCATACGACCCGCCCGCGGGCAGATCACCCTCGACCTCCCAGGTGATCAGCCGCGAGTTCGAGACTTCGGTGACCGGCGGCGGGCTGCCCAGGTTCTCAGGCGACTCAAAACCAGTCACCTCAATGTCCAGGGGCACATCAACCGGCACGCGCAGGCGCGCGGCCGGGCGGGCCAGGTCAACCCGGATCATCAGTCGAACCGGGTCGCCCGAATAGCAGCGGTACTCGGCGGCCGCGCAGCCAATGCGGACCGTGGGCGCTTCGACTGCGCCAGGTGCCGCGGCCGAATCTTGTCGCTCAGCCATGATCGCCTACAACGTCACGACCCTCACGTCGTGATCGAGTGAACACAGAACCCCATCCGGCGGCACCTCGATGACCCGCTTCTCGGTGGCGGTCACAGTCGGGATCTCCATATCCGTCAGCTTGATCGGGACCGAGCCCAATTTGACATCGCGCACGTGCTTGACGCCCTGCACGCGCTGGATGAGCGCGTAGATCTCGGACAGATACAGGTCGCGGCCGATCGGCCAGCCCTCCCATGCCTCGCCGTCGGGCGGCGTGTAGCCGCCGATGGCCAACGGCGTGATGTATCCCCGCAACGTCTCGCGCACCTTGGCCTGGACTACATCCGGGCGCGCATAGGACTGCAGCACAATGTCCGTGATGACCCTGACGCCGACATAGATGGGCTCGCGGACCCGCATGGTCACCGTCAGCAGGCGGAACTGGTCGATCTTGTTGATGATGGCGGTCTGGGTCGGCCCATCCAGGCTAAGCCTTGTCAAATCACCATGCCGGACCGCGTCGAAGGCGGCCGGGATCACGATCAAATCCACCATTCCGGGGGCGAGCGATACGCGGCCGTCCTGCGATCCGCCGCGATCCGCCTGCTTGCCCAGAAAGGGATTGCACTTGACCCGCGCGACGTTGGTGCTTGCCTCGCGCGCGAAGTGCTCATAGTCATCAGCAGTGACCGCCCGCTTCTGCGAGCGCACTTCCTGGCGGGCGCGGTATTTGGCGGCTTCAATTGTTTCCGGATCGAGCCCGCCCGTGGCCCGGACCAGGTTGCTGGCGTTGTCCACGTACGCGATGGCGGATCGCATTTGCACGATCCGCTCCTCGGGCACGTTCCCGGTCACTCCGCCACCGTAGCGATACTGGCTGAAGCGGATGTT
>Ga0073900_10000587_pt1 | contig 23016 bp, 13 predicted proteins | sample KloWWTmetKNB5Kit_FD_66666 | JGI IMG/M metagenome (GOLD analysis project Ga0073900, IMG submission 66666) | Active sludge microbial communities from Klosterneuburg, Austria, studying microevolution and ecology of nitrifiers - Klosterneuburg... | ecosystem: Engineered > WWTP > Aerobic digester >...
GTCCTTTAGCTTACTTAAAAACTGGTCTAAAAATTCTTGTGTTTCCTTTTCCATGATAATGTGAATTTAAACCTATTTTCTCAACTTAGATTTTCCAGACACAAAATCCTTTACAGTCCCCTTTAATTACAATTAAGGTTCTTTTTCATCTCCGATCAGATTATCTTCTCGCGGACCCCCCTTAAGCGTTTGATAAACTGCCCACAAAAAGAGCCTTGCTCAAAACTAGGAACTATTCTTCTATTGAGCTCAACACTGTACACCCGGCTCTTCCGGATATGCTTTAAATTTGCTTTCATGAAATTTGACTTTTATAGTCAACTTATTCTAGGGACATACAACATACATTTGACAAACAACAAACTTCAAACATATTATGAAATACATATTCAAAGTGGAAATTTTATTTTCTAACTAGTATACATATAAAGTCGCTCACAGAATCTCATCTCCCCCTTACATCTTCAAAAACTTTTGTGTTTGCATACCCTGACTATTGCTAACTGTAATTATGTACGATCCCTTGGCCAGTGTGCTGACATCAATTATCTTTTCGAAGGAAGCTTCATTCGTTATTTCTGTCTTAAATATCAGATGTCCCGAGAGGTCATTAATTAGTATCCAATAGTCGGTCGGTTGTATTCCTGATATGTTAAGTTTGAGGTGATCACTTGCAGGATTAGGATACAGTGTCATACTGATATCTATGGGCTTGTGTTTTAGGAGACCCAGCAGCGGCGAACCAATATATTTATAGACATATTCTGTGGGATGTTCGTAACCAAGAGGCCAATAGGGCACCTGGCAGCAATATCCTACGTGATCATTTACAAATGAGGCAAATCCACGAACGAATGATGTATCCATGTCCACACTGATCCAGGTTTCTCCATGGTCATAGCTGAGGCGTGTTTCGTCGGCAAGATTACTCAGCAGTGTTTTGGTGCCGGGTACATGGGCGAATCCGCTGATGTATTTACTATTATCTGTGGGTGTGAGATTTGTCCAGTCGGTTTCTTCAGGGTGCCTGCGGTATAGTTCATAGGACGTTTCACCCTCAGGCGTTTCCGCTATTTGGATGTAGTATAGGTAATTATCTTCATCCGCTTTGAGGTCAATTCCATTATGTGTCGATGTAGGACTATCCCAGACAGACCAGCTCAGCCCCCTATCCGGTGAATAGAACACTCGATTATAATAGGTGTCAAACCAGATGTTATCACCACTCACAGCATAATTGCCGGATATGGTATATTCCTCATTATCTATTGGACGGGGCATATGGTTCTCATCAACTTTTTGCCAGGAAAGTCCTGCGTCAGAGGTGGTGAAGATAGAGAACAAACTATCTATAGGATCGCCCCAGACCATACCATGATCTTTGTCCCAAAAGTATATAGCACTTACATAGACATCTGCTATGGGTGCATCCATTTGTTCCCAGGACTGACCACCATCTGATGTACGGAAGATCTTGCCACCCTCAGAGTAGTCGTAGAAGGCAATCCATGCGTCATTTGGACCCTTGGCAAAGATACTGGAGAGCCACCCATTCTGCTGTATGCCCGGAAAAGTGCCGACTGTCCAGGTATTTCCGCCATCTGTAGTCCGACTATAAGAGTAATCGCTCTCTGTGTATTCGCCAACAGAATCTAAAACAAAACCAAAGGTCCAAGCCACAGAATCAGTGGCGGGAGTGATACGCCAGCCTTGAGTAGGTGTGGGGAAATTTACAGGATGTGGTTCCCAGATCTGCGCCTGGCTAAAGTGAGTAAGGCAAATCAGTAACGCAACCGTCAAAATGTTTTTCATATAAAAAGGAGTTTTTTGGAATAATGTATTGAAACTGTTAGCGAGATTCCAGACCATATGACTCTATATGCAATATGGACCGGAGTCGCACTTGGATTATTGAAAGTGTCCACTCTCTTGAAACTAATTTTGAGAACCTTGATCTAATCCTTAGTACTCTAATGCTGAAAATCTTAACACATTTGGTCATTCAATAGGGAAACTATTTTTTAAATAGCATATCTAGCGGGACTCTATGTCACGTTGATCAGTATAGAATCTACTTATAAGGGCCATTCTAACCCCATTGCTTTTCATGAAATATTTTGTTAGGGTGTCCAAAATATCAAATGTTATCCTTCAGTAAATCATTATTCCTGCTTGCCAAATATCCCGGCCTTGATGAAACTTCATTGCTTTTTTTGGAAGACCTATAGAACCTTATTCACCTTCCATTTTAAGAATGACCGAATGTAGTCCAAAGGTTAGAAAGAGCAGCGAGGCATGCTCGCTACTTACGAGCTGAGAGTTCCGCGAACAGCTTACGGTGATAATCTACAAAACTAAAAATGATTGAAGTAAGACCAGGCTTTTGGCCTTGGTTCAATCCCTAAATTAAACTGTCGTTTGATTTTGCAACTGCATCGGTCGCTCATGCTATCTGCCCTACTGCATTATTCATTAGCGTCCACACAAAGCAATGGGTCATTTTGGGATACTTTCCATTAGGAACACTTATAGTCTATTTTGCCACGTTGAAGAGATAGACATCATGTTAGTATTTTACTTACCTTGAAACATATTTTGATTTCAACATCCGCACATGAGACTCAACCACCAGAGTATAATGCTCCACTCAAAACAGGCTATCTATCATGGATAGATCAGAATCTGCACTCCTCTTACTGATCAAGGCCGGCAATGAACCTGCTATTGAGTCGATTTACAAGCTTTACAGAGAAAAGTTCATGGCTTGGGCTCATGCCAGATATAAGGCCAATCCTCATGATTTAGAAGATGTATGGCAGGATGCTGTTATAATATTTTATGAAAATGTTAAGAATGGTAAGTTAGATGTATTAAACAGTAAGATAAGTACTTATTTATTTGCCATAGGTAAGAATATCCTGCACAACAAGTTGAAGAAAAATCAAAGAATGGAATTCCCGGGTTCTATTGATGAGGACTATAATCTGGTCGTAGATGACCTTGATTTTGATCTCCAAGCACCTGAGAATGAAACATACCTAAAAGTATGCTTCGAGCAGTTAGGTCGCCAATGCAGAGATTTGCTTATAAAACGATACTATTTGGAACATACCATTGATGAAATGTTAGTTGAATTCAATTTTAACAGTAAGAATGTTGTTAGTGCCTCATTGAGCAGATGTCTTAGTCAGTTGCGAGATTTTATAAAAAGTAGAAAAAAAGATACAGACCATGTCGGATAAGACATTAATAGAAAAATATTTTGATGGCGAAATGACTCCTGTGGAGGCAGCGCAATTTCTTAAAGAAGTCGAAGGCAATCCTGAATTGCATCAATTGTATAGTCAGTATCAACAGATAATGCAGTCTATAAGATTAGCCGGGAGGGCATCTTTAAAGCAACGATTAAGTCAGGTCGGTACTGAAATGGATAGAAAGAAGAAAAGAAATAACAACATAATTATTCTCTCTATTATACTTGGGGTATGCATTGTAGGTGGATTGCTCATATATATTCTAAGTGGCAAAAATGATGAAAATAAAATCAAACTTAATACACCTCCTGCTTCAAGGTTGGAGATGGCAGCGCTTGACTCCATCCCGCAAAAAGATTCCTCAGATATAACACAATCTTTAGACTCCGACCAAAATATAGCTATAAATGAGCCTAAAAAAGGAGCTTCCTTAAAGCAGTCAGAAGTTAACTCCGCGCGGTTATATAACAAATACTACACCACCTTTCTTGATGAGTCTCTAGAGCCCGGCATGAGAGGAGACAGTGGAAACGATTATATCTCTAAATTTAAAGAACTGTATTGGGACAAGAAATATCTCGAGGCAGCTAAGTTATTTGAACGGTTTCCTGCCGCGGCTAAAAATAATGATAACCTGGGCTTTCAATATGCAATGTGCCTACTGGAAATAAAGGATTATAAAGCAGCAGAGCAAGTTTTGAAACGAATAGTTAAAGATGAAAATACACGTTACGAACAGGCAGCTAAATATTATCTGGCTCTGACTTTATTGAAGAATAAAAAAGATGATAGAGCCAAGACACTTTTGACATCACTATCGAATAGTAAAGACAAACAATTTAGTAAGAAAGCACAAAGGATCTTAGATGAATACTAAATAGTTGTAAAACTAAATCTCAATATAAGCCAAATTTATGAAAATATTCGCCTGCCTCACATTACTAAATCTGCTTACATTTTCAACATTAGTTGCTCAAGGTGATATCGATAGCATCCAGGTCAAAAAATTCTACAAATTATATGAAGCTCACCTGAAGTCTTATGCACTCAATGATTACACTACCTCTTTCAATACTCTATTACAAGCGGATTCTTTAGTTTCAGATAATAAACTGTATGAATACGAACATCAACTTTGTGGGCTTAGGAAAGGATACTTATATTCAAAATTAGGTCAAAAGGAATTCTCTATAAACCAAATGCTTACTGAGGCCAACGCATGCAGTAAGTTATTCTGTAGGACAAAAGATTCAAGATATTTGAAATTATTCAATAAAGAGATTCAATACTTATCTTCCAATTCTCTTTTAAAAAAAGTAAGGCCTGAAATTGAAAGTATTTACCCAATTCTACTTTCATGCACTGACTCAACCGTTAAATGTGATGACAAAATTGATTTTATATATTTCTATATTTATTGTATGGAAAGATCAGGGGATTACGATACAGAATTAAAGCTGTTGGATGATCAATTGGAATTTTGTAAAGCCTGCTATGGACCTACTAGTGAGGATATTCCATATATACACTATTTAAAATCCTACACATATGGCAATCTCGACCAAATGGAAGCAGCGGAAATAGCTCTAAGTAAAGGAAGGGAACTATGGGAGAAAGTAAAAGACATGAGTATGCCTTTATATTATTTTAGAATATTAGTAGAGCTATCACTACTATACTCTGATCCTAGCTTGTTAAATATTGTAAAGAATAGAACGCTTCAAATGATAAGTCTCTATTCAAAGGAAGAATCAAAAGACCAGACTAAGTTATATGAGAATATTTTGTATATGGGTCTAGTTTACAAGAAACTTAATATGGTTGATTCGTCGCTCTATTATTTTGATCAATATTCAATTATAATGAATACTAATTCATCATACAACACAAATAGCTTCCATCTATGGGTTGATTATAATTACGCCGAATTGTACTTAAAAAATAAAATGTATGATAAAGTATTAATTCATGCCTCTAAATTTTATTCTGTTAAAAAGAAGTCTAGTTTGCCAATTACTGATTTAACGATACTGACCAAACAAGCCGAAGGATTGGCATATCTTGGTCAGAAAAAGTATGAGGAGGCGGTTAGTAATTTTTCATACAACGTGTCTATTTCAGATACTTTATTTGGAAAGACAAAATATTACTTTATGAGTATTTATGATGTAGGGAGAGCGCAATATTTACAAAAAAAGTATTTAACTAGCTTCTCTAATATTATGGAATATGTAAATTATAATAGAGAAAAGATTTTAGATGCATCACTATTTATGACAGAGGTTGAATTAGAGGGTTACATGAGAACATTTGTCAAGTCAAATGATTATTTATACTCTATTCTAAATAATCTTCGCACAAGTGATATCTGTACCAAGGTTTATGATAATCACTTATTCAGTAACAACTTTATTTTAAATTCAATCCAAAATGTGCGGAGTAAGAAAGATAATGATCCAAAAGTTAGGGAAAAATATGATGAATTATTAAAGGCTCAAGCAAGGCTTAGTATGGAATTGGCAAAACCACCGGCTTTTAAGCTATTAGTTGATTCCCTGATGGGCTTAAAAAACGAAAAAGAGAAGGAATTGGTAAGTTTATCAAGGAGCATTGCTAGTAATATGCACCCTCTCAATCATACTGATGTATTAAATTCCTTGAGAAAAGATGAAATTTTATTAGAGTTTGTCTCATATAATTATAAATTAGACTTTTTAGAGGAACAGAGCCAGTATGGTGTTTTTATCCTCGATCCAGTGGTGGGTGAAGTTCAGTTTATTTCATTATTTTCTGGTTCAGAAATTGATTCAGTAACAAACAATGCATATAATTTCATTTCTGTAAATGAATTATATGATAATCCAAAGGTGGGACATTTAATTTGGTCTAGATTAATTTCTTATCTGAAAGGTAAAAAAAGAATCTATATTACAACCACGGGTATTTTGAATAAATTAAATATTACTGCACTTCAGTTGAATAAGAAACAGAATATTAGTGATTTATATGAAATAGTATGCATAAACACTTCAAAATATTTATTTGATAGGCAGAATGTTCAAGAATCAGAGGAAAATTACAGCAGTGCCTTAGTGTATGGTAACATTGATTACTCCGGATCTTCGGGAAGCACAAAGGGAATTTATGCAACAGGCACACTAAGGGGACTGAACTATTATGACTTTTATATGACTGACCGCGAAGTGAGACTTAAAAAGTGGCCTGACCTAAAATACTCAAAAGCGGAAGTGGAGAGAATATCAGATAAGTTAGAAGCTAATGGTTGTAAAGTACAAGTACTAGAAAATAAAGGTGCTAGTGAACATTACCTAAAGGGAAACTACAGCGCTACTAACGCCAAAATGTCACCTCAACTTATGCACTTCTCAACACATGCTTTCTTTTTACCAAAGTCTGAGAATAGCATGCCTTATGATAGGGTATATGAGATTTCGTATCGAAGGATGGGAGACTTTTCATTAATTCAGTCGGGAATAGTACTCAGCGGTGCTAATAAATATTGGAGTGTAACTGATTCCACCTTTTACGACGATGGCATCCTCACTGCCTTTGAGATTACTCAGCTGAATCTACAAAGAACTAAACTGGTGGTTTTGTCAGCTTGTGATACCGGTCTGGGAGAAATATCTAACTCTGAAGGCGTATATGGACTGCGCAGGGCATTTAAGATAGCAGGTGCAGATAAGATTCTTATGTCCCTCTGGTCTGTGGCGGACTATCAGACAATGGAGTTCATGGATCTATTTTACAATAATCTGTGTAAAAATAAGTTGGCGCCACGTAAGGCTTTATATAATGCACAAAAGACAATGAGGGCCAGAAAATACGAACCTTATTATTGGGCGGGATTTGTACTGATTGAGTAAGGGTTAAATATTAAGACAATAGGCGAGTTTTATGGTTGCGATTTTTTCTATGTGCCTTTGAAAATTCTACAAATAGTAACCAAATCATACACTTCTGTAAAATAATATTCTATGATTACTCTATATATAGTATTCAAATGAAAAAATCAATCTTGACAAATTTGCTCTTGTTGTTTGCTATAGTAATTAGCTGTCAGACAAAGGACACAACAATCTCAAAATTAAATTTTGGATTTGAAATTGCACAGAAAGTTATGCCTACTGATTGGAATAATTTTGGTGACCCAAAATACATTCTGGCTCTTGACTCAATCAACAGACAAAGCGGAAAGTATTCCGCTTCTATTGAATTTACAGAAGGAAAGCCAGACTTTAGAGCTTGGGCGTTTACAATCCCAGATAATTACGAAGGCAAAAAAATTACGCTTGGTGGTTATATTAAGACCGAAAATGTATCTGAGGGATATGCGGGACTTTGGATGAGAATAGACCCTTCTATTGCATTTGACAATATGGAAAAAAGAGGAATAATAGGAACAACTGATTGGACAAAATACGAGATCACACTTGAAATGGATCCTGAAAGAACTGAACATATTGTTGTTGGTGGCTTGTTGGTTGGTAAAGGTAAAATGTGGTTAGATAATATTTCAGTAACAATAGATGGGAAAGATATTAAAAACTTAAAGCCATTTGAAAGAAAAATATACCCTGCTGAAAAAGATATTGAGTTTGATAATGGCTCGAAAATTTCAAGTATCTCAATTAATAAAAGTCATGTAGAAAGCCTAAGAACACTTGGTTTAATCTGGGGGTTTCTTAAATATTATCATCCCAATGTTGCAAAGGGTGATTACAATTGGGACTATGAACTCCTTAGAATACTTCCAATAGTGTTGGTCTCAAAAAATAAGGAAAATTTTGAAGATACTCTTATAAAATGGATACTTAGTTTGGGTGCATTTTCACAGGAGAAGGATTACATAGTAATTTTAGGTCAAGTTAAAAACGCACCAGATTTAACTTGGATAAACAATTCTAATTTTTCAAATGAGCTAACTTCTTTATTGTTAAGAGTCAAAGATGCAGCTCGACTGAAACAACACTATTATGTAGCACTACAGCCCGAGGTTGGTAATCCCGATTTTAAAAATGAAAACCCCTATTTCTCAATGCAATACCCAGATGCGGGATTTCGTATGTTGTCATTATTTAGATATTGGAATATTATTCAATATTTCTTTCCATATAAAAACTTAATATTAGAAGATTGGAAAGATGTATTAGAAGAATTCATTCCTAGATTTATTAATGCAAATAATGAAACAGAATATACACTTACAGTATTGGAGCTTATCGGTCGAGTTAATGACACGCACGCAAATATATATGGTATGAACTATGCATTAAATAAGTATTTTGGGTACTATAATACTGCAATTGAATTAGCGTTTATTGAGAATAAGCCAGTTGTTACCGGCTTTTATGATGAGAAGTTAGGTAAGGAAACGGGTTTGGAAGTAGGAGATATAATTTCGAGTATTAATAATAAGCTTATTGATAAAATAATCAGAGATGAATTGAAGTATTATCCGGCCTCAAACTATACAACTAAGTTACGAGATCTTTCTTGTAACCTTTTGAGATCAAATGATTCAATAATTAATGTTGAATATATTAGAAATAGTGTTAGCGCAAGAAAATCTTTAAAAACATTTAGTTCATTTGAAGTTAATATTTATAGTGCATATCTTGTTAAAGATACGTGTTTTAAGCTTATAACAAAAGACATAGCATATCTAAATAATGGTTATCTTTTAAGTGAATATTTGCGAGTGTTATGGAAGGAAATAGAGAATACAAAGGGGTTAATAATTGACGTTAGGAATTATCCTTCTGACTTTGTTATTTATGAATTGAGTAACTATTTAATGCCGAAAAGTACTCCCTTTGTCAAATTCACAAACGCAAGTATTGAAAGACCGGGTACTTTTACTTTTTCAGATTCAATGAGCGCAGGAAGAGATAATGAAAATTATTATAAAGGAAAGGTGATTATTATAGTAAATGAGGTTTCTCAGAGCTCTGCAGAGTATCACGCAATGGCATATAGAGTTAGTCCAAATGTTACCGTCATTGGTTCAACGACAGCAGGTGCTGATGGCAATGTATCTCAATTTTTTTTGCCGGGTGGCTTAAGGACTATGATAAGCGGAATAGGTATTTATTATCCGGATGGAAGAGAAACTCAAAGGATTGGCATTGTTCCTGACATAGAAGTTAAGCCGACAATTGAAGGAATTAGAAAAGGTCAGGATGAATTACTTATTAAGGCAATAGAGATAATTAACGCAGAATAAGGTAATTCCCACATTAGCTATTTGGCCAGGTAGGGTGAATGCTCTACATCAGGATCGTCATAGATCTCAGATAGTAATATTTATAAACATCTAATTTATCCTTTTTTTTTGCCCATTTAATATTTGGGTGAGATTATGCCTCCTCTGATAAGTGCCTTATTCTGTTAGATCGGCTTTGTTCTGAAGATATAGCGAACCGATATATTATGGCTTTTAGTATCTCTTTACTCGAGTACGGGTCAAGCTTATGAGTTGAAAAATAGTTTGTCTTTAATAAAAACCGCAAATCATGTTAATATTTGACCCCCCTGGGTTATTAAGGTAATATTAGACTGAGACTATCTCAGGTAAGCTGGTATCAGTACACCCGGGATAGAACTTTAAAACTTAATATAATATAATCCCATGAAGATTCTCTTATCTCTTTTTTTGACATTCTATTTTTCGAGTTTGAATGCCGCTGTTGTCCCTAAGCCCGGTTCAATGTATTTTATAGAAAACAAAGGTCAGATGATGTATCAGGACGGATCACATGCTGATGATATAAGGTATTGCCTAATTTCAGGAGATATGCGGATAGATATTAAGTCGAACTCGATACATTATACACTATATCAAAAGACCTATTTAGAGGCTGATAAGGTTATTGAACCATTAAAAAAAGGAAAGGCCGGCAAAGAGGAACTAGCTTCCTGTGCTTCATACAGGGTGGATGTACTGCTGGAAGGTTCGAATATTGGAAATGAAATTATACCTTCCGGAAAGCTGGATTACTATGAGAACTACTATTTGACTGGGTGTGGAGTGGATGGCGTTACTCATGTGTCCGCCTTTAGCTCTTTACTGATTAAAGATATTTATCCCGGCATAGATTGGAAGATTTATATTGATGGGGACCGATTCAAATACGATTTTATAGTTTATCCGGGGGCTGATCCAGCAATGATCAAACTTAAGTACTTAGGCGCTGAAAGTATTTTGAAGGATCAGTATGGAAATATTGACGTTCGAACTCCTTACGGAAACTTCACTGAAAATAAACCCTATAGTTATGATGCTACCACCAAAACCGAAATTCCATCTGAATATAAGATAGACGAAAATGCGCTTTCATTTAAAATAGATGCTTACTCCGGAACCTGCATTATCGATCCTGTCATAGAATGGTGCACTTACTATGGTGGCTCTCTCGAGGACTGGATAAGTATGACCCAAGAAGATGAGGGTAATAATGTGATGATGGTGGGGCTTACCTCCAGTCGCAATAATATTGCCACTACGGGCGCCCATCAATTTTATTATAAAGGGGGAACATATGATGGCCTTTTGGTTTATTTTGATAGCAAGGGTTCAAGAAAATGGTCGACATATTACGGGGGAAATGGCGCCGATGAGTTTTACTCGGTACAGTATTACGAACAAGAATTTATTTTGTTGGGTCTTACCTCCAGCTTATATGATATTTCTTCACCGAATACATATCAAACAGACTATGGTGGGGGTGAGACGGATTGTTTTTTAGCCAAATTTGATAAAGAAGGACTTCGCCTTTGGTCTACCTATTATGGAGGACTTCTGGAAGATGGCTCATACCCAGACTACCCTACAGAAGGTTTTTTAAACCTGAAAGTGGATAATTCAGGGACTATATATATTGCCGGAACTACCTCCAGTCTGTCAGGTATAGCTACGGTAGGTTCATATTCCAGTAGCTATAATGGTGGAATATCCGATTGTTTCTTAGTAAAATTTGACAATAATGGCAGTAGGATTTGGGGCACCTATTTGGGTGGAGCCGAAGATGAGCAGATAGGTCAAATAGATATAGATAATGAAAATAATGTAGTCATCTGCGGTGACACAAGAAGTACGGATGGAATTTCCACTCCGGATACTTATCAAGCCAAACTCTCCGGAGACTATGATTCATTTATCATGAAGTTTGATCCGGATGGGGCCCGAAGCTGGGGTACTTATTTCGGCGGACCAAAGTTAGAAAATGGAAATAATATGAAAGTGGACAAAGAGAATAATATTTACCTTCTGGGCAGCACCACCAGCACACAAACTATTGCCACTGCCGGCGCATATCAAACATTGGCAGGCGGTAATTTTGATGGTTTTTTAGAAAAATTTTCCCCTGATGGAAAGAGGATCTGGGGTACATTCATCGGTGGCTGGGGAAATGAATATTTCTTCGGACTTGATATTGATATTGATGGGAATATAGTATTTTCAGGAATGACCACAACTGCTTTTCCGAAAGTGGTAAAAGGAAATGCTATTCAAAGCACATTTGGTGGTGGTGACTTTGATTGTGTGATTGAGAAATTTGATAAAAATGGCAAACAACTCTGGGGAAGTTACTTTGGTTCAAATGGGAATGACAGGTCATGGACGTTAGACATTGATTTGGTTGGAGATATATACGTAGGCGGTGGTACTTCAAGTAAAAGTAATATAGCAACATCTAAAGCGCATCAGACTAAATTTGGTGGCGGCCTTGGAGATGTATTGTTACTAAAGATATCAGACGAGTCACTTAAGAATGATGAAATTACTGAGAATTCATTTAGTGGGATTTATCCCAATCCTACTTCTGGCATCCTACAATTCACGGGCTATCCTGAACTGAACCAATTGACTATCAATGTCTATAATTATTCGGGCATACCTGTATCGGCAAAAATAAAAGATAATGCTCTTGACATTTCAGCACTCATCCCCGGAATTTACCTGATTCAGATCATCGATGGTAAGAACAAAAGTGCTGTAACGAAAGTTGTGAAAATTTAAGTAAACAAGAAACAACCTTCATAAGAAAAGCATCATCATTGAGGTTTGAAAATTCAAAAGGAGGATTAGGTAGGTAATTCAGCGCTGATTTACTTAGCAGGAAAGTATAGGTAACAAATAATAATTAACTAAAATAATTAAATATGAAAGATCACGACAAAAATTTAGCACTCGTAGCAATTCGCCCTTTTAATTTTTGTGACAGATTGATAATGCTAATCATGAGAGTGGAGATGGAAATTGCTGGTATTAGAATTGAAATACTCGAATTGCAAGAACAATTACATCATGCACCTCCTCCACCTAAGGATGTCATTTTAGCGGAAATTAGGGAATTACGTGAGGTATTAAAAAGGAAAAAGGAGGAATTGGAAAAATTAAAGTCAAGATATGAACCATGTATTACAATGGATGAGATTTTCATACCTTAACAAAAGTGCGCAGATTATTGATACATTCAATAAGTCAGGATTATTTTTTTAGAATTAAAAACATATAGCTATGAGATTCTTCATTTTTCTAAGTATAATACTCTTGAGCTTTCAGCTCACGGCTCAACCCACAAATGATGATTGTTCTGGTGCTATTGAAATAGATTTTAATGATTGGCATTGTATTTGGGCTGATAATTATGGTGCAACAGATTCCGGCTTTGGTGATTCTGATTGTGGGGGAGATCCCTCTGAAGATATATGGATTAAATTCACAGCTACAGATACTTTACATCAAATTGGATTCTCGTCCGGTGAGAGTGGAGATGATTGGGTTATAGATTTAATTGAAGGTGATTGTAACTCTGGTGTAGTAGTTGCTTGTAAATATTACGAAGGTGGTACTAATGAGACATTAAATTTTGATTCCTTTATAATTGGTCAGGTTTATTATTTAAGAGCATTTGACGCAGCAGGAAATACTCCTTATTCAGTACAAATATGCGTCAATACATTTACATTACCCAGTGAAGAAGAAGATGATTGTCTAAATGCTGAAACTCTTCCTGTCAACGACAATATTGGAGATGATGGAAGTTATTATAATCATCTAAATGTAAGCCAACCCACGTCAGTACCCGCAGATACCTGCTTCAGCGGACCTTATTATGATCTATGGTATAAATTTATAGCTACTTCTACACGGCACAAAGTCAATGTAATATCAACTGGTGGTATAAATCTTCTCACTAAAGGCCCTAATGAAACTTCCATTTTGTCAGGTGGTGATGTAGCAGTTGGAGCTTTTGTAGGTGCTTCTTGTGATGCACTGACTTTCTTAACGTGTGCAAATGATAATGGAGTCGAAGAAAATGAATATTTAGACCTCCAGAACTTGACCATAGGCCAGGAGGTCTATATAAGAGTGTACAGTGCTGATATTCTGAATTTAGAAATAACATTTAATATCTATATTTCAACTCCACCAAGTAATGATTTTTGTGAAAATGCAATCGCAATTACAAACACAAATGGGAATTGTGATTTCCAAGTATCAGGTGACACCAGAGGAGCCACCGGCTCAGGAGGATGCACCGGTAGTGCCGATGATGATGTATGGTATCGATTTACTGCGAGCTCTGGCGCTCAGCTGATTTCATTACAAAGTACGGGTATCTATGATCCAGTGATCGAAGTGATGACGGGAGATTGTAACAATTTAAACTCCCTTCATTGCCTACAAGGTACAGCTCTATTATCCACCGATTATGTTATAGGGCAGGAATACTTCATTCGAGTGTATAGCAATGACAGCAATTCAGGAAACGGCACTTTCAAACTTTGTGTCAGTGTTCCTCCTGCTAATCTGTCTTGTAGTACTTCAACACCGGTACCTGTAAATGAAGATCAGTCCTGCACTTTAGTATTAGATGATAATAACTATGGAATTGGATTATTATATAGTTGGTATAGTTTTATAGCTACTAAAGAAAAACAAATTATCACAGTCAATTCAAGTTTGTCCCCCAATGACAGTATCTACAATAGTTCGTGTGTCGCAATAAGCAAACTTGAGTATACCTTTTATAATGGTGGCCCGAGGATGATTCTTAGGAATCTCGTGCCCGGTCAACAATATAAGTTTGCACTGAAACGTGGTTATTACGGAGAGGGTGAATATCAGATCTGTATTAAGGAGCCGGTCGTAAATGATGATTGCACCGGTGCCTATTCAGTGGATGTTAATACTGATTGCACCTGTACTATCTTTATAAATGGAAGTTGCATAAATGCTACGTCTGAAGGAGTGGTAGGAAGCTGTACTAGTAATGATAATAAGAAAACTGTCTGGTATAAATTTATTCCAACTAATCCCAAGGCCACTGTTACTATAAGTCCTATCGGAGATGGATATTTCTATGGTGATATAGTAGGACCAAATAACTGTGAAGGGCCATCACTTCTTTGCTTTTCTGCTTCCGGTTCATTATCTAATTTAGAAGTTGGCGAAGAATACTACATAAGAGTGGTCTCTTATACCTATAGCGAAGAGCCCGAAGATAATGACTTTAATCTTTGTATTCAAAATCACAGCAATGATTACTGTTCTAGCCCGGTAGTATTAATACCTGCAGTAAACTGTAATTCTGTCTCAAGTACCACGATTGGAGCTGCGTATAGTGGAGTTAACTCCTACTGTGCTTCTCACGGCAATCCCGATGTGTGGTTTGAATTTACAGCGGCTCTTACTACACAGAGGATAACCGTAAATCCACTCACTGCAGGATTTGATCCGGTAATTAGTTTATACCGTAAAAATACCGGGACTCCTACTTGTGACTTAAATTGTACACTCTCAAGTGTTTCTTGTGTAGATGTCACTTTCTCAGATTTTGATCCTGAGATTCTAGTCGCTTCCGGCCTAACTATAGGCAATAAATACTTAATTGCAATCTCAAATTCTAACAATAGTGTCAATAGCGGAGATTTCAACATTTGCGTGAGTAAGAATTCTTCAGATATGGAAGTGATAAATACAACCGCTGAAACGTATGGCCCGCTCACTGTCCCCGCAGGTACTTGGAGGCGTGCGATAAAGAAACTGAAAATAAATCTTCTAGGCACTACCGCTCCACTAAATGTAAGTCAAATAAAAATTAATCTATCCGGAACGACTGATGCTTCGAGCATTCTTTCCGCTTCGATTTTTTATTCCCGTAATCAAGGGTCTGATCCTAATTTTGATCCTATTCCAAGCTCCGGCTCTTCAAACCCGATTTTATTTGGCCCCACCATAGAGAATCCCACAGGCACACTCGTATTTAATGGGAGTCAATCCTTTTCCGGTACCGGGACAGATATCTATGCGAGGTATTTTTTTGTTGTATTTGATGTAGCATGTAACTCCAACGTCGATGATTTACTTAATGCAGAGATAGAATCTATCGTTATTGGTACTACGACATATTATCCTGTCGAAATTTCTAATGAAGATATAGAAATAACAGAATTCCAGAAGTATCATACTAAAGCCAATGGTGATTGGTCACAAAATGGGACTTGGTTGTGTGGATCACCACCGCCCAATAGCGCTAATAATGAGCCTGTAGTACTTAATCATAATGTAACAGTCTCAGATAGTAAGACGACCGGATCCATTACAGTGCGTTATCTTAGAACATTAACAGTCTCACCAACCGGTATCTTGACCCTGGGTGGATCTTCAATGGGCGACTTGGTTGGAAATAGCAATAAGTTTCTAAGTGCATCGTATGGAAGTCTAAGTGTAAATGAAGGTACATTGAATGTCAATGGTGCAATATCTGTAGGGAATCATTCCGGTAATACCCAGATAGGTGTCTTTTCGTTAACAAATAATGGCACTATCAATATAGATGGAAATGATGGCACTAATGCGTCTGCTAGTTCAGGTATCTATATAGGTACTTCAAACATGATTGATAATGGAGGAGGAAATATCAACATTCTGGATCCGAGTCAAAACGGAGGGTTTGCATTTGATTATGATGCTTGGAATAATAATGATTTTTACAAAGCATGGGACATAACTCTGGGTGGTGGTGATGATACCGGAGTTTCCGGCTCTTATGGGGGATATATTGTTAAAGCCACTGGCCCACCAGCAGAATATGGTTTTTCGTTTTTAAAATTAAAGACAATACATATCAAGGGTGGTTATTATACTGAAGGCAGACAATCGTCAACATATAATTATTTAATTGCAGCCCACGATATTATAATAGATGCTAATGCAGAACATGTAGGTGCGCTTGGTTTCTCAGGCAATTTGGTAAATAATGGATTATACACAAGCGAGTTTTCTTCAAATGGTGGACTCTATTTGGGGGGTGACTTCAAATGGAGTAGTTTTACCATCAATAGTGGATTACAGAGTATAAGTGGATCTGGATTTTTCAGACGTAATCTTTCTGATCCTATACCAACTGATCAGAATGAAAATAAAATTAAGCAATTATCCTCTTATAATAGCAACCCTATGGGAGTGTTATTAGGAGTGCCACTTACAGTTATCAAAAGCTTAATGATAAAGTCTGGCAAAATAAATACCACTGCTACTAATCTGCTGACCCTTGGCGAGCCCGGGCTAGCTGGTGATTTATGCTTAAATAATCTCGCTGTTTTTGAAGTTACCAATGTCGAATATACGGGACCTTTTGAATCCTGGACAGGAGGTTATGTTAATGGTCCATTTAAAAGATATTTTTCTGGAAGTACGGCCTCTTCTAAGACAATATTACCTGTGGGTAAAGGAACTTCAAAACAGATAATGGGAATTGAGTTTGAAAATACTTCTTCCGGATATGTCACTGCTGAATATCAGCCTATTGATCCGGGTACCTCTTGCCTACCGATGGTGGAGCAGGGTATATCCATCACTAATACAGCTTCTACCGGTCTGTGGAAATTAGGATTGACAGACCTGTCAGGCAATTATAAGACAATGGTTAATGCGCTGGGTTTCCAAAAAAGAGGTGGAGGGGCCTTGTCACCATTGTCCGACCTTAGATTACTTCAGCGGAAATCATCAGAAGGATGGATACCAACTACATCAACCACAAATATCGGACCTACTAACTTAAATAAAGTAGCTATCGAAGGGTTAGTCGCTCAAGAGGGAGAATTTGTGCTGGGAATAGGTGGAGGGAATACCTCAGCCGGTGATAGTATTGAAGCCACTAATTTTTACCTAACTGCTGACATTAACATCAATGGAGATCTTGACTTCAATGCACCCGATCAGACTCTTTTCCCTTGTTGGAATGGCGGAATATTTATACTGGGACCTTACAACCTTACAGTAAATGGTCAAGTAATTAATTATGATAGTGACCGATATGTAGTAACAAATGGCACCGGCAAGTTGAAAATAAATAACAACCTACCTAAGAATATTTTCCCGGTGGCCAGATCACTGGGAAACCAGGTATTGTTGGAATTAAATAATTTGGGAGATCAAGATAATTTTAGTGTAAGCATATTGCCGTATGTGAGGAAATATGGTGAATCAGGCAATGATGTGACGAGCAACAATCTAAATTTGACCTGGCTCATAGAAGAAGATGTAGCAGGCGGCACTGATGCGACCCTGACATTTTATTGGGAGGCGGAAAATGAGCTGCCGGGTTTTGACCGAAGTAGTGCAAGCATAGCACACTATAATACAGAGCTAGATAAGTGGGAATTAAGTAGTCCGCAATCAGCCATTTTAGATACAAATGGATATTACTCCATCAGTGAAATGGGCTATTCCTCATTTAGCCCTTTCACTGTAACTAACAGTATTAGTTCGCCACTTCCCCTGGAACTAATTAGTTTTACGGGCAGGAAAAATGGTGATGAGAATGTGCTTACTTTCATGACTACCAAAGGAAAGAATGTAAAAGGATTTGATATTCAACGAAGTGAAGATGGCAGGAATTTTGGAACTATAGGTACTCTGGCTATTAGTACAGCATGTGAAGCATTGTGTAAATATGGGTATGTCGATAGACAACCAGTGAAAGGGTTCAACTATTATCGAATCAAAATATTGGACAAGGATAATTCTTATGCCTATTCTAATATTGTTTCCATTCTAAATGGAGGTCAAACAGAATTTTTACTCTCTCCCAATCCGGTCAGCGATTATATCTCCATTCCCGAAGATGCATTGTTGTCGAAATTTACCTTGCTCAATGCAAATGGACAATTTATAAAAGGTGGGAAAATTGAAACGTACAAATTGAATGTGAGTGATCTACCCGGCGGATTTTACTTCTTGATTATAGAATCTAAAGATATAAATAACAGATATAGATTTGTGAAAATGTAAGATCTAGTGTTAAGGGCTATATTGTAAAAGTATTTTCAGGTAAAATAATTTTTTCAACACATCGGACTCCAGTAAGTAGCGGTAAGCAAGAATTCCCTAAAGGATAATAGGTCGGGCTTATTTTTCTTCTCTTTTATAAAGAATTTGGAGGTCTGCTCGTTCCAGCCTAATATAATTTCTGTCGAATCTATCTTTAAGTAGAGCGTATAGATATTGTTTAGTTCTATTAAAGTTTGTTGGATGTCTGCCTTTGATCTGAACCTACTATCGTCGCTTCCAATTGATTTGGAGATCAGTTGAGCATCTTCAGCGAGTATTTTATCAAAATCTCCTTTGATAAGATAATTCATTGTCTGTGGGTCTTTGATGCCAGCGGCAATATCTTTGATCCGGTAGAGAGATTTACAATTGGAAAAATCATTGCTTTCCTTGTATGAAAAGCAGAGAAGTTCATTTCCCTCCGGTCTAAGACCCAATGGAACCAACTCAATTGTGATCCTGGTATCTGTACCTGTCCTTGGTATCTGAAAGTCAACAAAGAATATTGGGTATTTTATATCTTCTGTCATTTCGCCGGAGATAAAATCGGATAAGCCGAAGTCGGGAGGTAAGATCTTCTTTAGTGCTTTGTCTGAGGAAGTTTTCCTTCCCCAACTGCATAGCACCTGATCAGATTGGAGGAGTGTATATTCGCCTTTTTGATTCTTATAAGCACCGACTGTCGAACTACAGGTACAACCGCAGGTGGGCCAACTACCGGCTATATGGAGATATCCATTTTTAGAATCATCAATCTGTTCGAAGTCCGGAATTCCATCCTCATCCATATCTTCAAACATAGAGTGACAGTGACTTACCCTACTCCACAATAATTCACTCAGTGATTTGGGTTTTTGACTAAAAGTTAGCAATGGAATTGAAATGAGAAAAAGTATAAGTGTATATTTCATTTCTTCTGTCTCCAATATTTATAAACTTCCAGTTCACTTAAGTTTAATTTATAGTCAACCGGTTTGTCCATAAAACTGAGATCCACTTTCTCCTGAGTATTCATCTTATAGACGGACTTTATTTCTCGGAGGAGACGACCTGCATTATTGAAGTATAATCTTTTCTCTACGGTTAGGGCGATTTCAGCGTAAAATCTATTCATCCTCCAAAATATAAAATAGAGTTTCCCCGCTTTATTGTAGTAATTATCTGCCGTAATAGACCAGTCACCTGAGGAAGAAGGATTGTCAACTGACACAAGTGTCCCTAACTCTTTATTTGTAAGTATTGATACTGCTTCGGAGAGTGATAAGCTATCATTCTCTAGAATGTGTGTACTCCATGTATGAAATTGCTGTTCTTCTCCCCCTACATATTTGAAAAATTGATCAGCAGTGGGTAATTCTTTGGCAATTATTGACTGCCACTTTTGAAAGTCAATTCTGATCTTTGTGATGGCCGGATTGTCTTGGGAAGATCCACGTTGGGTATTTAGTATCACAAGTAATATAATCAGAAAACAGGTTCTCGACATATTAATTTAATTCTCGCTATTGGATAAGCTTATCTGTTTAATCAATTATAATCATTTTATCTGTCAAAGTAATTTTGTTTGCCTGAGACAATTTGATAAAATATACGCCTGCCGGCAAATTATTTCGCTGTATGGTTATCGCTTCTTGTGATCCATTTTTCAGCTTTCGCACCACCTTCCCCATTGAGTCATAAATAGTGACATCTACATCTCTGAAAGTTTCATAAGTCCTCAAGACTGTTTCATTGACGAATGGATTGGGCGAAATGGTCATGGTGTTTGCTTGTTCCGGCTCAAAAGCGGCTAACACGTTACTTTTAATTTTGTTGGTACTGGTCCATGTATGAGTAGCGGCACCAGGGCTATCTTTTCCACTTACCATATAGTCATATGTGCCGATGTGAAGACCCTCACCAAACCAGGGATTCATATAGTAAATATTATTTCCATTGACACCATGTCCTACCACAAAGTGACCACCGCCTGTGGACCAACCCCATCTTATCACGAACAATTTGTTTTTTTGTATTTCTGTAGAAACTTCAGCGAGAGTTAGTGCCCTGCCGAGCCCGCTGTTTTGTAGATTCCCGAAATGAATTAGAATATCCTGAATGCTGCCGGCGTAACCCCAATTGTAATTCCAGTAATTGCACCCTTGCCTTGCGCTTATACAACAGGCTACATCACCAAAATCATGAAATGTAGCTGTGGTCCTTACAAACTCTGCTATGTCACACTGTTGAACTGTGTTGAAGCCATAATAATCAAGAATAGTCTTCGAACACCCCGCCCAGCACCACTGATCATATTGTTGTTCAGCGTTGGTGACATTTAAGACCTGTGCGTTTGAGGGAACATTATTAATTAGAAAGATTCCTACCAATAAAAGTGTAATTAATTGTTTCATTTCTCTTCCTGCTGTTTATTGATTATACTTCCCATGGTATTATAGTAAACCTGATCAATACTAATTTTAGTGGGCTGATCAGAACTAAGTTGGTAAAGTGACTGCAATGAGTTTTTATTTATTTCATCTAAGTTATTTGCATCTACTTTAGTGGAAGACAAACTAAAATTTACTGTTATATAATCCTGATTCAGGTAGGTATTCCTGATCATTAAGCGTAGATTATCGCCTGTTGTATATAACTTTTCAAACTCCTGAATCTTTTGTGCAAGTTTATTTCCACCCAGATCTACCACTTCTGCTTTTCCATTAATATTCTGGACTGTCAATAAGGTTTTATAATCACCATCAACTGAGATAGGTACGCGCCAGTCGCTAAGAGCAAAGGTCAATTGATTGTCGTCGGCAGATATATAGTAGGTCTTGTATGGTTTTTCAATTTTTATTCTGGAAAAATCACTTCTGCTATTGAATCCATAATCTGCCTCGCTACCTTCGGGAATAAGGTTGAGAAAGGTAGCTGCTCTGAGTGTCGCTTCATTCATTATCAATGCGTCTGATATCTCACTCTGAGAAAGCAGATTTGTTGAAATGAAGCAAGTAATGAGGAAAAGAAATAATTTATGGTACATATTCTTTTGTTGTAAATGTGTTTAAACTTTCTATAGATACATTTTCGGAAGCAAACTATAATCTAATGATTCCAATAAATATCTTCGACCGTAGGGTCCTTTTTTAATTCGTCTATTATGTTATTTATTCTTGTCATGCCTATATGGCCAAACTTGAGGATAAATACATACTTATCGTTGACCTTCTCGAGTGTATAATCCTGTATAATTAATTCGTCATTGTTCAAGATTGTACTTAGCAATTCGGTATTGTTTACGTTTAAATTTGTGACAATTCTCAGTGTTTTTTGATTGAACTTTTTGAAGAACTTTTCTTCCAGCGGTTGTAAGGCCCATAGAATGATTAGTGAGAGAATTGTTGCTATACCGGCGGCAAAATACATTCCCCCACCAGTGGCAAGTCCGATGGCTGCTATGGTCCATAGGCCTGCAGCGGTAGTCAGTCCTCTGATAGTGCCTTGCTTTGAGAATAGAATTGCCCCCGCACCGATAAATCCTATTCCACTGATTACTTGGGCTGCTACTCTGGAGGGATCTAGTGAGACGTGATCCATTCCCAGTGTATCTGAGAAGCCGAACGAAGAAACCATCATCGTTAGACAAGCGCCGACGCACACCATCATGTGGGTCCTTAAGCCGGCTGCCCAGTCTTTTCTCTCCCGCTCCAGGCCTATAAGTGCTCCGAATAGACATGCTAGCGATAACCGGATTACTATTTCACTCCAACTGAGCATTTTATCTTCTGATTAATTGATAGTTTATATTGCGTTGTCGCACCTACTTGGCGCTGCTTATGTGATGAGAATGGACATTCCAAGTATGTTTGCCCATACAAGTCCATCATTTTATTTTACTGTCTATGTCAAATATAATAGAATTGGATAAGGTATGCAAGAATATTTCCAGTACTTGTTCATACACTTGCTTACTCTTTGGCTCTACCCACTTCCAACCCCTTAATATTTGCTCTAGCTCTACTCACCCCCAGCCCCTCTCTTTGAAGAGAGGGGGGAAATAAAATACCAGTGAATTAGTTTACATCATAAGCCACCCCATCCATTTTAAGGGAAGGGGCCGGGGATGGGTAGAAGCGAAAGTAACTTAATCACTCTCTGGCTCTACTCCGCCCCGAAGCCCTCACTATTTGCTCTGGCTCTACTCACCCCCAGCCGCTCTCTTTGAAGAGAGGGGGGCAATAAGATACTTGTGAATTAGTTTACATCATAAGCCACCCCTTCCATTTTACGGGAAGGGGCCGGGGGATGGGTAGAAGCGAAAGTAACTTAATCACTCTCTGGCTCTACTCCGCCCCGAAGCCCTCAATATTTGCTCTGGCTCTACTCACCCCCAGCCCCTCTCTTTGAAGAGAG
>Ga0073900_10000593_pt1 | contig 22874 bp, 22 predicted proteins | sample KloWWTmetKNB5Kit_FD_66666 | JGI IMG/M metagenome (GOLD analysis project Ga0073900, IMG submission 66666) | Active sludge microbial communities from Klosterneuburg, Austria, studying microevolution and ecology of nitrifiers - Klosterneuburg... | ecosystem: Engineered > WWTP > Aerobic digester >...
TAACAATTGAAAATTGCGCAACAAACATAAGAGGTGTTTTCGCCGGTGGTGATGCAGTGAATGGTGGTAAGGAAGTGGTGGATGCGGTGCAAGCGGGGAAGGATGGAGCGGCTGCTATTTTGAAGTACTTAAAACTATGTTGAATGTTGTATGATAAATGTTAAATGAATTCATTCAACATACAACATTTAACATTCAAAATAAATTAGAAAGTGAAAGAAGACAACAAAATATTGAACCTGACTTTCGATTTCTCGATTCAGATTATTGGGTTATATAAGTTATTGGTTCAGCAGAATGAATATGTAATATCAAAGCAGCTATTAAGAAGTGCCACAAGTATTGGTGCTAATGTGGAAGAGGCTACCGCAGCTCAGACAAAGAAAGATTTCATTATGAAAATGTCAATTGCTTCAAAAGAGGCAAGAGAAAGTAAATATTGGTTACGACTTCTCGACAAAAGTCAAATGGTAAAAGCTGACTATTCAGCTTATCTGACTACTATTGAACACATCATTAACATTCTAACAAAAATCGTAAAAACATCACAAGAAACATTGAATGCAAAATAATTCAACACACAACATTATAACGCATTCAACATTTATCATACAACATTCAACATAATACACCATTCAACATTTAACATTCAAAATTCAACATAAATGGCCTCTATTGAATCAACTTTCCTCGGCATTAAATCCCCCAATCCTTATTGGTTAGCTTCTGCTCCTCCCACCGATAAAAAATACAATGTACTCCGTGCCTTCGAAGCCGGCTGGGGTGGTGTGGTCTGGAAAACGCTGGGCTCGCAGGTAAAAAATGTTTCCTCCAGGTATTCAGCCGTTGATTTTGGCGGGCAGCGGGTCATGGGCTTTAATAATATTGAACTCATCAGCGACCGGCCGCTGGACATTAATTTAAAGGAGATCGCCGAATCTGTCCGCTTATTTCCCGACCGGGCCATGATCGTTTCCCTGATGGCCGACAACGATAAAAAAAGCTGGCATGAACTCATCAAAAAAGTGGAAGACACAGGTGCCCATGGACTGGAGCTCAACTTCGGTTGCCCGCATGGCATGACGGAAAGAGGCATGGGTGCTGCCGTGGGACAAGATCCCGAGATCGCCTGCATGGTGGTGGAATGGGTAATGGAAACCGCCACCCTGCCCGTGATCACCAAGCTTACCCCCAATGTACACTCCGTAGTGCCCACCGGACGTTCCGTGGTAAAAGCCGGAACGAATGCTTTATCACTGATCAACACGATACAATCGGTGACCGGAATTGATCTGGACACCCTTGTGCCCAATCCTTATGTGGCGGGCAAGAGTGTGTTTGGGGGTTATTGCGGCCCGGCCGTAAAACCCATTGCGTTGAAAATGCTCACCACCATTGCGCAGGATGAGCTGACAAAAAAAGTACCCATCAGCGGTATTGGTGGTATCAGCACCTGGAAAGATGCCGTGGAGTTTATGCTCCTCGGTGCATCTAACGTACAGGTATGCACGGCGGCCATGAAACATGGATTCCGCATTATAGAAGATCTCTGCGAAGGGCTGAATAACTGGATGGACGAAAAAGGCTTTGCCACCCTCAATGATTTTATCGGAAAATCGGTACCCACGATTACGCATTGGGAAGACCTGGACATCAACTATCATCATATCGCCAAAATAAACCAGGACAAATGTATTCACTGCGGCCTCTGCTATATTGCCTGCGAGGATACCTCGCACCAGTCCATTAATCTTATGTATGGCAAACCTTACAATACCTACACGATAAAAGAAGAAGAATGTGTGGGCTGCAATCTCTGCCAGCTCGTTTGCCCGGTAGATGATTGCATTACGATGGAAGAACACCGGGTGGCCCCGGAGCCTATCAACTGGAAGCAATGGCAGGAAAGGGGATTGCCGTTGAATGATCATTAAGATGATTATATACTAAGCTAAGTGTTGCTATCGTCGTTCGTTACGTCGCACTCTTCATTTTTTGGTAATTCTATTGAGCATATGCGAGGTTTTCCTTCTTATTTTGAAGTATCTTTAATTGTGATACTATTAGAAATAAAAACCATCAACGTCGTATAAATCAGTAAATCATGGGAAGAAAAAAGACACACGATAATTTACCATCCTTTGATGAATTGATTATTCCAACACTTAAAGCTCTTCTTGAATTAGGCGGATCCGGTACAATCGAAGAAATAAGTGCCAAAGTTTATGAGATAGAAAAATTCTCAGAGGAAATATTACAAATACCTCATGGTGATGATGGAGGGAGAAGCGAGATTGACTACAGACTTGCTTGGAGTAGAACCTATTTAAAGAAGTACGGTTTGTTAGAAAATTCTTCAAGAGGAATTTGGGCATTAGCCAAAACTGATTTTGACATAACGGTGCTTGACTATAATGAAATTGTGAGAAAAGTTAAAGAAGACGAAAAACAAAAACAAACAATAGAAAAAAATCACGCCACTAAAAAGGAAATTGAAAAAGAAATTATTGAAGAAGTTGAAACAACGGAAGAGTTGAAGGAAAAATTATTAAATATACTATATGAAATTACTCCTGCTGCCTTTGAAAGGCTTGCACAAAGAATATTAAGGGAAAGTGGATTTTTTCAAGTTGAAGTTACTGGAAAATCTGGCGATGGAGGCATTGACGGAAAAGGCATTGTTAGAGTAAGTGGGCTGCTAAGCTTTCATGTAATTTTTCAATGTAAGCGATATAAGAGTTCTGTAACCCCAAGCGAAATAAGAGATTTCAGAGGGGCAATGCAAGGAAGAGCAGATAAAGGACTTTTTATTACAACAGGAAAATTTACTAGAGAAGCTCTTAAGGAAGCTACCCGAGACGGAGCACCACCTATTGATTTAATAGATGGTGAATTATTATGTGACAAACTCAAAGAATTGAAGCTAGGTCTTGATACCAAATTGACAGAAACTGTTGAAATAAAAAGTGATTGGTTTAAGAACATATAGTTTTCACTACACCAAATTCCTCCGCATAGCAGCGTCTGCCTGTCCCCCGCAGGCGGGGGCCGGATCGCCAAACAGGTTGCATTACCAAACCGGGGTGGAAGAAACCTGGCACCGGCGTTAGCTCCACCCCTGTTCGGAGACTCATTACAATCCTAACACTTCCCCCGCCTGCGGGGGATAGCGGAGAGCCTGCACTTCGTACACATTACTCCTTTGAAGCATTCTTCTTCTCTATCCACTCTTCCAGGTAGCTATGCACCCATTGTATATTCGTCAGCACTTCATGATTAGTAAACCGCAGCACAGTAAACCCCGCTTCTTCCAACACCTTCTGTCTCTGTTCATCATTCTTCCTTACATCCTCCAGTTCATGAATACTTCCATCCACTTCAATAATCAGCATTAATTCTTTGCACATAAAATCAGCAATATAGTTCAGTACCGGTCGCTGCCGCCTGAAGCCATAACCTTTCATCTTTCCCGCCCGCAAAACAAATTTCCAAAGGCATGCCTCTGCTTTGGTCATTTCCTTTCGCAGACGGTTTGCATTTGGCTGCAGGTTCTTATTATAAAAATGATTGCTGTATCCTTCGGTCATCTGTTGAAATTACAAAAGAAAATAAATTACCTTTCTCGCAAAATGAAGAACTACATGAGAAAAATAATCTCCTTCATGCACCTATCGCTTGACGGTTTTGTAGCAGGGCCGAACGGAGAAATGGACTGGATCAAAGTGGATGATGAAATCTTTGATCATGTCGGTAAGCGGATAAGCGAAGGCGACACTGCCTTATATGGTCGGGTAACTTACCAGCTTATGGAAAGTTACTGGCCTACCGCAGCCAACAAACCCAATGCCAGCAAACATGACATTGAACATTCAGCATGGTACAGCAAAGTGCACAAATTGGTTTTATCAAAAACAATGAAAGAAGCGGATTTACCTAACACAACAATTATCAGCGAAAACCTTTCGGACAGCATAAATAAAATAAGACAACAGGCAGGCCCTGACATCCTGCTTTTCGGCAGCCCCACTGCCACTCATTCATTAATGAAACTAAATTTAATTGACGGCTACTGGCTATTTGTTAACCCTATCATTCTTGGCCGGGGCATCCCCTTGTTTGCAGATAGCAAAGAAAAAATAAAACTGAACCTGGTGTCAACCCGGCCATTTACCTGTGGGGTAACTGAACTGAATTACACAGTGGACAGACAATAAACCGCTTTCTTTAACCACGGAGACACAAAGGCACAGAGTAACACAGTGAATCTCCATGCATCACCGTGTCACCGTGCCTCCGTGGTTCAAAAACAATCCGCTATTTAGCAGGCAAGCAGGTATAAAAAAGACAGATATTTGTCAAAACAACCGATCATGAACCGAAGCATTTGCAGGCTTGCCGTATCAGCTCTCCTTGTATTGTACCTGCCCGCATCGGCACAAGATCAGGCAAAGAAAAAAAATATCATACTCATTATTTCCGATGATCATCGTTTTGATGCGCTTGGCATTGCCGGAAATACTAAGATCTCCACTCCCCAACTGGATGCTCTTGCCGTCACCGGTTTTTATTTTCCGCAGGCAACGATCCATAGCCCGCAATGTTCGCCCAGCCGTTCTACTTTTTTATCAGGACAACCTGCGCATCGTCACGGGGTCTTCTCCAACGATGTGTTGAAAGAAGCAAAAGATTCGTCCCGCTTTTTTCAGCAGCCTACCCTTCCCCAATTGCTGCAGTCGGCCGGCTATCATACTTTTCTTTCCGGCAAGTGGCATGTGCCCGCCGATCCCTGGAAAATAGGTTTTGAAGAAATCCGCTACTGGATGCCCGGTGGCGCCGGTGCCTATAAAGACCCGCAGCTGGCTTTTGGCAAGAGTAAGGAGAAGAAAAAGACGATTGGCTTCACCAACGAGATCTTTGCCAAAGAGATCATTTCATTTTTAGAATCACCCGCAGCAAAAGAAAAACCCTTTTTTGTTTGGTTCTCCGCCACAGCGCCGCATGCCCCTTACAAACCAAACCCGAAGAGAATACAAAATATCTATGAGGGCAAAACAGCAAAACAACTATTGCCCCCTGCTTTTCCTGAACAATATACTCCCGGTGACTTTCTGCATTACTACCAGGCCATCAGCTTTCTCGACGAACTGGTAGGACGGATCATGCGTACACTGGAAAAAACACAACTCAGCCGGGAAACGATCATCGTCTTCATCGGTGATAACGGGCTGATGATGGGCAGCCGCGGCATGAAAGGGAAAGTAAATCCCTATGAAGAATCGGTTAGAGTGCCGCTGATCATCCGGATGCCGCAACAAAATGACACGGTACATACGATCACTTCCCCCGTTTCAAGCCTGGATATTTCTCCCACCCTTTTAGCTTTGGCCGGTGTGAAAGTCCCTGCATCATGGCCCGGAAGAGATATCTCCGGCTTGCTGGAAAACGGAAAGAAGAACCAACTGGATTATGCAATCACTGAGTGGGCAGACAACGAACATGGTTATGCAGCCTACCGGCTGATCCGCACAAAGGACTATAAACTTATTGCCTGGGAAAATCTTACAAAACCAATGGAACTCTACCAGCTGTCCAACGATCCGCAGGAGACAGCAAATCTTGCAGGCAATGCTGATTATAAAAAAATCCAGCAAGAATTGCTGAGCCAGTTAAAGCAATGGATGAGCAAGACGAATGATCCTGCATTGAACTGGAAAAATTTACCTGGGAAATAATCCGGTACTGCGGGCCAACATTAATGCAATAGCATCCGGAAGTAAAGCCACAAAGGTTTCCCGCCGTCTTATTTATTTGCCTGAAAACTTATCGCAGCATTCTTCCATTGCTCTTCGTCCCGTTTTTTCTTATAAAAAATATTTTGCGAAACCGAATAGTTGCGCATATATTTGCAACCAAATGGTTTCATAAAATCAACCAGTATGAGACGAGACATTTTCCAGGCCATTGCCGACCCGACCAGGCGGGCCATTATTACCCTGATTGCATTAGAGGCCATGACACCCAATGCCATTGCTGAACATTTCGACAGTACCCGGCAGGCTGTTTCCAAACATCTGCGCATTCTCACTGAATGTGAACTGGTAAAACAGGAATACCAGGGCAGGGAAATTTATTACTCCCTTGAAATTGAAAAAATGAAAGAGATTGATAAATGGTTAGACCAGTTCAGAAAAATCTGGGAAACCAAATTCAATCAACTGGATAAACTATTAGCAACACTTAAAAAACAAAAAAAATGAACACCAACCTGTTATTCGATTTTGTTGTTGACAAAACAACAAAGACGGTATGCATAACCAGGGAATTTGATGCTGACCTTTCACTGGTTTGGGATGCATTTACGATTGCGGAATTGATTGATCAATGGATTGCACCAAAACCCTTTACAGCCAAAACTAAATACCAGGACTTCAAAGTCGGTGGTAAACGATTTTATGCGATGATAAGCCCCGATGGACAGGAACGTTGGGTGATCCAGGAATACACCTCCATTACCCCGAAGACCAATTTTAAAATGTATAATGCATTTGCAGGTGAAAATGAAATCCCTGAGCCATCAGGTTCTGAGTGGGACCACACTTTCAGCGAACAAAACGGGAAAACAAAAGTGAACATTTCGATCTACAATGAATCCCTCGAAAGGATGGAAAGGATACTTGATGGTTTCACACAAGGAATGAAATTATCATTGACTAACCTGGAAAACCTGTTGGCAGTATTATCCGGTAAATAAACTATCATGAACGTAAAAGAACAAATCAAAAACTATATTGCCGCTCAGCCGGAACCAAAACGCAGTGACATGCAGGAACTGCATAAGCTAATAGTGAACCGGTTGCCAACCGGTAAATTATGGTTCCTCGACGGAAAAGACAGCAAAGGGAAAATTGTATCCAACCCTAATATCGGGTATGGCTCTTACACCATCCACTATACTGAGGGAACCACCAAAGAGTTTTACCAGGTGGGTTTGAGTGCCAACAGTTCCGGTATCTCCGTCTATATCATGGGTATAAAAGACAAGACATACCTGTCCCGCACCTATGGTAATAAATTAGGCAAGGCAACTGTGACGGGTTATTGCATTAAGTTCAAAACGGTGAAAGATATCGACATTGCTATACTTGAAGATGCCATTCGATATGGGTTTGAGGGCAACATGATCAGTTAAGCAAATGTGGATTTATCTTACATTTGGAATATGCAAATTCCAAAAAACCTTATTTAAATTTAATCTTATGAAACCCGCAAAATGCATCTTCTTCATTGCAGGTTTGTTTTTATTCCCTTATAAAAAACTATATAGTCAAAGCCTGTCCAATTTTGTGTCTGTAAATCCTGTTGCTCAAACATCCAATTTTATATTTCCCTCTGCTACACACCGGTTTCAAAAAATAATGGAGCATGGTGATGTGCTTCCTGTCGGCACCATGATGGATAATTTTGATTTCACAGGTTATATGCCCATTGCCGGCTCCTCAATCAATGGGTACCTGAGTATTAATCATGAACAAACACCGGGTGGTGTTACCGCCATGAATGTTTCTTTTAATTCCATCACCAAACTCTGGAATAAAAACGGGGCAACAGCAATAGATTTTTCTTCCGTAGCAGGTACGGCCCGGAATTGTTCCGGTGGTTTAACTCCATGGGGGAATATCATAACCTGTGAAGAAGTGATTTCAATAGCTGATGTAAATGCAGACGGTTATAACGACCTGGGCTGGCATGTAGAAATTAACCCGTCCACTAAAACAGTTGTAAGAAAACTTTGGGCCATGGGATGCGGAGCTAAAGAAAATATTGTCATTCATTCAAACAGGAGAACGGCTTATTTTGGCAATGATGCAAATCCCGGATACCTGTATAAGTTTGTTGCCACTACTATGGATGACCTCTCTGCCGGATCATTGTACGTATATACAGGACCTAAAACCGGAAATGGCAATTGGGTGCTGCTAAATAATACAACCCAACCAGACAGAAATAACACCATGGTATTAGGTAATGCTGCAGGGGCTACGGTTTTTAACGGCATAGAAGATGTGGAGATTGGCCCCGACGGTAAAATATATTTTGCCGTAAAAGGTGAAAACAGGGTATACCGGTTCCAGGATGCTGATCCCGTTTCCGGGACCACCACTTCTGCCATGGAAACTTATGTAGGCAATGCATCGTATAATATTACCCATGCAGGAGGAACCGTATCCACTCCCTGGGGAACCGGAAATGATAACTTAGCATTTGATGAACTGGGTAATTTATGGGTGCTCCAGGATGGGGGCAATAACTATATCTGGGTAGTGATGAGTAATCATACCCAGGCCGTTCCCAATGTAAAATTGTTTGGCATTGCCCCGGCAGGAGCAGAACCAACGGGAATTACATTTACCCCGGATTATAAATTCCTGTTTATTTCATTTCAGCATCCGACTGCTACCAATAATTCAGATCTGCAAATGGATGCTGCCGGAAACAGCATTGGTTTTGAAAAAGATATTGCTATCGCAATAGGAGTAAACAGTGAGCTGGGATGTATTACGGGTGATGGTTGCTTTGTTGCAACGAATACGAATAATGTTGGTGTTGGTACAGATAACCCAAAGGCAAAATTGCAGGTAAGAAATGGTGATGTATCATTAGAAACTATTGGTACAGGTATTATTCTGAAATCTCCTAATGGCAATTGCTGGAAAATTACTATTAGCAACACCGGAGTGATTACTTCTGTGGCTGTTCCTTGCCTGGAATAAGACATTGTTGTTGACATCATCAGCAATTCCTTCCACCCAGGGCAGGGTCTTGTCACACAGCCTGTACAACATAATTGAATGAGAAGGGCGGGATCTTTCTTCCATAGCTCTCCGCAACAACTGAATAAATCATTAACTTCCTCTACAGGAAATTAGCTTTACTTAATAGTAATAATTAAAATGGATAATCACAGAGTATTTAAAATGTCATTTGCCGGTGTCTATCCGCATTATATTCAAAAAGCGGAGAAAAAGGGACACACCAAAGAAGAGCTGGATACTATCATTTGCTGGCTCACCGGCTATACCCAAAAACAATTGCAGCAACAGATCGACAATAAAATTGATTTTGAAACCTTTTTCGCACAGGCACCACAACTAAATCCCAATGTGTCAAAGATAACCGGTGTTATTTGCGGCTACCGGGTAGAAGAGATTGAAGATAAACTCATGCAAAAGATCCGTTACCTGGATAAACTGGTGGATGAACTGGCAAAAGGAAAGGCCATGGAGAAGATATTAAGAAAGTAAGAGCACCAGGTTCCGACACAGCGATTTACTGCTGAATGACCACTAAGTACAATTACTTTCTCTTTCTGGCTTCAAATTTGCAATTTTGGGAGTCAAAACCATCACAAGCAGCCTGTTATGAACAAGAAACTGAAGAAAATTGTAAAGATCACAGGTTTCACCCTACTGGTACTGATCGCCGCAGCCTTTTTGATTCCCCTATTATTTAAAAAACAAATAACGGAGTTGGTCAAAAAAGAGATCAATAATAACCTTATCGCCAAAGTTGATTTCAAAGATGTAAGCCTTTCTCTCTTCCGTCATTTCCCCAAAATTTCAATTTTGCTGGAAGACCTGTCTGTAGTCGGCACAAACGAATTTGACAGCGACACTCTCCTGTCTGCTAAAACACTGGATGCCTCTGTCAATCTTATCAGTGCCATCAGGGGAAAAAATATAAAAGTATATGGTGTGTATGTGCAATCACCCCGCATACATGCATTGATCAATAAAGAGGGAAAAGCCAACTGGGATATCGCCAAAGAAAGCACTGACTCATCAGGCAAAGCAGACAATTCTCCTTCCGAATTTAAAATGAACCTGCAGCAGTACGAGATCAGTGATGGATATGTTTATTATAAAGATGAAAGTATTGATTTGAGTGCCGAAATATCCGGTCTTGAGCATAAAGGTAGCGGTGATTTCACTGAAGATGTGTTCACACTTTCCACTAAAACCAAAGCAACATCAACTGATTTTACTTATGCTGCAGTTCCTTACCTGGTAAATGCCCAAACAGACATTGATGGAGATATACAGATTGACAATACCAACAGTAAATACAGTTTCAAAACAGAGGCGATCACGGTCAATAAACTGAAATTAAATGCTGATGGTTTCTTCCGGTTCGTGAATGATAGTACGTATGACATGGATATTAAGTTCAAAACTCCGTCCAACGATTTTAAAGATATCCTCTCGCTGATACCCGGTATTTACAAACAGGATTTTGCAACTATTAAAACCAGCGGCAATGCTGCCTTTAATGGTTTTGTAAAAGGAATTTACAGTCCGCAACAGTTACCGGCTTACGATGTGAACCTGGAAGTGAAAGATGGTTTCTTCCAGTATCCTGATCTGCCCAAACCGGTAAAGAATATCCAGCTGGCCATGCATGTCAGCAATCCCGATGGTAAAAAAGATAATACGGTAGTCGATATTTCCAAAGGGCATGTGGAGATGGATAATGAACCTTTTGATTTCAAACTTTTGTTCAGGAACCCCGAAACGGCCCAATATATTGATGCCGTAGCGAAAGGCAAACTGGATCTTGCTAACCTTTCGAAATTTATAAAATTAGAAGCCGGAACCAAACTGGCAGGACTGGTTTGGGCCGACCTTTTTGCTAAAGGCAATATGTCTGCGTTGGAAAACCAGCAGGGCAATTTCACAGCAGGTGGTTTCCTGGATATTAAAAACCTGTTCTATTCTTCTGCTGCATTTCCGCAACCCCTGGAAAATGGAAATATGAAAGTGCAGGTAGAAAATAGCGGTGGCATTGCCGACAATACATCCATAAATATAACTACCGGGCATATGGAAGTGGGTAAAGACCCTGTTGATTTTAATTTGCAACTACGCCACCCGATGTCTTTTGTTGATTTTACTGGTGCAGCCAAAGGAAGATTTACCTTAAATCATATCAAACAGTTTGTAACGCTTGATCCGGGAACCAGCATCAGTGGAATCCTGAATGCTGATCTTGGTTTCAGTGGTAATAAAACAGCGATAGATAAAAAAGAGTATGATAAGATCATCATCAACGGTACAGCCGGATTGAATAACCTCAACTATGTATCGAAGGATTATCCAACAGGATTGAGTATAACGAATTCAGCACTCAGCTTCCAACAAAAAAATGTAACACTGAACAATCTTGCCGGTAATTACCTGAATACAAATTTCTCGGCCAACGGTACATTCAATAACCTGGTTGGCTATGCTATGCAGGACCAGCCGCTGGCGGGAACGCTGAATGTAACCGCCGATAAAATGAACCTGAATGACTGGATGGGAACAGATACCACGACGACAACAACCAGTGCCGCTGCATCAGCCGATCCGTTTGCCGTTCCGGCCAATATGAACCTTACCATCAATGCAAAAGCCGGAAAAGTAAAATATGATAAGGTTGATTATACTAATATCACCGGAACATTATTGCTGAAAGATGAGACGGTGAAACTCCAAAATGTAAAAACAGAAGCTCTTGACGGCACCATAGTATTTGACGGTTCTTATTCCACTAAAAACAATAAGAAGGATCCTGCCATTTCAATGACCTACGAGGTTAAAAATATTGATGTTCAAAAGGCATTCTTCTCCTTCAATACGATTCAGAAGCTGATGCCTGTAGGACAATTCCTGGCAGGCAAGCTTAATTCGCAGCTGACCATGAACGGAAACCTGGATGGCAATATGATGCCTGACCTCAGCACATTGAATGGAAAGGGAAATCTTTTACTGATAGAAGGAATATTGAAAAAATTTGCCCCGCTGGAAAAAATTGCCAGCACACTTCAGATCGATGAATTGAAATCGATCTCGATAAAAGATGTAAAAAATTATATTGAGTTTGCCAAAGGCAAAGTGCTGGTGAAGCCCTTCAGTGTGAAAGTAAAAGATATTGAAATGCTGATCGGTGGTATGCATGGGTTTGACCAGTCTATCGACTACGTGGTGCAGATGAAAGTGCCGAGGAAATACCTGGGCAATGAAGGAAATAATATACTCAATAACCTGGTGACACAGGCTGTAAATAAAGGCATCCCGGTAAAACTGGGAGAAACGGTTGATCTCAGTTTCAAAATGGGTGGCACTCTTGCTAATCCAATTTTAAGAACCGAACTGAAAGAGGTGGCAGGAGATGCTGTCAAAGAAATGCAGCAGCTGGCGGTTGATTTTGCAAAAGCAAAATTGGATACAGCGAAACAAACCATAAAGGACAGTCTTACTGGTGTTAAGAACCAGGTGTTAAATGATTTGAAAAAAGAAGCACTTGACAGGATGTCAGGCAATAAGGATTCAGTAAAAACCAACCCGGCTGATAGTTCTAAAAAGAAATCAGAGCAGACCATCAGGAATACGATCAATACGCTTTTCAATAAAAAGAAGAAACCAGCCAGTGATACGGCAGTGAAGAACTAAACAAACTTTTTTTATTCAAGGAGTTTTCAACCGGCAAGCTGGGTTCAATTTTCCTTCTCTCCTGTTTCTTTACACCAGGAGCAGGAAATAAAGTAATTTTATTTCAACCAATCAACCGAATTTCTATTAAAGTATGAGTACTAAAAAGAAATTATCTGCAGCTCAATCCCAGGAACTGCTCAGTACCTTAAAAACCCGTTTTGAGAAATACATAGATCGCCATAAAGGCATAGAATGGGCCAAAGTACAATCAAAGTTGGAGGCCAACCCGGATAAGCTGTGGTCACTGCATGAAATGGAAACTACCGGTGGGGAACCGGATGTGGTAGGTTATGATAAAAAGACGGGTGAATATTTTTTTTATGATTGTTCGGCAGAAAGTCCTGCCGACCGGAGAAGTCTTTGTTACGATGCCGCAGCGCTGGCATCCCGAAAAGAAAACAAACCCAAACACAGCGCCATGGGCATGGCAGTGGAGATGGGCATTGAGCTATTATCCGAAGAGGAATACCGGGCCCTGCAACAGTTCGGCGAATTCGATCTAAAAACCTCCAGCTGGATAAAAACACCGGACAACATACGCAAACTCGGCGGCGCCCTTTTTTGTGACCGTCGTTATGCCACAGTCTTCACCTATCACAACGGTGCAGAGTCATATTATGCTGCAAGGGGATTCCGTGGTTCGTTAAGGGTTTAAATAACTTCTCAAGGGTTCGTTTCCTTTTAAAATTAAATAGTACAGGCAACATCTAAATAACAGGCTAATATGCTATATTCTTTTTGTAAGCCCTGTCTTTGAAAAGTTTAGTGCGATCAACCACAGAGAACACGGAGGAAATACATCACAAAGTACACGGAGGAAGTTTTTAGTTCTATAGTTTCTCGCAGCATCAATATGAAAAACGCTATGTACGCTGTGTAAAAACTTAGTGCCCTTTGTGGTGAATCTTGTTTACCGACAGGCAGGCTTCGGTCATGCTTCGACAAGCTCAGCATGACATTCAAGATTCAGCATGACATTCAAGATTCAGCATGACATTCAAGATATTGTTTAGGAGAACAAACCACAGATCAAACTCATTTTGATTTGATGCACATCAATAGAGTTCACTCCCGGAAACTATTCATCATCAATTCTATCTTATCAAACAATTCACCCACCCCTAACGAAGCCCAGAGAATGAAAATGCCCAAAACGATTTTTACTATTCCCAATTTAGGGATGGTAAAACCGGTCAGCTTCCGGAGAATAGCATTTACCGGAAGAAAGTAAACCAAAGAAAGTAGCAGCAGGAATACTCCAAAACCCGGGTCGTTACCCCAAAACAAATTCACCAGGCCGATGGCAACAACGACTATTCCGAATAACCAGCTGATGATATCCTTAACATTTGATTTCCTATCCATAAATATTTCTCTTTTAAATATTTCAAATTCTGTTTGTTAATTTTTAAAAAGCACTTTGTGATGCAAAGTAAGTGAAGTTTTACCACCTAACCAATGAATTCTAAAAAAATCTGTTTTGACTTTTCAGTTATACAGACAAAGGAGTTTCGTTTCGCCGATTAGCTAATTAGCTTTACCTTTGCAGCCCGGTTTGTTCGGGACGTAGCGCAGCCCGGTAGCGCACTTGCATGGGGTGCAAGGGGTCGCTAGTTCGAATCTAGTCGTCCCGACATTTTTAAAGACTCCTGATTATTTCAGGGGTCTTTTTTAATTTTGCTGACCGGTTGTTCATTGCGGGATGTAGCGCAGCCCGGTAGCGCACTACGTTCGGGACGTAGGGGTCGCTGGTTCGAATCCAGTCATCCCGACTAAATTTAAAGCCTGTTCTCACAGGCTTTTATCTTTTTTCTGAACCGAATACAAGCTTTATCTTCGCCCCTTAATGAAGCTACTCATTAAGCAAGCCAGAATTGTTGATCCCTCCTCTCCTTTTAACGGACAATCAGCAGATATTTTAATTGATAACGGAATCATTTCCAAAATAGGTATTGCTTTACCAGATAAAGCAGATAAAGAAATTGCGATGGAAGGACTTCATGTCTCTCCCGGATGGGTTGATGTGTTTGCCAATTTTGCGGATCCCGGTTATGAGTTCAAGGAAACCCTGGAAACAGGGGCGGCCGCTGCGGCAGCAGGTGGCTATACAGATGTGATGGTGATACCGAATACAAATCCCTCCATCCATAATAAAGCAGGTGTTGAATATATCACACATAAAAGCAAATCACTCCCGGTCAATATTCATCCGATAGGCGCTATCACTAAAAACACTGAAGGGAAAGAATTGGCAGAAATGTATGATATGAAGTCAAGTGGTGCCGCCGCCTTTTCTGACGGTATAAATTGTGTGCAGTCTGCGGGACTTTTAGTAAAAGCGTTGCAATATGTAAAAGCATTTGACGGTATCCTGATACAGTTACCCGACGATAAAAGCATTAATCCACATGGATTAATGAATGAAGGGATTGTCTCCACTCAATTGGGTTTACCCGGTAAACCCGCCATGGCAGAAGAATTGATTGTAGCCAGGGATATCAAACTGGCCCGTTACGCCGGATCAAGATTACATTTCACCGGGGTAAGCACCAAAAAATCACTGGAGTACATAAAAAGAGGGAAAGAAAGCGGAACGGCGGTGAGTTGTTCCGTTACACCTTATCATCTTTTTTTCTGTGATGAAGATTTGACAGATTATAATACCAATTTAAAAGTAAATCCTCCACTACGCAGCAAAGAGGACAGGGCGGCTTTGCAGCAGGCAATACTAAATGGAACAGTTGATAGCCTGGCAACTCATCATCTGCCCCATGAATACGACAGCAAAGTGATAGAGTTTGAATATGCAAAATTTGGTATGATTGGTTTGGAAACAGCCTATGGAGTGCTTGCTACTGCTGTACCGGGAATAACTGCAGCAAGATGTGTTGAGCTGCTGGCTGTTAATCCGAGGAAATTATTCGGCTTAAACCAGGCCTCCATTAAAGAAGGAAATCCTGCAACACTTACTTTGTTCAGTCCGGCAGTAAAATGGACTGTATCCCCGGAAAATATTAAATCAAAATCATCCAACTCTCCTTTTATCGGCAGGGAACTGACCGGTAAAGTGGCTGGAATCATCAACGGTGATAAAATTGTCATTAGCTAAATCATTATTCATGCAGTTAAGACTTTCACCTGCTATCAAAGGATTAATTACTGCTGTATTAATGATAGCGGTTGCACTGGTTATTGACGCAAAAAAAGAAGCAGCTGATCCCCGATTACAATACTTGATTTTTATCGTTTATGGAGCAGGTATCATCTGGACCTTACTTAGTTTCAGGCAATCTGCTGCCTTCAACGGGAAATTTGCTGAACTTTTTAGCCAGGGATTTAAATGTTTTATTGTTGTCACTCTTATTATGGTGGCATTTACGGCAGTGTTCATACAACTGCACCCGGAGTTTGCCCTGCAGGAAGCCGCTTATCAACGGGAGCAATTGGTTAAGCTGAACGATAAAACACCAACCGAAATTGAAGACCTTGTTGCAAGGGTGAAAAAACAATACCCGGTAAGATATATATCCGCTTCAATTTTCGGATATTTGATACTTGGCGCAGCTGTTACAGCAGTCGCTTCGGTTCTATTAACAAGAAGAAGATACTAACCATGGACCTATCCATCGTCATACCACTTATAGATGAAGCAGAATCACTGCCGGAATTAACAGCATGGATAGAACAAGTAATGAAGGAGAATCATTACAGTTATGAGGTCATTTTTGTTGATGACGGCAGCAGTGACAATTCATGGGAAGTCATTGAAAACCTCAGAGCCAAAAATGCCTGTATCAAAGGGATCAAGTTTCAACGTAATTATGGTAAATCTGCCGGTTTAAATGAAGCCTTCCGGGCAGCCAGTGGTGATGTGATCATTACAATGGATGCTGACCTGCAGGATAGCCCGGATGAAATTCCTGAGCTGAGAAGAATGATCATAGAAGATGGCTACGATATGGTGAGTGGATGGAAGAAAAAACGTTACGACAATACACTCACAAAAAATATCCCTTCCAAGTTTTTCAACGCTGTTACCCGCAGCATGTCAGGCATAAAACTACACGACTTTAATTGCGGGTTGAAAGCGTATAAAAATAAAGTAGTGAAAGGCATTGAAGTATACGGTGAAATGCACCGCTACATTCCGGTACTGGCTAAATGGGCCGGGTTCAAAAAAATTGGCGAAAAAGTAGTAGAGCACAGGGCCAGGAAATACGGCGTGTCAAAATTTGGCTGGAGAAGATTTGTAAACGGTTTTCTCGATTTACTTTCTATCACATTCGTTGGAAAATTTTCCAAGAGACCGATGCATTTTTTTGGATTATGGGGTTCTTTATTCTTCCTGGTTGGACTGGGCATTTCCATATATCTTATTGTATCAAAGTTTATAGACAGCAGTTTTGCACTCACCAACAGGCCCGGGTTTTATTTAGCACTTACTTCGCTCATTATAGGTATGCAGTTATTTCTTGCGGGTTTCATTGGCGAATTGATCTCCAGGAACTCTTCCGGCCGCAATACTTATCTTGTTGAAACCAAAACCGGGTTGTAATGACAAAAGTGGTCATCATAGGACCCGGCCACCCGTTGCGGGGTGGATTGGCCACATTCAACCAGCGGCTGGCAAAAGAATTCAATGACCAGGGGTTTGATTGTTCTATTTATTCCTTTTCATTACAATATCCCTCCTTCTTGTTTCCGGGTAAAACCCAATACAGTGATGACCCGGCCCCTGAAGGTATTACTATACATTCAGCAATAAACTCTGTTAATCCATTCAACTGGATCAGAGTTGGTAATAAACTTAGAAAAGAAAGACCAGACATGATCATTGTTCGCTTTTGGCTTCCCTTTATGGGGCCAGCCCTGGGAACAATTCTCAGGCGAGTCAGAAAAAACAGGCATACAAAGATCATTTGCATTGCAGATAATGTGATACCTCACGAAAAAAGATTTGGTGATAAGCCTTTCACAAAATATTTTCTGAAAAGCTGTGATGCCTTTATCACCATGAGCGAAAAAGTGATGAGTGATTTAAGAATATTTGAAAAGACAAAACCTGCTCAGTTGGTATCACATCCATTGTACGATAATTTCGGAGCTATTATTTCAAAAGCTGACGCAAGAAAACAACTGCATCTTCCGGATAATGAAAAAATAATTCTCTTCTTTGGTTTTATCCGCAAATACAAAGGACTGGATTTGCTGTTTGAAGCAATGGCAAATGTAAGAATAAAGAATTCGGGAATCAGGCTGCTGGTGGCAGGGGAATTTTATGAGGATGCAAAACAATACCAGGAGCAGATTGAAAGATTGGGTATAAAAGATCGGCTGATTTTAAAAACAGATTTTATACCTGACAGTGAAGTAAAATATTACCTCTGCGCAGCCGATGCAGTAATACAACCATATCGCAATGCTACGCAAAGCGGTGTAACCCCCCTCGCCTATCATTTCGAAAAACCAATGGTCGTCACCAATGTGGGGGGATTGCCTTCATTGGTTCCTGATAAGAAAGTTGGTTTGGTCGTAGAACCAAATCCCGCCGCGATTGCAGAGGGCATCCTGAACTTCTACCAATTAGGTGAAAATTATTTTATTCCGCATCTTCGCAATGAGAAACAAAAATATAGCTGGGCCACAATGGCCGGTACTATTTCTCAGTTAGCAAATGATATACAGAAGTAAAGCCCCTTTAAGGATTGGATTAGCCGGTGGCGGCACGGATGTAAGCCCATACAGTGACCTGTACGGCGGAGCTATTTTAAATGCCACTCTTTCTCTTTATGCCAACGCCACTATTGAGCCGACAGCAGCGAATAAGATCATACTTGAAGCTATTGACAGGAATGAGATACAAGAATTTGACTGGACAAAAGAATTACCTGTCACAGGCACACTTGACCTGTTAAAAGGTGTATACAATCGTATCCAAAAAGATTATGGGATAAAAGAACAGGGCTTTCGTTTATCAACCTATGTGGATGCACCTGCTGGTTCAGGATTAGGAACATCGTCCACTCTTGTAGTAGCAATCATCGGGGCTTTTGCAGAAATGCTCAGGCTTCCATTGGGGGAATATGATATGGCGCATTATGCCTATGAAATTGAAAGAAGGGACCTGAACCTGGCCGGAGGCAGGCAAGACCAGTATGCGGCCACTTTCGGCGGTGTAAATTTTATGGAATTCTATGCAGATGACAAAGTGATCGTTAACCCGTTGCGGGTAAAGCAGCAACATCTGTTTGAACTGGAAAATAACCTGGTATTATACTACACTTCCACCAGTCGTGAATCGGCAGAGATCATCAGGAAACAAAGCAAGAACGTTACAGATAATAAAGAAAAATCTATTGAAGCCATGCATCATCTGAAGGAGCAGGCCAGGATGATGAAAGAGGCTTTGCTGAAAGGAAGGCTGAATGAAATTGGTGAAATACTCGATTATGGTTTTCAGCAAAAACGACAAATGGCAGAAGGGATAAGCAATCCTTTGATGGAAGAAATATACGAAACAGCAAAAAAAGCTGGCGCCACCGGTGGAAAGATATCCGGTGCCGGCGGTGGTGGATTCATGATCTTTTATTGCCCCATCAATACAAAATACAAAGTGATTAAAAGTTTGGAGAACTTTGGGGGGCAGGTCAGGAACTACCAGTTTACAGAACATGGATTGAAGACTTGGACTATATAGCTGGCCGGTATTGGTAAATTCGTTAATTAGGAATTATGGAAAAGATTAAAAGCATAATCGAAGCGTCAGTAAAAACAAAGCAGCAAATACTGCAGAATAATGAGCTCATTGCAACGATTGAAAAAGTAGTTGAGGTAGTTACCAATGCATTCAAAAATGGGAACCGGGTGTATTTCTGCGGTAACGGGGGAAGTGCTGCTGATGCCCAGCACCTCGCCGCAGAATTTTCGGGGCGTTTTTATACTGACAGAAAAGCGTTGCCTGCTGAAGCGTTGCATTGTAACACTTCGTATTTAACGGCTGTTGCTAATGACTATGGGTATGATGTGGTATATTCACGAATGATAGACGGTATTGGTGAAACGGGTGATGTATTGATCGGGCTTTCTACGTCAGGGAATTCCGGTAACATCATCAAAGCATTTGAAGTAGCAAAGGATAAAGGGATCATAACTGTCGCATTCACCGGTATTACCGGCGGACAGATGAAAGCCATCAGCGATTATCTGATAAATGTCCCATCCGCTGATACACCAAGAATTCAGGAAAGTCATATTACTATCGGGCATATCATTTGTCAGCTGGTCGAAGAAAAATACTTTGCACCCCTCTAAATCTTCCCTAAAAGAGAGACTTATAAAATTCTGCATGATCAAAGAGGCAATAATATTAGCTGGTGGCTTAGGAACAAGATTAAGGGAATCTGTACCTGATCTTCCGAAATGCATGGCACCTGTTGCCGGACGACCATTCCTTTTTCATGTTATCAATTACCTGAGAAGCCAGGGAGTAGAAAAATTTATCTTCTCATTGGGTTACAAACATGAACTGATCGAAGATTATTTATCAACTCAATTTTCAACACTCAGCTATCAATGTGTTATTGAGGAAGAACCCCTGGGAACAGGCGGAGCAATACTATTGGCCTGTACAAAAGCAACTGAAAAGAATATTGTTGTTACAAATGGGGACACCCTGTTTAAAATTGACCTGCATAAAGCAACGATGTTCCATAATCATAATAACGCAGAATGTACCCTGTTACTGAAACCGATGAACAGGTTCGACCGCTATGGTGTTGTGGAGCTCGATGAGGAACAATTGGTAAATAGTTTTAAAGAAAAACAGTTTTATGAGACGGGTAATATAAACGGGGGTGTATACCTGCTGAATAAGGACAAATTCCTGGATGAAGAATTTCCGGCTAAGTTTTCGTTTGAAAAACATTACCTGGAAAAATTTTACCCGGTACGGCGTATTTATGGATTAATCCAGGATGCTTATTTTATTGATATCGGCATACCGGAAGATTACAACCGTGCACAATCAGAGCTCAGTCGCCCCCCACTTGACTTATCAACTATTGATAAAAGCTGGACGCTATTTATTGACCGGGATGGTGTGATCAATCATGAAAAGAAAGAAGATTATATTCTCAACTGGGAGGAATTCCGGTTTTATGAGGGTGTTGAAAAAGCATTTCAAAAACTGGCAGGTAAATTTGGAAAAATCATCATCGTGAGCAACCAACGAGGAGTGGGCAAACAATTGATGACAGAACATGACCTGAGAACGATTCACCAGAATATGCAAAATGCGATAGAAGCCGCCGGTGGAAGGATAGATAAAATATACTATTGTACCAGTACCGATAATAAACACCCCGACAGGAAGCCTAACCCGGGTATGGCATTCCATGCTAAAAATTATTTTGATTCAGTTGACCTTTCAAGGTCTGTTATAATTGGTAATAAACCCAGCGATATGCTATTTGGCAAAAATGCCGGCATTTATTCTGTTTTCCTGGCCACTACCAATCCCGATGTTCCTTTCCCCCACCCTGATATTGACCTGCGGTTTGATTCCCTCCCTGATTTTGCCAAAGCTTTATGAGTCTTCACAAAATTTTACAACCCTTTTAGCGTTATCGGCATCTGTATTAAGCTGTAACTTAGCATGACTATGACAAAAACCATCCTGGTAAAGAAATTACTGATTCAAATAGCTTTCCTTATTCTTTGGCTGCTATCCTTTTCGCAGGTTGCCCTGTCACAAAAAATTACCCAGGCCGATCTGAAAAAGCTCAGGGCAAAAGAAGATACACTGAGTGAATATTCAGAATATCTGAACACTGACAGCCTTCCGGAAGACAGGATGATTGCTGACAGTGCATTTACTAAAGTATTGGTAAGAGCCCTGCAGGTTAAAAATTCATTTTACTACCCTTTTGATTCAGTATTGGGTGTTTCTAAATTATATGCTACTGATACCAGTTTTCGGATCATCACCTGGAATATCAATTTCGATGACTATTACTCCCGGCAAAAGGGAGCAATACAATTCCGTACTACCGATGGTTCACTGAAACTTTTACCCCTGAGAGACGTATCTGAGTTTACGGACAAACCCCAGGATTCTGTACGCAGCAGGCAAAACTGGATTGGATCTATTTATTATAATATCATCAAAACCCAACACAAAGGGAAAAACTATTATACGCTTTTCGGATTTGATAATAACAGTGCACAAAGCAGTATGAAGTGGATTGAAGTATTAAGTTTTAATGAAAAAAATGAACCGGTCTTTGGGGGTCCTTTTTTCTCTTTTGAAAAAGATTCGGTTCCCAAACCGCCCAAGTACAGGTTAGGCCTTGAATTTAAAAAAGGTGCCAGGGTGCTGGTAAATTATATTGAAGATCTTGGAATGATACTGGTGGATCATTTGATTTCTGAATCGGATCAGCCAGAACTTGCCTGGACCTATGTACCCGATGGTGACCAGGAAGGATTTAAGTGGGAGAATGGCAAATGGATGCATATTGACAAAGTCTTTACGTTAAAACTGGAAGACGGACAGGCGCCGGTTGGCGATCCGTTGATGGATCCGAAAGGAAATAAGAACGAACAAAAACTGCAGGAAAAAACGGATAAAAACAAAGCAAAAGAAGGCAAGAGAATTCCACTTAATTACGATAACTAAACTGTTCGCTTAAGTCTTTACGTTTCAGTCTCCAATGGGTATCTTTACAACTCATGGAGAAGTTCATCACTCATATTCAGCCACCTAAAGGTTTCTCTCTTGGTTTAAAAGAACTTTGGCAGTACCGGGAGTTGTTTTACTTCTTCACCTGGCGGGATATCAAAGTAAAATACAAACAAACCTATCTCGGTATTCTTTGGGCACTCTTGCAGCCGCTGGGCATGATGGCACTTTTCACTTTACTTTTCTCAAAAACCTGGAAAATCGATACCGGCACTACAGCCTATCCTATTTTTGTTTTATCCGGGCTGATCTTATGGAATCTCTTTAGCTCCTCTGTCTCACATGCCGGAGAAAGCATGATACAGAATGCCAATATCATCAGGAAAATCTATTTTCCAAGATTGATCATACCTGGCTCATCAGTACTGGTTGCCCTATTTGATTTTTTAATGGGATTATTTGTTTTTTTTATTTTTTGTTACATCTACAACCAGCCCCTGCACTGGTATTCAGTATTCTATTTTGCAGCTGGTATATTGATCATACTCATTGCTGGTTTTGGTGCCGGGACATTTCTCGCTGCACTAAATGTGAAGTACCGGGATTTCAGGTACACCATTCCCTTTTTACTGCAGGTATTGTTCTTTTCATCACAGGTTATTTAC
>Ga0073900_10000594_pt1 | contig 22822 bp, 19 predicted proteins | sample KloWWTmetKNB5Kit_FD_66666 | JGI IMG/M metagenome (GOLD analysis project Ga0073900, IMG submission 66666) | Active sludge microbial communities from Klosterneuburg, Austria, studying microevolution and ecology of nitrifiers - Klosterneuburg... | ecosystem: Engineered > WWTP > Aerobic digester >...
CCGCATCACCAGCAACTTCTGGCAACGAAGCCGCATTTGAGCAAATCACAGGCGTTCCACACGCCATGGCCTCCAAAACCGGAAGGCCAAATCCTTCATATCGCGAAGGAAACACAAAAACTCTGGCAGCAGAATACAAAGCAGGCAAAAATTCATCAGGAATGTAGCCTAAAATTTTGATGCGATTTGAGCGGGGGCTTGCATCTAGTCTGTTTTGAATTTTGTCCCAAAACCATGCCTGCTTGCCGGCAAGAACCAGCCATACGTCTTCATCCAACATACTAGTTGAAAACGCGTCAATGAGCGTGTCTACACCTTTACGAGGCTCAAGTGTGCCTAGATACAAGATAAACTTGTCCGGAAGGTCAAGTTGTTTTTTACACGTCTGAATTTGTGCCTGTGAGGCTGGTGAAAATCGACGATCTACCCCGAGTGGAACAACTCTGATCCTTTCATCCGACACATTTGTCAACCGGGTAATGTCGCGCCGCGTAGCATCAGAGTCGGCGATGATCAAATCTGCAAAACGAATTGTAAAAGGAAGCCAAGTCGACCAATAAAAACGCGAGATGGGAGGAAAATTCTTTTTAAAGAGAACGCCAATTAAATCATGCACCGTTAATATTGTGGGGAGGCTTCTTAGAACTGGTGCATCAAAACCAGGAACGTGAAGAAGAGTTGCTTCTATTTTCCTTGCCTTGCGCGGAACAAGCCACTGCTGCCAACACAATCTTTCGTGTAGCCTCATCAAAATTGGCCTGCCTAGATTAAGATCAATGAATTGATGTTCGGGGTAAGAAATGCGCAATGCAGACAAGGTTTCGATAGCGCAATACCCAATGCCTGTCTTTCGACCAATTGTTGATTGTGTGTCTATGGCTACACGCATGTTTACTTACAAGAAAAAGAGTTGGGCAATCACTTTATTACTTCGAGTTCAAAACGAATTTCTTGAGCTGGCAGAATGAACGCAAAAAATCTTTCGTAAATTGTCGGAAATCGCGTGGCTAAAAAATTCGCGCCTAAAAAATGCTGCGGTCTAATGCCTTTCAATCTCGGCAGATTCCAAAACGTCACCTTAACTTTTGTCTTTCTAAACTTACTTCTTGAATAATATGAATACTCAGGAAAACTATCCGTAAAATAATCAAAAGAACGCATCGAAAAAAAATGTTTGTGCGTTGGATCAGTAAATGCATCTAAACTCGAGAAATAGGGAGTAATAACTATCAGCTTTCCACCACTTCTCGTAATCCTGTGTAATTCGTTCATTACACTGGGGATGTCATCAAGGTGCTCGATAATACTATCTGCAAAAACAACGTCAAAAGAATTATCCTCAAATGGGTACGGAAACACATTCAAATCATGAATTATGTCGGCATTGCTATCGGGGTTAATATCTATTCCGATAGAGTCTGGGTGTCGCGCCTTACCGCATCCTAGGTCTAAAGTTGTTTTAGAAGTCATAATGGGTCGTTTTGCCAAATTATTTTTTGATTTTGTTAAATTTCATTTTTGATTAATTCCTGCCACAGAAGAAGTGTTCTTTCGGCCAGCTTTTCGCAAGTGTAATTTTCTATTACGCGTTTATATCCATCAACTCCCAAAGATCTTCTCTTGTCGGGATTTCTGATTAGATTTGTTAATATTTGCGCGAGTGAAGTCTCATCACCTTCAGCAAAAATCAACGCAGGATTGCCTATAACCTCAGGAATAGCCCCAGAGCTAGAACCGATAACAGGAACACCACAACCCATCCCATCTAAGATGACGCGCCCCAACTGTTCTTTCCAAAAAGGCATCGTCCGCGATGCTATGACTTGCATATCACATATGTTGACATAGTCCACCACATCTTCATAATTAATTGGCGGCAAAAACAGGCAATGGTCTATTACCCCTAACTTTGACGCAAGACTTTTAAGATCATCGGTCTGGGTCCCTTCACCCGCAATTAATAGCTTAACATTAGGCGCAGACTGCGCAATCAACGCGAATGCTTTAATAACAGTTTCTATTCCCTTTTCAGGAACTCTGCGACCAAAATGCCCAATTATGATTTCATCATTCAAGCCTAGCATATTTCTGGTTAGGCGTTTTTTTTTCTCATCTTGAATAAAAAAATATCTTGTATCTAAACCCACACAAGGAATAACGGAAGCCTTTCCTTTAAATGATTGAAGCTTGAGTATGTCAATTGCCTCAAGATTTCCACAACAGATGTATTTAGTGCCTCTTAGGACAAAATTTGAAATTAACTTTACTAAGAAGCCACGCTTTCTAAGGATATTTTGCCAAGCAAATAGAATCAAAGGAGATTTGGGGGCATAAAGCTTTCCGTAAAGAACACATTCGGCAGCCAGTAAACTTTCCTGCTCCACATCACAATGGATAATATCTGGGAATCTTCCTCGCAAACCCAGATCCAGAGTTTTATAGAAAAATCTATGTGGATCATCAGGTTTTCCCAATTGATAAGATTTGAGAGGGAGAACTTCAAACTGTCTTCTTCCATTCTCCGAGGGGTACAGACCTCTTTCAAGCCCAGCCCTTTCTGGAACAATATATGTAAGATCAACGTCTTGATTGTTGGCAATAAACTCCAACTTTCGATGTTGATAGGGATGCGTAAATGCACCAATAAACACTACCTTCATACTTCTATGCCAAAATTGCCGTCAGAGCCTTCACAGATTCTGCTTGACAACGCTTCCATGTAAAAAACCGCGCACGTTTATTGCCATTTGTTATGCAGGCAGCTCGTTGTTCCTGAGAAAGATTTGCGGCTTTCTGCATCGCATCTGCCATTGAATCAATTCTAAACGGATCAAAATAAGAAACAGCATCTCCGCCAACCTCAGGCATTGATGAAGTGTTTGAAGATAATACCAATGTTCCACTCGCCAATGCCTCAAGAATTGGCAAGCCAAATCCTTCATATTCGGATGGATATATAAATGCCAAAGATTTCTGATACGCCGCGCGTAGTTCTAAATCCGTTGCATCAATTTGAAGAAAAACCCGATTCTGCAAATTATATTTGTCAATGAGCTGATTTTCATCACGGGTAAAACCCAGGCCAATTGGAGAAATAACCCGCAAATCTATTTCCTCAGACAAACCACTGGCAAAAAACGCCGTTAATAGTCGAGAAAAGTTTTTGTGACCTCCTCTATGACCAACAAAAAGAAAATAGGGGCGTTTAGGCAAGTCGAGATGCGAATTTTTGTGTTCAAAAAAGAAATCATCTACACCCAAATGCGTGACAACAATTTTTTTCTCCGAAACTTCTGGAAAATAACAACAAATATCCTCTTTTGCGCTTTGGCTTATTGCAAATATTAACGCAGCTCTTCCAATACACTCTTTCTTTTGAAGGGCAAACTTGTCTAACTTTATTAATTCATCTGCAGAGTTAGAAATTGATTTCTCATGGGTCATGTCATAAACGGTGTAAACTTGTGGAACCTTAGAACTTGCATTTCCAAAGTAACTATGCCACACCACGTCTGCTCCAGATGAATTAATCTGTGCTTCAGAAATTTTCTCGTCCAATCTCAGCAAAGCTTGCGACACCCCCAATCGCCCAAAGCCGGGAGTTTCACGTAGAGCAATCAATTTAGATGGCCAAAGGCGCCGCTCGTCACCATATATCTTTCTGTCAAGGGATCTAACTGTCACATTTTGTCCAAACGCATTTACGACCCCTTCGACCATGTATTGCCAATATCGCCTTATACCACGTTGTCCACGACGGGATGGAAGATTATCATCAAGAAAAATTTTCATTGTTAAGACGATCTTTCAACACAAGGTAATCATGTTCTAGGAATGATTTAGGGCGCATATGAACGCGTAAAAATCCATTCAAAATACGCGCCATTTTTAATTTAGTAATCCATTGAAACATGACACCTGCCTCGTCACTTTCGGCAAGTAAGTGTAAGGAAGATCCATTTGTTATTAAGTGCTTTCCGAAATATTTCGCCACCTCCAGTAAGGATTGCCTAGTATATAAAGCCACGTGTTGGCCATGTTCTAAACCATAATAACTCCACTGGTCCAACGGCAGCGCCGGGTTAACAGCTAATTCGGTGCTGAAAAATATATTTTTAGAAAATTTCAGCATCTTCCCCACTTCCTCCAACGGGTTAACCAAATGCTCAAAAACCTCAAATGCTGTTAATATTTCAAATTCTTTGTCAGGAGCATCACTTATATCGAACCCAGTTGCAAATAAATTATCGCAATACATATCCTGACGATAAAAATCAAATCCGCGATCACGCATAAGCCTGACTAATATTCCATAACCGCCACCGTAATCTATAAATTTTGATTTTGCATTAAAAAAACATCCAATTAAACATTCTGTTATTTGCGAATATGTAATATTTCTTTCAATCAACCCTATATCCGTCTTTGTAATGGCTGCTTCATAGGATTCTTCGAGCCAAATAGGATTATCAGGCGCAATAAATCCACACTTAGAACATTGAAAATAAGATGCCTTGTACTTCTTCAGGACAGAAGCATTTCCTAAAAACACTACTTGCGAATTGCATAATTTACATTTCATAAATTCAACTTACATTTTTTTAATCGGGCTTAAATCATCATAAAAGTTTCTGTGTCTTTTAACAAATCAGAAACGCTATTCATAATTTCACGCAACAAGTTACAACTAACGATCAAATAATTTTTCTTTTAAATAACTCAGACTTGCACGCACTTCACGTTGCGAAATAAAATCCAAAGCAAAGAATAAGGGGATATATAACAGAATTACAACCATCTTGATTTTTACATCCGCTAAAAGGCCATACGTATTGCACAATAACCATATTAAAGTTATGGTCAAAAGTGTCAATACGCGAGCCCATCGAATTTTTAAATGCATAACCTGTTGGCCACTAATAATGCAATATCCCGCCCATATTACACCCGCCAAAACAGTGGATATAGTAGCCCCCCACACCCCCCACAGAGGATCCAGTATCAAGTTAAAGACTATATTTCCACACACGCTCAATATAAGAGCAATACTTATATGTTTAATATCGCGCTTGGCATATAACCCTGTTTGAAAAAACGCCGCCGTAACCCCTATTGGTCCCATATAAAAAAACAACCAAGCAGCGTATGGCGCCGCGGGTATATACGCTTCTCTAGTATATACGCGAAGAATCTCTGGGGAAAACAGCCCTAACGCCAAAGACAACAAAACACTACCCGAGATAAAAAGCTCATACATTCGCGCAATTTTGCCCTGTCCTTCTTCAGTAATTGCCATCTGAAGTGCCATAGGCCACCAAGCTGTCCAAATAGCACTAAACAACACTGCATGCATAGAAGCCAATTTATTAGCTATCGCATATATTCCAATCTGATCCTGAGTGACGTACTGGGTAAGTAAAAGACGATCTAAATTAGATAACAAAAGGAACCCGAGTGACGCAGGCAAAAGCATTAGTCCCGATCGTGCGAGAGTTTTCGCCCATGAAAATGAGAAACGACCACGCAACGGTTTAAAGGCAAGCCCAATGCCGACAACACTTCCAATAAACATGGCCGCTGCATTTGCCATCACTACCCCGTTCGCTTGCAAGCGCAACTCCAGTACAAAAAAAAGATTAAGACTAATCAGCGCGGCCAGATAGGTTAACCCAAGCGCATTGACACGCCGAACGCTCATCCGCAACCGCAAGATAGCGGACAACAACAAATAAAGCGGTGCACTGAAAATGTAGATTGAGGCTATTTGTAAAGTGAGCGCTTTTTCAGATTGACGAAATACAATCTCGCTTACATATGGCGCAGTAATAAAAAGGCCACACGAAAATACAAAAGAAAGAAAAGCCACAATGATCAAAGCAGTGGTAACCAAAGAGCGTCTATCTTGTTCTTCTGCATTAAAAAAATAAGCCGACACTGCACCTTCCATACCAAAAGCTGCCAATGTTGATAAAAATCCAGTGAGTGTGAGAGCCACATCTACCACGCCATAATCTGCCGGCTCCAATACGCGGGTATAAAGCGGCGTGAGAAAAAGGGTAAACAGCGGGCCAATCAGCGTCACGAGGCTGTAACCCGCAGATAATTTGATCAGGCGCTTTAATGTTTCCCGCATGTTCTGTCTAAATGCAGGTCTCAAGTGTATCAGTCCCTTTCAGATGGGGCGGCGGCGGTTCAAGAGGTTTTATACTTCCCCACCATGAATTACCGACGTCTTGGCTCCTCTGGCCTCAAAGTTAGCGAACTCTCCCTCGGCTCATGGGTTTCTTTCCATAATCAGGTTGGCGTGGACAACGCCGCCGACATAATGAAAGCCGCCTACGATGCGGGCATCAATTTCTTCGATAACGCCGAAGCTTACGCAAGCGGCAAATCTGAAGAGATCATGGGCGAAGTGTTCAAAAAAATGAATTGGCCGCGTGTGACCTATGTGGTCAGCTCCAAATTTTATTGGGGTCTAAAACGAGGCCCCAACGACAACAACACCCTCAACCGCAAGTATTTGATGCAAGCCGCCGACGCTTCGCTCAAGCGTTTTGGCTTGGAATACTTGGACTTGATTTTCTGCCACCGCCCCGACCCGGAAACGCCCATTGAGGAGACGGTCCGCGCCATGAGTGACCTCATCACCCAAGGCAAGGCCCTGTATTGGGGCACCAGCGAGTGGAGCGCCGAGCAGATTAAAACCGCGTGGGATATTGCGGAAAAACACCACCTGCACAAACCGCAGATGGAGCAGCCGCAATACAACATGTTCTGGCGTGACCGCGTGGAAAAAGAATATGCGGATCTCTACAAATCCATCGGCTTGGGTTTGACGATTTGGAGCCCGCTGGCCAGTGGCCTGCTCACCGGCAAATACAACGATGGCATCCCGGCAGACAGCCGAGGCGCCCTGCCCGGTTATGAATGGCTCAAGGCGCGTCTCACCGACGCAGCGGCCATCGGCAAAGTGAAGCAATTGCAAAGCGTTGCAAACGACCTGGGCCGCCCGCTGGCGCAGATGGCGCTGGCATGGTGTCTCAAAAATCCAAATGTCAGCACCGTCATCACCGGCGCGACAAAAATGAGCCAGCTCCAGGAAAACCTAAAAGCACTGGAAGTTGTGCCTATGCTCACGCCCGAAGTGATGCAGAAAATTGACACGATCCTGAAGTAAAGGAGAAGGGTGAAGGGTGAAATTTTCTCTCTTCACCCTTCACCCTTCTCTCTTCACCCTTCCCCATGCCTTTCCCCAATATCTTCCAGCGCGTCTCGCAAGCGCCCACCAACCCGCAAACCCCGCTTGCGCCAAAAAAGTTTGATGTGGCCGATTTGTATCGCGGCCCGGCGGATAGCGCGGCCAACGGCGCGGCAACTGCGCTGGATGAAAAACTGCGTCAGGCCTATTTCTGGATCATCAACACGGCGGTCATCAGCCCGCATTACGATATTGAATACAACGCCGGCCCAACCCAGAGCTTTGTGTTTGGCGATAGCAAAACGCGGCTAAACCTGCCCAGCGCGCAAAGTTATTCCAGCTTTATTTTGCTGCCCCTGCTCACCTTTGCCACCCGCCGCAAATGTTTGTTCATTGGCGGGCCGGGGCGCGGCAAAACCGCGTCCGCTTTGTTGATGGGTGTTCTGGCGGGCTACCCCGTGCGCGATGTGAAACGCGCCATGCAGCATGGGCAACCCCAAATGACCATCGCCGATTTGCTGGGCAACCCCTTGCCGGGCGACCTCATCAACGCCCAGCGCATGGAAGACATCCGCATCTCGTGGCGCTCGTGGCTGTCCATGCGCGTCAAGATCGTGGATGAATACAACCGCATCCCCACCCGCACCCAAAGCGCGTTGCTCACCTTGATGGCCGACAACTACGCCGAGGTGCTGGATCACATCTACGAATGCCCGGATGCCGCGTGGTTCCTCACCGCCAACGACGATCAGGGCGGCGGGACATACCAGGTGATTGAAGCCCTGCGCGACCGCATAGACGTGGTGGTGCAGGCGCTGGCCTTCAACATGCGTTTCCTCAACGACCTGCTCACCCGCATCGAGGAAGGCGTGAAGCCAGAGGAGGTCGTGCCGCCCGCGCTCATCTTCACTCAGGCCGAGGTGGATCAGCTGAGCCACGAGATTCTCGCGGTCAGCATCCCGCCAGAAATCCGCCGCCGCATCGAGTTCTTCGCCAGCCAGTTTGAATTTTTGGAACCCGCCGCCGAGCAACTGGAATACAAAACAAAAGACACGGCCCGGCTCAGCGGGGTAGACCTGCGGGCGGTCATGGCGATGGATACCGGAAAGGACAAGGTCAAAGATTTGGGGACGCAAACCCGCAACGGCCTCAGTGTCCGCGCGTTGATGACGCTGCTGGTCTACACAAAAGCCATCGCCTATTTCCGCGGCAACAAACAAGCCACACTCGATGACCTGCGCCAGATTTTGCCGTTTGTGCTGCATGACAAGCTCGCCCCCGACCCCGATTCGCCCTTTTTTGACGCGCCCGGCAACGCGGTTTACCGCACCGACCGCATTGGCTGGCTGCGGAAATTATTTGACCTGTCTTGCGGCGAATACGACCGCCTGAATTTGGACAGAGACGACCCGCTGGCCGCGCTGGAAGCCGAGTTTGGGCTGGGGTTGGAGGGCGTGCCAGAAGCAGAAGTGCGCAATCGCATCATCAAAATTGAGCGCCTGCTGGCCGAGTGGAGCAAAAGCAAAAAGATGTATGGTCACATTTACGATGACTTGCTCAAGCTCAAATACCTGCACCAGCGTTACTCAAATTATTTGCGCTGGCTGACGAATAAATGACCCTCAAGCGCCCGGAGCACTTTGAGTGCTCCGGGCGCTACGTCAAACATGCTCCCCCCAACCTCCCCTTTCGCCCAAATTCTCCGCGCCGGACGCGACCAGTTCAACGCGCAATTCGCGGCGGCCAAACACCAATATCCTTTGCTGGATGGCGCGGCGTTTGGCGCACATCTGGAGCAAAACGTTGCGCCGCTGGTGGATGCAGTCGCGGCGGTTCAACCCGGTCGCGCCAGCGATGTTGCGCAAACGGCCTACGCCCTCTCGCTGGAGTTGGTCGGCCAGCAATTCATTGGCGCGGGAGCGCGTTACCCGCTCATTGAACGTGGCTGGCGCGAGGCGTTCCCCTCGTTGGCCGCGCACATTGCCGCCCGCCCCCAAGCCATGCTGGCCGCGCTCACCAACGCGCTTTACAACCTCTCGCAAACGCCAGACACGCGCGGCGGCCAGTGGATCGCCGAGATAAAAAACATTGCACCAGCCTGCGCCGATGCCGACCAGCTTTTGCAAACTGGGCAAGTGTTGGCCTGGCGCATGGGGATGGCGCATTACCGCGATGGCGCTCTGGCGGTGTGCCAAACGTTGCCGCCCGCGCTGGCCCTGGCCGCGCTGGGCATTTCTGGCGCGGCAGATGAGGCCACGCGCGATCTCACGGTTAACCTTTTGCGCGGCAACCCCTGGCTGCGGGTGGATGGCTTATCCGTGCGCCAAATTTCGCAACTCAAAGATAAACCGCAAAAGCTGGGGGTCACTTCACGCGTGGGGGTATTTCGTGGGTTTGGCGGGGTATTCATGTCGCCGCCGCTGGTCGCCAGCGATGGCGCCCATTTATTTGCGCGGAGCGAGAACGAATGCTGGCTCATCACCGCCGATGCGTATGGCGCGACCTTGCACCGATCCGACCCATCTGAATTTGAAACAGCGCAAAAAGCAGGCGTAAACGCGCCCAAGCCATTCACGCTGGTCAAAGGCGCGGCCTCCCGCGATGGTTTGCAAGCCAGTTTCCCGGAACTCGCGCAGGTCACCAGCATCGCCCAGACCGCGCACACGCTGGCGGTCACCACGCCTGCCACGCACGCCATCACCTTGATTGCAAAAACGCAGGAGTGATGTATATTGCTTGCAGGTTAGACCATGATTGACTTAATTGAACTGCGCCGCAAGGAATTGAATGAGGCGTGCAAAAAATTCAACGTTGAGCGGTTGTATGTCTTTGGCTCGGCAACCGATGGCCGCTTTAACCCCGCCGCCAGCGATGTGGATTTTTTGGTGACGCTGGCCGACCGCCAACCCACCGGCAAATATGCAGACCGGTATCTGGGTCTGGCAGAATCTCTGGAAAATATTTTTGGCCGCCGGGTAGATTTGCTCTCGGAACATTCTGTGCGCAATCCTCTTTTGATGGCGCATATTCGCAAAACGCGCCAGCTTGTGTATGAACAGCCAAACGCCTCAACTCCTCGCTGATGCCAGAGATGCCGCCCGAAGCATTCTGACTCGCTGCGAAAACCACACTTATGAGGAATACGAGGAAGACCGCTGGTTTCGCAGAATTGTAGAACGCGAATTTGAAATCATCGGCGAGTCTTTGAATCGTCTTGCGCGTCTTGACCCCGAAACTGCCGGGGCAATCAGCCAGCTTCGGCGCATCGTCAATTTCAGAAATCGGATTATTCATGGATACGACGCGATAGATGACGCCACTGTCTGGGGCGTGGTTGCCGATTATCTGCCCGCGCTGCTTTCCGAAATTGATGCGGCAATCCAAACGCCCCCCAGCGATTCGTGAGCGCCGACACATCCCTCCCCGCCCTTCGCGCCCGCTGGTCTGCCGCGTGGCCTAAAGCCATGAACGTGTGGAGCCGCTTCACGCGCCTGGGCGAACCCGTTTGGTGTATGAGCGATGAGGACGCGGCCAAAGAAGGCCTGACCGAAAGTTTTGCCATGATTCGGTTTGTGGATCAGGCGGTGGTCATCAACCTAAAGCAAGTGGCCGCGCTGGGGCTGGATGGCTACGCGCCGGAAATTCTGGCGCACGAGATCGGGCATCACATTTTGGCACCAGCCAACCTGGATGACCATGCGCGGTGCATTGCGCGGATGCGCTGGGCCTTGCCCACGCTGGAAGCGCAGGCCAACATGGTCGCCAACCTTTACACCGATCTGCTCATCAACGACCGCCTGCAACGCGGCGAAAACTTGCGCATGGCTGAGGTTTACATTCAGCTTGGCAACCGCTCAAAATCGCGGTTGTGGAATCTTTACATGCGCATGTATGAGATTCTTTGGAGTTTGCAAAAAGGCACGCTTACCCAAATCAGCATTTTGGATGACCGCATGGAGGGCGACGCGCTGCTGGGGTCGCGGGTGGTGCGCGTGTATGCCCGCGACTGGCTGGATGGCGCGGGGCGGTTCGCCGCGCTGGTGCTGCCATATTTGCTGGAAGAAAAGGACGAGCAGGAGAAGGCCCTCAAGGTGTGGCAAGACACGCGAGATGCCGGCAAAGGCGGCATTCCAAACGGTTTGGTGGATGTGGACGACGCGGAGCAAAGCGGCGCCATCCACCCGGCCAACGACCCGGCGCTGAACGGCGCTGGCGACGAACAAAACCCGCCCGCCGAGGAAAAATCCGCGCCCGGCGATGCGTCATCCACCCAAACAGGCGGCGGCCAAAAACGCGAACCCTACCAATACGGCGAAATTTTGCGGGCGTTGGGCGTGACCCTGACCGACCACGAGATCGCGGTGAAGTATTACCGCGAACGCGCCGCGCCGTATCTCATCAAGTTTCCCGCAAAAGAAATTCCAGAGTCATCCGAGCCGCTGCCAGAAGGACTTGCGCCCTGGGAAATTGGCGACCCGCTGGACACCGCCGACTGGTTCGAGAGCGTGCTGCGCAGCCCGCGCGTGGTGCCGGGCGTGACCACCTTCCAGCGGGTGTATGGCACAACCCAGGGCAGCCTGCCAGAGCGCCAACCGCTTTATCTTGATCTTTACGTGGACAGCTCCGGCTCCATGCCCAACCCGCAGCGCCAAACCTCGTTTCTCACGCTGGCCGGGGCCATCATCGCTCTGTCTGCGTTGCGGGCTGGGGCGCGGGTGCAGGCCACGCTCTGGAGCGGCAAAAATCAATTTGTTAAAACCGATGGGTTTGTGCGCGATGAAACCGAAGTGCTGCGCATTTTGACCGGGTATTTTGGCGGTTCAACCCAGTTTCCCATCCCCATTTTGCGAGAGACCTACGCCAGTCGCCGCCCCAGCGATGCGCCGGTTCACATTTTTCACATCAGCGATGACGGCATCTCCACCATGTTTGAGGCCGACGAGAAAAATAACAGCGGGTGGAATGTGGCGGCGATGGCGCTAAAAAAGGCGCGGGGCGGCGGCACAATGGCGCTGGCTATTCCCCAAAACTGGGAAACACTAAACTACCCCAAATCTTCTTACAATCCCCTGCCCACCATCCTCAAAGCCCGCAACGAGCAGGGCTGGGATGTCAACCGCATTGGCTCGTGGGATGAATTGGTGGCCTTTGCGCGGCGCTTCAGCCAAAAAACCTATGAAGAGTGAGCATATTTTCACTCTTCGCTATTTGTCGTCCGGGATAAGGAGCGGTCAATTGGGCAATGTTTTGTCTGGCGCGGAAAATAAAGCCCGTCATTCCCGCGCAAGCGGGAATCTATAGCTATGCCTCAAAATGTATAGGTAATCGTTAGGTTTCCTTGCGATTTTGGGCAGGCACAATATGGATTTCCGCTTTCGCGGGAATGACGGCTTTGATCTATTTGTAAATTCCCGCGTCTGGCGGGTTGGCGTTGCGAAAGTCTGCGCGGGGCGGCGAGAACGTGTCCATGGCGATGCTGGCTTCCAGCGCGGTCACTTTGTGCGGTTCGTTGCTGCGCATGAGCGCTGCCTGACCCGTGCCAAGCTCAAACGTCCGGTCATCCATCTCAAACTTGAGCTTGCCCCTGTGCACCAGCGAAATTTGCTCATGCACATGCGCGTGGCGCGGCACAACCGCGCCCGCATCCAAATGCACTTCTACCAACATCACATTTTCGCCATCGGCCAGAATCCGGCGGCGCACGCCGGGGAACATTTGCACCCAAGTTTCGGTTGTCATAGTATGCGCAGGATAACCCAAAATTAGACTTTCGCAAGATGTGAATCACACTTTGCACTTCTGTTTGTTTAATCCAAAACCCAAAGCTCGCGCGCCTGCGCTTTTAGCTGCTCGCGTCTGCGCGAATACGCCCGCTCCTTGATCTTGCCCGCGGCGAACGCGTCATCCAGCGCGGCGATTTCGCGCAAAACGGCATCTCGCGTGCGCGGGGGCGCGGCGCGCTCGTGGCGCGCGCGGATGAACATGAGCGCCCCCACGCCCAGCGCAATCGCGAGAGCCATGAGCGCCAGGCCAACCGCGCGGCCATCCGCCCCAATGGGTTGGGCCGTGCGCGGCTGCCCGGCAAGCTGGAACGAGATTTTGCCATTGGCCGCGAGCGCAGGCGCATCGGGCGCAATCAGCCGAATGCTGGCGCCTTGCACGGTTTGCACGCCTTTGTCGGTCAAACCCGTGCCGGTGGCCCGCAACTCAGAATCGGGCAAAAGCACATCCCAAGATTTAACCGGATACACAAATTGCCTCTCAATTTGTTTTGCGTTTTTGTAGGGCATCTCGTAAATCAACGTGATGCTGGCGGCTCGCTGGCCGGGGCCAACGGCATCCGTATCGTAAATCGTGTTGCCCTCGCGCGCAAATCTTGCGCCAATTCCGGGGCCATCAAACCGCAAGTTGGCGGCGTCTTCTGGCACAAACACCCGCAAAGATTTTGGTGAGCCGTTGGGGAATGGCGCGTCCATATACGCCTTGTCGCTGGTGTTATCAAAAAAATACACCTCAACAATGCTGGCCTGGCCTTCGCTCAAATCTTGCACAAAATAGTGATACTCAGAAATGCTGATCGCGCCCGCGTCGGTCGCCACGTCATACACGCCCAGCAGGCTGGTCAGCACAGCGGTAGCGGTGAATTGCACCGGCGCGGCGTAAAACCTGCCGCCCTGATAATTCATCTCGGCTTGATAAAAATAGCCATCTTCAAAAGGCAACCCGGTAAACGTGACCACGCCCGCGCTGTTCAACTGCGCCGTGCGAGACATCACCTCGCCGTTCTCGTCATACGCCCGCAAAATGATGGGCTGTTCTTTCACCAGCCCGCCGTTTTTGGTCAGGTTGGCGGCCTGCACGCTCAGGCTGGCCGCGCCATTCGTGTTTTTGTTTTTCAGGGCGATGGGGTCGGCGTAGGCATAGGCCAGCGCGCGCACCGCGTTCGCCACACTTTGCGTTTGCGCCGCATCCAGCTTCACGCTGGCGTGGGCCGCGTCTTTGGTCATGCCCTCGGCCATTTTGTTGATGGCGTTTTGGCTGGCGTATGTTTGGTCGCTCAATTTAAGATTTGCCGCGCCAAAAGCAACCTCGCCTTTTGCGCCATGACAACTGGCGCATTGCGCGGCATACAACGTTTGCCCCGCGCTCAAGGTGGGCGTGGTTGTGCCCAGCGCCCAAACATACGCCAACACATCCCAGCGGTCTTGCGGGCTGAGTGACTGGGTAAAGCCGGGCATCAGTTTTTCTATGCGCCCCTGGGTCACGGTGGCAAACCAATTTTTGGGGATGGCGTTTTGGCTGCGGTCAGGCATCACCAGGCTGGGCACAACCCCGCCTTGCTGGCGAATCTGCGCGGCGCGAAAGCCATCACCCGCCCCGCCCTGCCCATGACACGGCTCGCATTTGGTTTTGTAAATTGGAAAACCCCGCCCGGCATCGGGCGCGATGGCGGGCGCGGCGTTGGCCACCTCGCTGGTGGGCACAACCGCAGGCGTAAGCAACAACCGGTCATCGGCGCGGTTTGTCCGCGCCAAAGAGCAGCCCGCCAGAAGAAATAGGAACGACGTGAGGACTATGATTTTTTGTATACGCACTTCGGGGAAAAGTGTACATCAAGTGGCAAAACAAAATAACGCGCAAACCCGCCCGCATTCCAAAAGCGGCGCAAACGGGCTACGCCAAAAATGTCCGCGCCACAACCTCGCCCACATCCCGCACATGCGGCACAAAAATATCCGCATCATCGGAGGGCGGGCAATCTACCAAAATCGTTTTCATCCCCAGCGCCATCGCGGCCTTGGTGTTCACCGGGGTATCTTCCACCAAAATTGCGTCGCTTGGCGCAATGCCCATCAACCCGCAGGCAATTTGATACGAACCAGCAAATGGCTTATTCATGTACTCCATCGCCCGAATATCCACGATGCGCTCAAAGCAATCGGCGATGCGCATATGGTTCAAAATGCGCCGGGCATGTTCCTGGTTGGCATTGGTCAGGATGGCGCGGCGAAGCGGCAAGGCCAGCAGCATTTGGCGCACAGTTGGGTCGGGATAAAGCACGCCATCCAGTTCAATATCGTGCACAAAGTTAAAAAAGTCTTCCCGGTCAAACGCCACCTTCTCCTCGGTCATGCCGCGCAGCGCCGTGCCATATTTGTCTCGCCAATGAAAGCGTATCTCTTTTGCGCGCTCCGCCGAAACATTCAGCGTTTGCTCAATAAACAACTGAATCCGCTGGCCGATGCGATACATCACCTGCGACCCGCGCGGATAAAGCGTGTCGTCAAGATCGAAGAAGATGGTAGTTAAGGACATGAAGAAATAACGTGTGAAACAACGTGTGAAATAACGTATTAGGAAAGGCTGACCCCGGCTGTAAGGTCATCCAGCATATCCACAAACTCATCGGGCGGCTCAAAATCAAGCTCATCATCCTTGATCTCATACGGCAACTGGATAAACGCGCCGCGCCAAAACCAAAACAAATTGGCCGAGATGGACCCCGGCCCTTCGCGGTAAAGCCCAATGATGAGCTGAATCATGGCGCTAATCACTTCCAGCGCGCCCGGGTTGCGGATGTAATGCGCCACAAACAAATCGCGGCGCGGGATGCCAATGAGCGCCCCGTTTGGCAGCACATCTGGCAAATACTCATCCAAAAGCAGCACATGGCTGGCAGCGTAATACGGGTCGCCGGTGTAAACATACAAATCGCTGCCCGCCTCTACCTGCACCCGCTCCGGCTTCAGCAACCCCTGATCCAGCAGGTTTTGCCGCCCAATGCGCAAAAGCTCGGTGTCACTCAAGTCCCATTCGCGCGTCTCGGAGCGGGCAATGGTTCGCACGGCAATGGGGTTGTCTAGCGCCAGAGTTTCAATTGTGCCGGGCGGCCCGCGCCGATAAATCAACTCATCGGTGTGCTTCGCCACATCCTCCGGAAAAATTCGCGCCCGCAAAAACGGTTTGAGCGCGGCAAAATCTGTGCTGGCCTTCGTTTCATCCGCAATGTTTTTTTGCGCGTCCAAAATCGCGTCAAAATGGCGGGTGATGAGGTCACGCCACTCATCGCGGTCGGCTTGCCCGCACACCTGCGCCAAATTTTGCAGCCCATACGTGCTCTGCGTTGTTCCCTGTTCGGTCTCGCTCAGCAAAATGCCCTGTGTCTCGTCCAGCTCAATTGGCAAACCATGCTGCGCGAAGTATGCTCGCACCAGCTTGATAAAAATTCGGTAGCCCTGCGCGCCCAGCAGTTCCTCCCAAGAAGGCAATTGCGCCTCAGAATCTGGGGATGTCATGGCGCGTAGTCTACACGATGGAGTTGGGACGCGACTTCTGCGCGGGTGGGCTGCGCGGCGGCGTCAATCACCCGCAAAGCCAGCCGCGTCGCATGATACGCGCCCGCCGACCCCGCGCCCGGCCCCGCCCCGCCAGACACGCTGGCGTAATTTGCAAACGCGGCGGGCGCGGGCAAACTGGTTTGGGTGATGGCGCTGGGCGGCACAAAAACAAGCGGGTTGGATGAGAACTGGGCGGGCGGCGTTCCCATCACCAAAACGGGCAGCCCGGCCTGCGTGTAAACCGGCAACGCCCGCGCGGTTGTGTCTGGCAAAAAATGACCCATCACCAAAATCACCTGGGGGTCAAGCGCCACCGCCCGCGCGATTTGCTCGGCCTTTTCGGGGTCGCCGTCATCGGTGTAAGCCACAAACGTGATGCGCGTTCCCGGCTGGGCGGCTCGCTCGCGCAGCGCAATGCGAAACGCGGGGAAGGCCTCGTAGCCAATGGCGCGGTACCGCCCCTCAAACGGCGCAACCAGCGCGATCTTCACCTCAACTTGCGGGCGGGCGCAAGCGGCAAGGAGAAGGGCCAGAATTAGGAACAAAGCGCCGGGTTTAGCGCTCCGGGCGCTGGGTAAGTTTCTCATCTTGGTTGGTTAAGCGCAAACGGCGCAAGCGAGACCACCCCGCCCAGCGTGGCGCGGCCAAGCTCTTTTTGGTCAAACGCGCGATACCAAATGATCTCCATCTCGTATTTTTCGCCATCTTTTGGCGCAGATGCGAACGGCGCGCCGCAATAACTGTCATTCACCGGCGAATTGGGCAGCCACGCCCAGGTGGGCATTTCGCCGCCGATGGGTTGGCCGTCGGCGCGGGCGATCTCGCGGCCATCTGCCCCGCGCAGGCGAATGGACACCTGCCACGCCGCGCCCGCCTGCTGCGCAATGCTCCACGTTGGGCGAATGCACATGTGCTGGCCGTCTTGGGCAAACCAGTCCAGCGTGTGCAAGCGAATGCCGTTCTCAAATGTTCTGAGCGTTTGCGCCGGAAGCGGGCGCGAAATGGGTTCAATGACCGGCCCAACCTCATACACTTTGCTCACCAACGAAGTGCCTATGCGAATGCTCATTACGGCCCCACCCGCATCCCGCGCTTCCAACCGAAAAAGCGATTGGCCGGGCGTTTGCTCTGGCAAAATAATATGCGTGGTTTGGGTGGCGTTGGCCGCCGACTCCGCGCGGGCAAAACGAAAAATGAGATCGGCGCGGGGGTCCAGCAAACCAGAGGGCGCCTCTTGAATCAGGCGCACATCGGGCGGGGCGCGGCCATCGCGCCATTCCAACCGCAGGGTGATGGCATCGCCGGGCCGCGCGGTTTGCGGCGCGAACATCACGCGCGAAAGCTCGTAGGTTTGCCCATCGGCGGCCACAAATTGCAACGGCCCACGATGCGGGAACGGGCGCGATTCAAAATCTACAAATTTGGCCTGCACAAATTCGTTGGTGATGGGTTGGGCGGCGGGCAATGACTTTGGCGCGAACGCGAAAAGCGCAACGAGCGCCGCGAGAGCCATCACCCAAAGCAAAGACTTTTTGGAAATGAAGAAATAAGAAACGAGAAATAAGCCAACGAGCGCGATGAGTGAAATGATTTCTGCAATTTGTTCAATGGGCGTGCGGGCGAGCGTAAAACTCACACGCCAGCTTCCGCGCGGAAGGTCGGCCATCACCCAGCCGGTGCCGGGGTCTGCGCTGGGTGTAAATTGCATCACACGGCCATCTGCCGCTTGCGCTGTGCCGCGCCAGCCCGGCCAAAAGGTGATGGGAAACGTGGCGGGCGCGTGGTCTTCGCTTATCGTGATGGCAAATTCACTTCCGGCCTCTCGCGCGAGGAGGAGAGACCGCCACGGGCGCGGGTTAACCTCGCGCGGGAGATATTCGCCGCGGATGGTTGTGCCGATGTTTGTGCTGAGCCACTCGTATTGGGCCAGGGTTTGCGGTGTCACGTCATCGCTGGTGATGTTGAGCCGCTGGTTGGGGAGCTGAGCAAGCGAGACGAACGCAAGGAGCGCCGCGAGAATGCCAACGGCCACACCTGAACCGACTCTCTGCCCCACCCTCGCCTCCAACCCCTCGCGGGGAAGAGGGAAAATTGCGCCAATAAGCAAAGATGTAAACACGGCTTGCACGGAGAGAAATCGCCAGGGAAATTGAGCCATCGCCAAAAGCGGCACGTGATCCCAAACAAACGCCGAGGCGGGTGTGAGCATAAACGTGGCAAAGGCAGCAAGCGCGCCAAACAGCAACGCGGTTTTGCGCAATGTCTTTCGCGCCAGCATGAGCGCAAATCCAACCAACGCGAGAACCGCCTGCGCCAAACCCATCTGCATGGGGTTGTCTAATTGATCCGCGGCGTAGCTCACCAGCGGGGACGATTGCACCAAATTACTTGCAAGAAAGTGATTGGCAAAGTTGAAGTAGCCGGTGGTTTGCTGGTCAAGTTGAACGAGGCGGGCTTCGGCCAAGGCGGGCAGCCAAAACCACGCGCCAAGCGCAAGCGCCATCAGCCCGCCCGCGCACACCTGCGCGGCGTAAGATGCGCGTTCACGCGGCGCGAGCGCCATCAACCGCACAAGCGCGTATGCCAACGCCACCGGCGCAAAGATGAGCGCCGACACGTTATGCGTGAGTAGAAGCCCGGCCAGAGAGAGGGCAAACGGGATAAATCTCACAGGTCTTTGAGACCTATGAGATTTGTTGTCTAACCCAGCAAGAATGAGCGGGAACCAAATAAAGGCGTAGAACTCGGAGAGTGAATCGCCGCGAACGTAGATGTTGACCAAATGAAATGGGGCAAGGGCATAGGCGATGGCGGCCAGAACCGCGCCCCATTCAGACAAATGGCGACGCGCAAAGAGCCACATCGCCCCGGCTGCGGCAAACATACCCAACGTTTGGGTGAATTTGATGGAGATCAGCAAATCCATTCCCAACACGTTCAAAGCAGAGGCGATGTAATACGGAAAGGCGGCGTAAAAATTGAAGAACGGGTAGCCGAGGCCGTAAGACGCGTCGGGCATCCAGCGGGCGGGGAAATGTCCAGCGCGAAGCTCTGCGCTGAGTTCAAAAACCCGTTGGAGTAAAAACGGGCTATCTCCGCGGGCGCGGGTGTTAAGCAGCCCTTCGCCACCCCAAATGATTGCGCAAGCCAATGCGCAAATTAGAGAGATAAATACAAAATGCAGAATGCGAAAATTAACGCCCTTTCGGGTGATCTTTCCGCATTCTGCATTCATCATGCTGCATTCTAAAGCTGACGGCGGCGCAAAAAGAGCGTGACTCCCAGACCCGCCGAGCCAATGATCAACGCGAGACCAGCCGCAAGCGCAATAAACCCGCCAATGTTTGGCGCAGCAGAAGCCACTGGCGCAACCGCGGCTGGCTTTGGCGTGAGCACCACCGCGCCATCCGACACGCGGCGCAGACCAACTTCAAACGAGACCGTCTTGCCGGCCTTCACCGCCAGCGAGTCGTTCATGGGGCTGGTGACGTTGTAATTGGGCGGCGCAACCGCGCTGGCAATGTAAGTGCCATCCGCCAAATTGTCAAAACAGCGCGGCTCATTAAGGCCAGTGGAGGTATATGAATTCACCACCGCGCCGTTGGAGCTGAGTGCAAACGTCACATTTGGCACAAGGTCTTCGGCGGCCTCGTGTTTGCCGTTGCCGTTCAGGTCAAAATATGCATTCACACACGCCTTGCCGGGTTCAAGTTTGGCGGGTGCGGCCTGAGGCGCCGCCTGCGCAACTGGAACGGGCGTTGGGGGCGCAGGCGTGGGCGTGGGGGGCGCCGAAGCCGGCTCTAATAAAAGCACCTGCCCGATTGCCAAAATATCGCCCTGCAAATTGTTCAGCTTGCGGATTTTGTCAAGCGCGGCGGCGTAATCCAAATTCGGAAGATTCTCAAGCGCGATGCTGGACAACGTATCGCCTGCCTGGACGGTATATTTTTTGCCGGAGCTGCCCGTGAGCGGAACAGTTGCGGGCTGAGGCGCGGCAGCTAGCGCGGTTGCGGTAGTTGCGGTGGTTGGTGTGACCCCTGGGGAACTGGCCAGCGTGCGTTCGCTGCCTTGCGGGGCGGGCGCAGCACCCGCCTGCAACCCCGTGCCACTGGCTTGCGCCGAATCCATCATAGCGGCTTGCAATTGTGGCGCAGAAATCTCAATCTTCGCGTCATCCCAGTAAATCTCGTTGTGCTTCACGGGGTCTTTCATTGTGGCATAAACATAGACAATGACCGTGGAAGAACGCGCGTCCGTCTCTACCGAAAATGTCGCAAACTTGTCTTTGGCGTCCTGATCTGCTGACCAGACAACCTGACCGTTGAGCGGGCTGGCCTTGCCCTCGTTGCCACCCATGGGGTCAATGCCCACTTTTAGTTTGATGTCGCTGGATGGGCGCGTGGAGTTCGGGCTGTCATCGTTGGTAGACCACACCGAACCCTGAATGGTGAACTTGATATGCGAGCCGGGCTTGACATCGCTGATGATGCGATAAATGCCGCCCGTGTGCGTGGCGCTGTTTGTGAATTGATGCAGCGCCGCCGCGCCCTGCTTGATGCGATTTGGCACGTTCGTCACTTTCTCGAACTTTGGGGCAAAGTTAATGCCTTGCAAATCTGAATTTTTGCGCGGAATAAACCACACCCCCCACCCATCGGGCTTCATGCAGGTGTTATCTGCGCAATATGAGTCGTTTGTAAACGCGCCTTCAAAGTCTTCGGTGATAACTTGATTTCCGCCGCTCGTCTGGGCAAATATGGGGGTGACCACAAGCGTCACCGCCACCAATGCGCCCAAAATCGCGGTTAGCGGTTTAATACATAAGCGATATTTCATTTCCACCCACCAAAATACCATACTTTGGAATTGCAAATTGCGAATTAAGAATTGCGAATTAAGAAAAAGCGGCGAGCAAAAACGAGAACATTTCCATGTTCTATTTTGCGCCTCTGTCTATTAGATAAAATGCTCACATGATTCGATTTCTCACCGCAGGCGAGTCGCACGGGCCATCGCTCACCGCCATCATAGAAGGCTTGCCCGCCGGGTTGGCCATCGGCCAGAATGATATTGACCGCGAACTGGCCCGCCGCCAGCAAGGATATGGCAGCGGCGGGCGGATGAAGATTGAGCGCGACCACGCCAAAATCACCAGCGGGGTGATGGCGGGCAAAACGACCGGTGGCCCAATTGCGCTGGTGGTAGACAATTTGGATTACGCCAAGTGGCGCGACCGCGAGATTGAACCAATGACCATCCCCCGCCCCGGCCATGCCGACTTGACCGGCGCGGTGAAATACGATTACGATGATTTGCGCCTTTCGCTGGAGCGCGCCTCGGCCCGCGAGACGACCATGCGCGTGGCGGTGGGCGCGGTGTGCCGCAAACTGCTGGCCGCGTTTGGCGTGCGCGTGGGCGGGTATGTGCTGGCAGTTGGGGATGTGAGTCTGGCCGGGGATTCATCCAGCCAGACCAGCGCGACCCTGGCTGAGCGGTTTGACCGCGCCGAGCAAAGCGATGTGCGCTGTTTTGACGAACCGACCGCCGAGCGAATGCGGGCGCGCATCCGGGAAATCATGGATGCCAAAGACACGCTGGGCGGTGTGATTGAGTGCGCCGCGCTGGGCCTGCCCGCCGGGTTGGGCAGCCACGTGCATTGGGATCGCAAGCTCAGCGGGGTTTTGGCGCAAGCCGTGATGAGCATTCACTCGGTCAAGGGCGTGGAAATTGGGGATGGGTTTGCCGCCGCGCAACGGCCCGGAACGCAAGCGCATGATGCGATTTTTGCAAATGGAGATGCCATCGGCCAAAAGACCAACCGCGCGGGCGGGTTGGAGGGCGGCATTACCAACGGCCAACCGCTAATTGTGCGGGCGGCGCTCAAACCCATTGCCACCACGTTAAACCCGCAAGACAGCGTTGACCTTGCCAGCGGCGAGGCGGTGAAGACCAAATACGAACGCAGCGATTTTTGCCACGTTCCCCGCGCCGTGCCAATTGTTGAGGCCATGCTGTGCATCGTTCTGGCAAACGCGCTGGCCGAAAAGCTCGGCGGGGATTCCATTGGCGAGATGAAACCGCGCTTTGAGCAATTGCGCCAAATGCGCCTGGGCGAGTTGAAGATGCGCAACGAGGCGTGGAAGTTTGATATGGATTAGGGGACGGGAGACGGGAGACGGGAGACGGTTTTTGAGCCGTCTCCCGTCTCCCGTCATTAAAATCATGAACAAACCTTTAATTTTGACCGGTTTTATGGGCGCGGGCAAAAGCGCGGTGGGCCGCTTGT
>Ga0073900_10000608_pt1 | contig 22457 bp, 13 predicted proteins | sample KloWWTmetKNB5Kit_FD_66666 | JGI IMG/M metagenome (GOLD analysis project Ga0073900, IMG submission 66666) | Active sludge microbial communities from Klosterneuburg, Austria, studying microevolution and ecology of nitrifiers - Klosterneuburg... | ecosystem: Engineered > WWTP > Aerobic digester >...
TAATCCCAACGGTGAGTTTGGCCTCGGTCTAACCGGAAAAGATGACTTTTCTAAAATGCCCTCTTCGACCAATTTTGGCTTCAAAGGCGGCAACCTGCCCGCTTCCGCAGATATTACTTCCAAGTTCCCGCCAATCGGTGATCAAGGTCAGTACGGTACCTGTGTTGCTTGGGCAGTGGGCTACAATATGAAAACAGCCATCTCAGGTATTAAAAATAGTCTCAATGCATCACAACTGGCAGACAGTAGAAATCAATTCTCACCAAAGTATTTGTTCACCTCCATTCCTGACGATCAGAAAAATGCTGATTGTAACGGAACAAGTTTTGAACCTGCCCTACAGTCCATTCAGGATAATGGCATAGCTACCATGCAGACTGTTCCTTACGCAGCCTTAAACGGTTGTAATAAAGCCAATCTGGAAACCGGATGGACGACTGAAGCTTCAAAGTACAAAATCAAATATTGGAGAAAGGTGGAGGGAAATGTGCAAAGTATCAAAGAAAATATTGCCAACAATATTCCGGTGGTCTTTGGTGCAGAACTGGGTGAGAACTTCATGACCTGGAAGGGAGACGGAGTACTTTCTTCTTCTACATTTAAAGACCCAAATGCACAGCATGGACGTCATGCAATGGTCATCGCAGGATATGACGACAACAAAGGTCCCAATGGCGCCTTTAAAGTGGTCAATTCTTGGAGTAATAATTGGGGAAATTCAGGTACCATTTGGATCGATTATAAATTTTTCCTAGCTGAATTTGTGATGAAAAGTGGAAATGACTACACTCTATTCATTGCCGAAGATGCAGCCGGAAAAGATACTCCACCCGACCCAAAACCAGATCCAAATAAAACAGGTGTAGATTTAGCTCCTTGGATATTTGCAGATTATTCTACTTATCCCAATAGTCAATACTACAATGAACGTCAGATTAATTTCAATGTATATAATATTGGTCAGCAGACAGCAAGCGCTGCCAGTGACTGGTCTTACTATTACATCTATTACAATGCATATGATGCAGATGATTATGGCGTGATTTTCTACGACGAATTTAATACTTCAGTAGCTCAAAATACCTATTCTTGCCCCACTGAATATAATTGCATATTTAACTATAATATTCCCGCCGGGAATAGCTTTACTAATGTAGTCTTCGGTCAACAGAATCAAACCAGAACCTACTACATGCCCGAGATCACCGGTGATTACTACCTGGCTATGATCGTAGATGCAGGCGATAAATTTACAGAACAAGATGAGATGAATAATATTTTCTATTCTACTCTAGATCCAAAATATTTCGAAGCCGGATACAGCAATTTGAAATCGGGAGGGAGCAACGGTCAATACTTCAAGTTTACCAATTCACTGCCCAATACAACTGCAAATATTCAAAAATCTGAATTCAATTCTGCAGTTACTAAACGCAATCGGAATGCGTATTCACCTCAGGAGATAAAGGCCTTCTTTGCACAAGAAAAAGCTTCGGGCAGACTGCAGGCTAAAGCCAGAGAATATGTTAAAATCAAAAATACAAGTGTTAGCAAGTAATACTTTTTCTTTCAAAATCATGTTTTAAAATTTCCTGTAGCAGATACATTAATCTTCAATAGAGATAATCATTCTGCTACAGGTTTTTTTTATTACATTCATTCAATTATTGCCAAATCGAAACTATCATGAAATATCTGACGCTCCTTTTTATTTTGACTAGCCTCTGTTGCGCTTCCAAGAATCACTTACTTTCCGGAATTGAGAATCCCATCGAAATGCTACGTAAAGGAGAAAACGTGACCTTGCAGAATAAGAGTTTCAATGATATTATTGATTTTACACAAGCAGGCACGCCAGCTCTGGAGCACCAGGGATATAAGCGAGTCAATATAAAGGGCGTTGTAACATTCATTAATTGTACGTTCAAAGCTGCAGTCATATGCTCGAAAATTGCTACTGATCAATCCAACATTTTATGTAACTTCAGCCAGAGTGTAAACTTCATTAATTGTAATTTCGAAGGTGAAGTAAATATGAAGGGAGCGACCTTTTCCGGGGGACTAGATCTCACTAAAAGCCACTTTGCAAAGCCGGTGAATCTTGAATCTATCTATTGCCTGGATCAGTTTAGACTAAATCAGTCCTATTTTGATCAGGAAGCCAAGTTTCAGAATGGCGTCTTCAATCATCAAGTGAATATGATGGAAGCTACATTTGACGGGGCAGTGAGTTTTCAGAGCTGTGTCTTTATGAATGACATGCAAGCAGCCTCAGCAAAATTTTATAAGTACGCCGATTTTTCCATGTGTGATTTTAGAGGAAGTGGACTCTTTAATTATGCGGACTTCAGAGATCGCTCTGATTTTTCAAATAGCAATTATGGCCGTCGTGCCGAGTTTATCAAAGCCAATTTGAATCAATCAAATTTTTCTTCTATCAAATTCTACGGCGACGTCAATTTTGATAAAGCAGAATCAACTGTGAAACCGGACTTTACTAATACATGGATATTGCTAGGCAACAAAAGTAAAAACATCAACCTAAATTCATGGGTGATAGATGAACCAAAATAAAATTGGACTTTATTGATTGTTAATTACCTGTTACTTTAAAAAAAGTCAGGCTGCAATCGAGCAGCCTGGCTTTTCATTTAGAGATTATTGAAACCTTATCAGTACCGGATCAAACTACTTGCGTGATGGTCTATCTGAACTACGTCTTCCATTGGCACTTTCATTTCGAGCGGAGGGCTTATTATGTGCTCTCTGAGTACTCGTTGAGCTATTCCTGGGAGCTAGTTCACGACTAGATGTAGCTCTTTCTCTTACCGCAGGTTGAGGTCTTCTTGATGAGCTTGGAGCATTTAACGAACCCTGCACTGATGTACTTCTTTTCTTCTCAATGTCAGAGGCAGGAGTTGTAGCTCTCGACACAGGTACATCCACTGATGTATTTGTAGGAGCACTACGCGAGGGACGGTTCATAATACCAGTATTTGGATTTTGTGCTCCGTCTTCAGAGACTCGAGGAGATCTTTGTGGTGCATTTGTTCTTGTCGTTGTTGCAGACCTGGCAGGAGAAGTGGTGGTAGCTCTGCTAGCTGGTGCAGCACTAGTCCTTTGAGGCCTGTTGTCCTTCGCTGCTACATTTGCAGCGGTATTATTACTACGCTCGTAAACCCTATAATTACCTGTCTTGACCACTACGGCAGTCCGCTGAGAACGGTATGTACTTATTTGGGTAGCATATTTCACATGAACAGTCTTTGAAGTAGTTCTATATGGTTGATACCATTCGCGAGCATGAAAGACCACAGGGTGATAAATGATAACAAAGTGAGGGTTATAGCGCTGGCATCTCGAACTGAAATCATTCCAATGATATGGATGCCAACTTCTATACCACCCCGGATATGATCTATATGCCCAAGGTGACACCCATACTACATATGTTGGACTATAGATATACCTTATTACCGGCCAGTCCCAAGCATTGTATATACCCCTTCCTCGACCGTAGTTTGAATTACCTGCATAGTTATATTGATTATTATAGCCATACCAACTATCATTATATTCAGGACGTTTCGGCTCGATGATGACATTTCCGCCGTACATATCTTCATCACCTACTATCTGAATGGCCACTTCATCTCTATTTTTTTGTTCGATCTCAATCACTGCAATATCCTGATAGTCGCCGCGGCCCACTATAGCTTGTATTACCACGGCGTGCAGAGTACCTTTGGTCCGGTCTAAGACTCTTACATAATCGATGAGTCCATCACCATCCAAATCCAAGTTATTGACATCATTACGCTCATCATTCAGAGCCTTTTCAAATCCTTCCGGAGAGGAAGACTGCCGGAATAGTTCTAACGCACCTTCCAGACTAAAATCATCTCCTGGTAGCCCTGTATAATTAGATACCGGATTGTCGGTCTGTCCATAATACTGGTCATCATAAGCAGTCTGGCCATGACCCGTAAGCGAAAAGAATAAGAATATAGCAATTGTGCCTCCGATAAATACTACCCTACGTTGATTTTTCATTTTAATTATTTTTACTTTATACCTAACTAAGAATATGTTTGACCATACAAACTTCATAATGTTTAACGTACTATCCCATATTGAGTCAAATTTTGACTATTAAAATATAGTTAAGAAAATTAATGCTTTTCTAAGAGGAAAGAAGCATAAAATGACATAAATTTCTTGGAAAAAGGGTGTTAAATGGCGCTGAAAAAGAACCCTGTAACTATAATGTCATGAAGCTACATAAAGCCTATGTGTTAAATTGACGTAGAGAAGTGTTAACAAAACCGGGACAATAGCCCCGATTTATTTTGCATTATCTCCAATTCTACTATTTTTCATACGATCGTCGATACATAAACACAAAGAAGAAGACAAGGCCACATAATATTGCGATGACAAAGTATAAAGTAAGCGTTTGATTAGACTGATTTTCGCGCAGTACTATCTGAGCATCATATGTTCCATACAACACAATTCCTGACCAAAAGAATGGGGATGCAAATTGTTTATTAAGCCTTATAAACTCTTTTTTGGCAGCGTATAAAGCTTGGTAAGGCGGTTTCCCATTATGGAGTTCGTTGTAAAACAACTTCATAATCTTCGCACTAGCTTCTTCATCTATTGGCCAAAGACTTACAACAGCATTTTTGCAGCCTGCATAATTAAATGCATGCGCCAGGCTGACTACTCCGATACCGTCAGAAAAAGCACCCTTTCCTGTTTCACAGCCGGTTAATATTACTAGATTAGATTTAATGGGAATACCGTATATTTCTGCAACGTGAAGGTATCCGTCAGTAGAATCACTCTGCACTTCAAAATTATCCTTATTTAGAGCAATTGAATTCACCAAAGGATCAGCTTCATTCAATAATGCATGAGAAGCAAAATTGAGAATATTAAACTCTTTCTTCAGTCGACGAAAATTAAATTCAGTAGCCACTTTTCCATTTAAATTGCTGATTTGATACTGACTCGACAGTTCTGAAGCTGTCTGCTGCATGAAGGGTTGTCGTATTAGGTGTAAATAAACTGAATCGACCATCATTCCATTTGCCCCGGCATATCGCAAATAATCACTTTTGGTCTGGTCTTCAAAACCCGGAGAAATAATCAAATTCCTATTAGTTGCCACATTGCTAATTGTTTGATCGGCATATGCATAGCCGGAAAGTGCATAGCTAATATTTTTAGTTTCAAGAAGATATTTGGGCGCAACCGTATCTGTAGCTAATCCTTCATAACTAATGTTTGATAAAAGACCATCCAAAACAAAAACAATTTCACTTTGGTCTTGATTAATTATGGGCTTAATGAGCTGGCGATAGATTATTTCTGAGCACTTGTTGGCCATTTGAATATCACCACTCAAATAATAAGTATTTATTCGCTTCAGCTGATCTCGTATGTCTCCAGAAAAGACTAGTTTATTTAAACGGAGCATTTTTCCAACCAAAGAATAAACATATACAAAATCACCATACTCAAGGAACTCAATAAATTGCTGATCTTTACGTAATACCCTAATTATATTCTGTGAAGAAAGATTTATTTTACTATATTTTAATTTAAAATATTCTGGATAATGAAGTTGAATAACTCCGGTGAGGCTGTCTGCCCTATTCTGATTAAATTGTAGATCCAACTGCCACTGCGAAATAAATTTCTGATTGAAAGTATCACTCTGTACGCTATTAATCAGAGAAGCGTAATAATTGATATTATTTTTGAGTGTATTCTCCAGATTTAAAAGTGCGGGAGGTAAATTTGCAAATTGCTGAATCAACTTTGATTGGGTAGTCAGACGATATCCGGTCAATCTGTACTTCTCAGAAAAGATAAAAGATTGTTCTATATCTTTCGGATCCTTATTTCTTTCAAATAAATCTGCATAGTAGGCTGCTGCCTCTTTATACCCTATAGAGAGATTGTATTTCCCCAATAGTGTTGGCGAAAAGTAACCCGCAAAATGGCGTATGACCTTTTCATAAATGGTGTCAAAGGAAGCATAATGTCTCGCTATCTCATTTGAATTAATTATTCTATTGGATTTATTAAGATACCTGGCGTATAATAAATGGTATCTAGCATCAGCAAGTGATCCTGCGGTATTATTACTAAGTGTATAGCGCTTTAAAAATTTACTGCTACTTTTACTATCTTCTAATTCTCCGAATAGCTGGATACAATTTAATTCACAATTTTTTAATGTAGGATTCCCTTCAGGCTTTGTAGACTTAAATACCTGAAGTGCTGATAAATAAGATTGTAAAGCTTGCTTGCGAGCTCCGGTGCTTTGTAACATTTCTGCTTTTCGATATGTAAGTTCACCTGTCTCATCTGAATTGCGTCCATACTTTTTTATGTATTCATCAATGAGTCTATCCATCAAAGAGACAATTCGAAGTGGCTTCTCTTCCTTATAGAGCTGTATGAAGGTATAGTTAGAAAGCCACCTCAACTTGAATTCATCACTTAGTTGAGGTAAGTGTGCCAATTGTGTTCCGGCAATTTGATTATACCGATAAGCTTCACTGGCATTTCCGGCTTTTAGATGTGCCATTGAAGTGATAAGTGCACTATTCAAAATAATTTGATGGTACTGACCAGGAAATTGATTCTTTGCTGACCGATACATTTCTAAAGCATAAGTAAGCATTGAATCCGGAACATCCATTTTATCATAGGCATCAATAATTTCCTTTGTAATTATGCCTTTTACCTGTGCCTGACTCCCGGATTTATAGTTGGAATACAATTTTTTTAGCACCGATAAGGCCTGTTCATATTCACCTCTACTAATGGCATAAAACTGTAATGTTGCATAATATGAATCCTTGCTATCATCAGCCTGATTAATCATCAGTATTCTGAAACTATCCAAAGATTTATAAGCGTACTTCTCAGCCAGGTCATATATTCCCAATGATTTATATATTTCTGCTACATTACCGATTACCCAGGGAATATCAACGTATTTCACATTCATTTTCTCACAACAATCCAGACATTCGAGGCCAACTTTAAGTGAATTATACAGATCTCCGGACGCTTCGTAAGCCACCTGCATAATATCTAGTAGTGAAGCAAATCTGTGATTAGGATAAGTTGTATTGTTAGAGAGAATACGATAAGCCTGCTTGCCAATGTATATGGCACTATCTGTCTTGTTGTCATTAAGATAGATAATCATCTTACTTCGGTAGAAATCTGTAATCCCCATTGAATCTGAATACCCGGACGCATTAAGTGCTCTTTCCAGTCTATTGAAGAAAGGATATCCATGCTTTGGCTTTTGAAGGCGCTCCAGAGCAACGGCATAGGGATATGAATATCTAATCAATGTATCCCATTGCCCGGCCTTAAAGGTTTGATCTATTGCTCTGTCATAGTGTATGATGGCAGAGTCAAATTGACCGGCACGATATTGATGGGTAGCGATACTGAATTGGTTACTGAGGGCGACGTTTGAAGGAATAGAGGGCTGATTACTGCATCTTGCGAATAGCCATACCACGGGTAGAACCCACCTAAGAGCAATCGTGAAGGTTGAAATATGGGATACTTTGAGCCTCATTTATCAGAATTAACCAAAGATAGCTAATGGAATGAATTAAAATGAAATTGGATAAAAAGGGCACTCAGAACCCCCCATTCCAATTGGGATAAGTTAACTTTCTCATTTTTCTTTAAAAATATGGATGACTTTTTAGCCTTTTAGTCTATTTAGATATGTTATTCAAATTACCCAAACATTGAAATATTCAAATTATATCAAATTAGTTTAATTTTGGTAAGTTATTAAAGTGGAAATAGAAGAATGAACAGCGAAATAAATATTGAGGAGATAAGAAACTATTTAGAAGGAAAACTAACTTCTGAAGAACTGGCCGCATTCGATTCCCGAATACAATCAGACCCTAACTTGGCTTCTGAGGTAGATATGCAGCGTGAGATCCGTAAGACAGTCCGGATATCAGGCATGAAATCCGACCTGGAGATGGCTCATAGCGAATGGGTACGCAGCCAAGGCAGTGAGATGAAGCAGCTAGTCAGCCCAAAAAAGGAGGGTAGCCATTTTTGGAAGATCGCTATTGCTGCGAGTCTCATCTTTGCGATCGCGCTGTTTGCACTATGGAAAGTACAGCCTCCTATACCTGAACAAGCCTTGGCCATGGAATATCTGATTACAGATTCCGGCCTACCGACGCTGATGTCAGCTAATTCAAATAAAATAGATGATGCTATGATAGACTATAAAATGGGAAATTTTAGTGTCGCAATTCATAAATTTAAGAATCTGGCACCTTCTGATACAGTAAATTATTATCTGGCTAATTCATTAATGGGGGAGAAGAAATATGACAATGCGCTGGAAATACTAGCTAAAATCCCACCTTCAAGCCCTTATTTCCCTCAGGTTACGTGGTACACTGGCCTCATCAAACTGTATGACGGCCAGACTGACAATCCTGAACTAAAATCAATTCTAGATGATTCCACACATCCCAACCACAGCAGCGCCGTAGACCTATTTGCAAAAATGAACCACGCCAAGCCTCAATAACTTCAAATAAGATATTATAAGCCAAAAATCATAAAACTATCCTTGTATTAATTGTTTATTAATATAACTAAAATAATATAGCATGATAATACAAGTGAATTCTGACAACCACATTACCGGCACTCAGGAAATGATCGATCGATTTTCAGAGGAGGTAAAGTCAACATTGAAAAGATTTGAAAATCAAATCACACGCATTGAGGTACATTTAGCCGATGAAAATAAAGGAAAGAAAGGCGTAGATGACAAGAAATGTACCATTGAAGCACGCGGTAATGGCCTTAGTCCCGAAGCCGTTAGTTTCAAATCTGATACAATTGACGAGTCATTTGTAGGTGCTTTGGGCAAAATGAAACATTTACTTTCCAATAAACTGGATCAACACAAAGATCATCATAAGATTTGAAATAATACTTGAGCATCCTCCCGTATTCAAAAGAGACCCATTGGCACAAATGGGTCTCTTTATATTTTACTTTATATCACTCTATAGAGTTCGTACAACTTCTCACGGGTCATAATAGATTCCCAATCTCGACCTAGTGCATTTTCCCAAAGTGGTTTCATGCCGAGAGATACATCCATCATCTTATTTATCTCTTCATCGGAGAGGTTGGCACATACACCTGAAGGGATATCATATCCTCCCTTTGCCACCATCAGTCGGAATTCTCTCACTCCCTCAGGATAGTATTCATCCAGATGATTCATCACCATACAATTTCCTATACCATGCTTCACTCCCAATAGGTAACTGAGTCCATAGCTGACTGCATGTGCTACTCCCACCTGACTATATGCGATACTCATACCTCCGGCATAAGATGCCATCATCAGTTTATCATCGCACTCATCATCCCAGGTATCTTTCTCTAGAAATATATAGCGACATAGCTCCAGTGCCTTTTCACCGTAAGATTTGCTAAATTCATTGATAAAAGTCCCGGTGAGGCTTTCTATGCAGTGGATATAACAATCCATACCCGTATAGAAACGCTGATTGGCAGGTGCATTTCGAATCATCTCAGGGTCAAGTACGATCTGATTAAATGGAGTAAAATCTGAGTTCATACCTAGTTTGCGTGTAGGCCCGGTGAGCACGGTAGTCCGGCTAACCTCAGCTCCGGTGCCACTTAGCGTGGGAATACCTACTTTATATATACCTGGGTATTTCACCAGGTCCCACCCCTGATAATCGGCAGATGAGCCGGGATTCGTCATCATCAACGATACTGCTTTTGCTAAGTCAAGGGTAGAGCCGCCTCCTAGTCCGATGACGCCACTGACCTGACCAAACTCTGCTTTTAATTCATTAGCCAATTGATCCACATAGGTAGTCTTGGGTTCATATGTGACATCTACATAGATGACCTTATCATTTCCATGCACCGGAAGACTTGAAGAAAGTCCCTTGCCATTAAAGAAGTGGTCAATCAGAAAAATCATTGGCAAACCGTCTTTGCGGTGGGGCGCAATAATTTCATCTAACTGACTGAAACTTCCGCGGCCATAGACCACATAATCCACCATTTTAAAATTTCTAAACATAATAGCAGTTTTTGTTTGTAAAATTTTATCTTTTTTGATATTCTTTTAAATAAGATTCAGCTCTTTGCAGATCTTCAATGGTGTCTATTTCTACACCCATATACTCTGTCAGTACCATCTTAATAGGAACTCCATGCTCTAGATAACGAAGACATTCTACCTTCTCTGCAGACTCCAGCGGAGTAAGCGGCCACTGTATAAAATCCAGCAGTGCCTGCTTGCGGAAGGCATATATACCGATGTGTTCGTAGTACACCGGTGTAAGTGTAATATCTCTCTGATATGGAATTACACTTCTCGAAAAGAATAAAGCATTACCGCTGAGATCAACAGCTACCTTGACATAATTCGGATCTTCGATAAGCTTCTGCTCCTTCATGATTTGCATGAGAGAAGCCACCCGGACGCTTTTGCCTTCTGCACCATCAAAACAGTTCAATAGAAGTTCAAGTGCCCTTACATTGACAAAGGGTTCATCTCCCTGCACATTGACTATCAGTTCGTAATCTAAGTCGGCCGCAGCTTCTGCTATACGGTCGGTACCACTCTCATGATCATCTATACTCATGACTGCCTCACCCCCATGGGACACGATGAGGTCATAGATTAAGTCACTATCAGTGACTACCATGACTGCATCAAATAGACCTGTTGCTACCGTATTGTCATACGTATGTCTGATGACTTCTTTGCCACCTATCCTCTGAACTAACTTACCGGGAAAGCGAGTGGCGGCGTAGCGAGCGGGTATCAGTGCCAATCTACGCACCTATGCTAGAGTGTTTATAGCCTCTACTATTTGCTCACATCTAGTATCGAACTGCTCGTCTGTCCATCCTAGATTTATGGGCATACTGATACATCTGCTCATGATCTCGTCCGACTGGGGAAATGCACGGTTGGAAATCTCTTCAAGCCGGCTAATGGTGTCCGGTGGATAGGCATTGAGAAATTTAGCTTTTTTTAAATGATCCCATTTGCGGATGTAGTGCCAGTTATTATTGAACCAATATATGATTGCTGGTATTTTTCTTGCGCTGCAAGCCTCGACAAAGGCCATTGTTTGAGCGGAATTTTCAAAGAATATGGATAGAAATGTGCCCGTATCCCCTGCAGGATCGGGAACCTCACGAAATCTAACTTTTCCTGTATTGCTAAGTGCTGATTGAAGTTGTGCATGTCTCTTTCGCTGAAGCGCCAGCACTCGGTCCAAACGTTCCAGCTGGGCCAGACCTATAGCAGCATGCAGCTCTGAGATGCGGAAGTTGTATCCTATGAAGGGATGCAAATCAGCTCCCCGATCCACGCCCAGGTGATCATGTCCATGATCAGAATAACCATCGCTCTTGATATAAATGTCCTTTGAATTGGTCAGTATAGCTCCACCTTCACCACAAGTGACAGTCTTTACGAAATCAAAGCTAAGCGTACCTGCGTCACCGATGGTACCCAGACTTTTTCCTTTGTAGCTTCCACCTGTACTCTGGCAGGCATCTTCGAGCAAAAGCAAATTATACTTTGTACATAGGTTTTTGAGTTCGTCCAGGCGACTCATACTACCACACATATGTACCGGCATGACGGCCTTCGTGCGAGGGGTAATATTCTTCTCCACCGCAGCGGGATCGAGTGTCATACTCTCATCTATCTCGGTCAGCACCGGAATAGCACCTACTGACAGCACCGCTTCAAAGCTGGCTACAAAAGTAAAAACCGGCATGATAACTTCATCTCCGTATCCAATACCCATCGCTGCCAGTGCTGTCGTGATAGCAGCAGTACCACTAGAGACTAGCTGGACATAGTCACAACCCAGTTTCTTTCCGAGCGCTGATTCCAGATCGCGAGCTTTCCAGATATCCTTTCGCTGAGCCTCGAAGCCATAGCGCATCAAAATACCTGTATCCAGCACATCATTGATCTCTTTTCGTTCGGCTTCGCCAAACCATTCATATCCCGGCATATCCTTTCTAATTCGATTAGCCACAAAAATAAGCATGTTGGGGAATAAAGAGGTATAGAAAATTCAGTTTACTACTCAGCCATCCATTCAATCGCCCAAACACTCTCCGCTTAATCACAGAAAGCTCATGACTGAAAGCCGATGGCTGAGAGATGAGCGCTGTCTAAAATTTATCATATGCATCTCGATTGCATAAACGTTTAGCATTTAGTATCTTGCAAGAAATTTAATTAGTAAGTAGCGATATGTCCAAGAACTTAAGTGATTTAGCCGGAAAGAAGGGGCTCGAAGATAATCTTTTTGAACAAGTAGGGCGCTTGGCCACAGTTACCGGTACGCCTGCGAAGAAGGATTTGGCTCGCCTCGCCGATGAATTCCTGATGGGGAAAGCCAACCTGTATGGCACTGCCAGTTTTTACGATTTTACTAAAGAAGACAACCGTGGTAAGAAAATTTATATTTGCAATGGCAGTGCCTGCCTGACCGCGCGCACTCAGGATGAGGTGCGGGAGAAGATCTCTGCGCATTTCCAGCCGGAGGAGGTGGGACACATGTGTTGTCTGGGTCGCTGCTACGAGAACAGCTCATTTCACTATCAAGGTATAAACTATTCAGGCGATGACATCAATGCGCTTGAGGAAATCATAGAGCATCCCACCCCCAGATCAAAACCGTTTCATTACGGCGCTGTGGGAAGTGAAGTATTGATACATCAGGATTTTCACGTACCTTATTTTGCAGAAATACTAGAAAAAGTACTCCATTCACCCGATGAATTCTGTCTGGAAGAGCTGCGTATCTCCGGCCTACGCGGTCGTGGTGGTGCTGGATTTCCCATAGCAGTAAAATTCGACGCTTGTAAAAAGTCTCCCGGCAAACATAAATTCCTAGTATGCAATGCTGATGAAGGCGATCCCGGTGCATTCTCTGACCGCTTCCTCATGGAAAAAAATCCTTACAGTATCCTATTCGGTATGGTCATGGGTGGCTTCATGACCGGAGCTGATTATGGCGTAGTTTATATCAGAGGTGAATATCCGGAGAGTATCAGAATTATTGGCGATGCTATCAAATACATGCATGAAAATAATTTCTGCGGCGACAAAATATTGGGAACTGATTTTTCTTTCAATTTCAAATTAATTAGTGCAATGGGCGCTTACATCTGTGGTGAAGAGACCGCCCTGCTCAACTCAATCGAAGGTCAGCGTCCTGAAGTAAGAGTTAGGCCACCCTACCCTGCTGTACAGGGACTTTTCAATATGCCCACCGTGGTGAACAATGTAGAGACGCTAGCCTGCATCCCCTGGATCATGAAGAATGGGGGTCAGGCCTTCGCCGGTGTAGGGCGTGGAAAATCGACAGGAACCAAATTAATTTCACTAGATGGCTTCTTCAATCGTCCCGGAATCTATGAAGTAGATAATGGTACTCCATTAAGAAAAGTAGTGGATGAACTAGGTGGTGGCTTCAGAGTACCCATAAAAGCATTACACATCGGAGGTCCTCTAGGCGGATTATTACCAATAGAAAAAATAGATGCACTAAGTATTGACTTTGAGAGTTTTGCTGAACAGGGTTTCTTATTGGGGCATGGATCTATTCTATGTATTCCGGAAGACTTCCCGATGATAGAGTATGTCGAACATCTGTTTGAATTTACAGCCCAGGAAAGTTGTGGCAAGTGTTTTCCTTGTCGTCTGGGTGCTACCCGCGGACAAGAATTGATGCACAAGGCCCGCACCGGAGACTATAAGATCGAATCAGGACTCCTGGAGGATCTGCTAGAAACCATGCAATTGGGGTCACTATGCGCCCTGGGAGGTGGTGTGCCACTTCCAGTGAAGAATGCACTTGAATACTTCAGCGAAGAAATGGCACCTTATTTATCAAAATAACTTTATAACAGAGCACTATGAGAAAGGCTATAATTCCAATAAAATTTAAAGAAGGAACGGACAGTGATCAGACTGCCGGCAGTAGTACAGGGGTAGATACGGCTAAAGCCGCTGTGATAGATGGGCAGCGATATGGGATCCAGGATGGCGACACTATATTGTCCTTTATCCGCCGACATATGGGTCGTGATCTGGTACCCACTCTATGTGATGCACCAAATCTGGAGCCTTTCGGAGCCTGTCGGGTGTGTTGTGTCGATGTGGCGCTAAAAGAAAATGGTCCTGTACGTTCTGTAGCCAGTTGCCACACACCTGTACTGCCGGATATGCAGATTTTCCCTTCATCAGATCGGATCCAAAAACTAAGAAAAAATATCATTGAATTGGTACTGACTGATCATCCGCTGGATTGTCTGACGTGCGAGGTAAATAATAACTGTGAACTCCAGACAGTGGCCGCTCAGGTAGGCATCAGAGATGTCAGATATCCTGAGGGCGCAAATCACTTCCACTACGAAAAGGATCTCAGTCATCCGTATATGACCTCTGATCTGTCTAAGTGCATCAATTGCTCCCGATGTGTGCGGGCCTGCGATGAAGTACAGGGAGAGCTTGTACTCAGCATGGCCGGAAGAAGCTTTGATTCACGAATTATAAAAAGTTTGGATGTCAGTTTCTTCGACTCCGACTGCGTCAGTTGCGGTGCGTGTGCTCAGGCATGTCCCACCAGCGCCATCAGTGATGTCTTCGAGTCCAAATCTATGAATTTCACTAATAAGACCCGGACTATTTGCACCTATTGCGGTGTAGGTTGTAATCTGGAAGTGGCTACAAACGGAGGTAAGATAAAGTCAATTCAAGCTCCCTTTAATGCGGAAGTTAACACAGGACACACCTGTCTGAAAGGCCGTTATGCGTTTTCATTCTATAATCACCAAGATAGACTAACCACTCCATTAATTAGAAAAAATGGTGAGTTTGTACCTGCTTCGTGGGATGAGGCTTATGCGCTAATCGCAGAAAAATTCAAATCCATTCTAGCCAATTACGGTCCTGATGCATTGGCAGGCATCTCATCAGCCCGCTGTACCAATGAAGAAAACTATCTGATGCAGAAATTTTTCCGTGTGTATATAGGTACCAACAATATAGACTGCTGCGCACGAGTATGTCACTCACCTACTGCCATTGGGATGCAACGGACTTATGGTACAGGTGCCGCGACCAATTCTATAAAAGACATCAAATACACTGATTGCATCATGGTGATTGGTGCCAATCCTACCGATGCACATCCCGTCACAGGAGCGAGGTTGAAACAGTTCGCTATGAAGGATAAGGTTAGTATTGTCATAGACCCCCGTCGTACTGAATTGGCGAGATACGCCACCTACCACTTGCAGTTGCAACCCGGCACAAATGTGGCTATGCTCAATCTGATGCTGTATTACATCATCGAAGCAGGCCTGGAAGATCAGCAATTTATAGAATCACGCACTGAGGGCTATGCTGAGTTCAGAGCGCAGGTGCTTAGCCACAATCCACAAGAATTGGCAGATATCTGTGGGGTTGATAAAGAATTGGCACGCAGTGCCGCTATAGCTTACGCATCTGCACCCAATGCAATGTCTTTCCATGGATTGGGAGTAACTGAGCACTCTCAGGGAACGTATACGGTCATGCTGATTGCCGATCTAGCTATGATCACAGGCAATATCGGACGTCCGGGTGTAGGAGTTAATCCATTGCGCGGACAGAATAATGTGCAGGGAGCAGCTGATATGGGGTGTCAACCCTATCAGGGTGCGGGCTATTTCGATGCTTATGACAAGAATTATAATGAGATGTATGAAGAATTCTACGGAACAGCCATACCCATGCACGAAGGAATGATGATCCCACAGATGTTTGACGCAGCTGTAGAAGGTAAACTAAAGGCAATGTGGATCATGGGGGAAGACATAGTTCAGTCGGATCCCAATACCCAGCATGTCATTAAGGCCATGGAAAGCCTTGACTTCCTGGTGATGCAGGAGATATTTATGACTGAGACCAGTAAACTGGCTGATGTCATTCTACCCGCCTCCACTTTTCTGGAGAAGAGCGGCACCTTCACCAATGGTGAACGGCGAGTGCAGCGGGTACAGCAAGTAGTCAAGCCATTAGCAGGCACTAAGCCGGATGGGCAGATAGTCATTGACATCATGAATGCGATGGGGGGCAATGAAGCTGATTATGATGCTGCTACCGTGCTGAAAGAAGTGTCTCGTATTGTACCTTTCTTCGCGGGTATCACCTGGGAAAATCTCGGTATTAACGGCAAGCAATGGCCGGTCGCGCTGGATGGACAGGATACTGAAATACTACATACCAAAGACTTCAAACGAGGAAAGGGAAAATTTGAAACTGCAGTATGGGAAATGACCTCAGAGCTTGTAGATCATTCTGAAGAATTCCCTTATGTACTGACTACAAACCGAGAATTGGAACACTACAATTGCGGTACTATGACGCGTCGTACCCGAAATAGTCAGATCATCAAAGAAGATGTACTTATGATCCATCCGGAGGATGCGGCTCTGCATTTTATTGCTGAGGGAGATTTAGTCTGTGTAGAAAGTCCAAGAGGAAAAATTGACGTTCGTGCCAGAGTGACTGACGAAGTAAGGCCCGGTGTTCTATCTTCTACTTTCCATTTTCCTGAAATAAAAATGAACGACCTCACCGGAAATGTTTCTGACTCAGAAGCAATGTGCCCCGAATACAAAGTAGTAGCTGTAAAAATCAGAAAGAGTAAAGGGAAATTCAAAGCAATGGCTGATCAGTTGGCAAAGTAAGAATGCTGCTTTCAGTGAATATTTCACTATGCCCTGAGATTTTATTTATAAATTGGTTAAATTTAAAACAGAAAAAATGAAAGGACTGTATGCCCGTTTCATCCTATTGATTGGTTTCTTTTTATTTGCATTTTATAATAATTTATCAGCTCAGAATTATATAGATACTTTATTTAATATTGAGGTAACTCCCGATATCGAATATGGTAAAGCAGTAAATTTTTCCGGTAGAGAAATTAATTTGCTCATGGACGTAGCTACACCTCAGGATGATACTATCCCGGCTTGTGGCCGGCCACTTATTATTGCAGTGCATGGTGGATCCTTTATAGCCGGCACCCGAAGAGACCCACTGCCTCAATTCTGGATGAAGTCATTTGCTAAGCGTGGTTATCTTGCGGCCAGTATAGAAACCAGACTCGGGATGTTTCAAGAAAATTCCTTTATACACTGTCAGGTAGATGGTCTAAATGGCCTTGAATGGGACTGCCTGAATCAGACAGATACACTCGAATGGTATCGTGCACTCTACAGAGCTCAGCAAGATGTGAAGCGGGCGATACGCTATTTTGTGCGCAATAAGGATATATATCACATTAATCCCGCTGCCATCTATCTTATAGGTGAAAGTGCTGGAAGTTTCACTGTCATAAACGCGGCTTTCATGGATAGTCCGGAAGATAAGTCCTTTGAATCCGGGCTCCTCGCAGACGTACCCAAACCAGCGAAAGAATACGAAGGACAGTGCATCAAATTTTACAATTTTGATGTGGCTATAGATTCGATGAATCTCAGCCGCCCTGATCTTGGAAATATCGATGGCATCTCGAATTCACAAGATACAGGCAACTTTAGGATTCAGGGCGTGGCCGGTTTCTATGGTGGTGTGCTTCAAGATATTTTCAGCCATGCGCCGGCAGGCACTCTACCGCTGTTGTATTTATTTCATCAACCAAACGATTTAATAGTGCCGTTCAATTACGGTTTAATATTCCAGGGAGTATCTAATTTCTTTGCAAATAATTTTGGATGTTCCGGCATTTACAACAGACCCCACATTTTGGGGTCTAAGGGCATTCAGACTCTTTTGCTCGAATTGGGTAATAGCGGGAAGAATATTCCGGCTTTAACCACTGTATTTACCAATAATTATGCGGATGATTGGGCACAATTTTTGGATCCAAGTAAATCAGGACATTCTACACAAGATCCCTGGGGGACAGGCTTAGAGGTAGCACAGTTATTTGCGTCTCGGATATCTGATTCCGGCTGTAATTCATCGAATATATATAAACACACCAGCAATGTGCTTTCTATTTATCCCAATCCAGCTTCTTCGATTTTGCATTTAAACTTTCCTGATGATGCAAATTATGAATTACAGATATGGAATGCGGTGGGACGAGAGGTGCTCAGAATAAATAAACTAAATCAAATTAATGCTACACTTAATATTTCCAACTTATTGCCCGGTATATATTTTATTCGCGCCATTGATTTGAAAAATCCTTCGCGAGTGCTGGTAAATAAAATAATCGTAAATTAATTGTGGATTATTCTAAAATTTAAAAACTGTGTTCAACCAATAAATCCAACAAAAAAATTATTCAATTCCAATTTTATATTTTCTCTATTCATAAAAAAATAGTCTTAATCATCACTCGCTATGTGTATCAGCTTGCGTCTATACACAGCTAATACTTTTGATTTGGATACAAAACCGACGTATTTAGATCCATCACACACAGGTAGATTCCAGGCTCCACTAAGTTTAAATTTTTCCATCACCACATCCATATCATCATCCTGATTAATTATCTCAGGTGCCGACCGCATTAAGCTACCTACTGTGATCGTATCATACTGACTGTGGTCAAACATTTTGGTACGAATATCATCCAGTGTGACTACACCCAGAAAGGTATCATCCACATCCACTACCGGAAAAATATTCCGATTGGACTTAGCTACCGCACTGTGTAGCATTTCCCCCAGGGTATCTTCAGTCGATAATGTGATAAAATTGGTCTCAATTACCTTATCCAATGACAGCATAGTAAGTACTGCCTTATCCTTATCGTGGGTAACAAGCATATTAAGCTGTGCCAATTTTTCCTGATAGACATTGTACTTATTAAAATACCTGTTTATACTGTAGGAAATAGCAGAGCAAATCATCAGGGGTATCATCAGGTCATATGTACCCGTCAACTCAGAGATCATAAATATGGCTGTCAATGGTGCATACATCACCCCTGCCATCTGGGTAGCCATACCCACCAGCGCAAAGTTAGATGGTGAAATGTGGCCTATGCCCGCATAATTGATTAATAGCCCCACGCCATAGCCCATACAGCAGCCGCTCATCAGTGATGGGCCAAATATACCACCCACACTTACCGCGCCAATAGTGGCCGTCGTAGCAAATGCTTTGAACAATACGATGCAAAATAATAACAGCGCAAGTACTAAATGATTTTTGGTCGGTTGCCAGTTATTAAACTCCAGCAGAAAGCCTTGTTTACCTGCCAACAATGCCTTCATCGATGCATATCCTTCGCCGTACAAAGAGGGAAACAAATACACAAGCAACCCTAAAATTACAGAACCTACAATCAACCTGATAAAGGGTTTACCCATTTTCTTAAAAACCCGGCCCATCCACTTATAGATGAAAGTAAAGTACAAGCTCGTTAGTGCTCCTATCATACCTAAAAGTAAATAGAAGGGAATCTGCTGGAGTTCAAATTTTTCCTTTACGGTGAAACTAAATATCGTTTCATCTCCATAAATTAAAATAGAAGTCATTGCTCCGGTTGTAGAGGCCAATAGCATTGGGACTAAAGAAGCCAACGTCAGATCCAGGGAAAATATCTCAATGGCAAAAATCAAGGCACCGATGGGTGCGTGAAAAACACTCGCCAGCGCACCCGAGGCAGCACAACCGATAAGTAGATTGACATTGCGTGTGTTGAGATGGAAAAGCCGCGAAAGGTTGCTACCGATAGCAGAGCCCATATACACGGTAGCTCCCTCGAGTCCTACCGACCCACCAAAGCCGACAGTAAAAGGTGCATTGATCAATGGTGTGTACATCGCCTTCGGGGCTATCACTCCGTCCCGCATGGACAGAGCGTGTAAAGTATCCGAGATGCCTTGTCCCTTTGTGTGGCCGATCAGTAACTTTGATGCCAAAAAGGTAAGAAAGAGACCTACGATGGGGAAAATGAAGTAGAAAATATCAAAATAACCCTGGATAAATTCCTGGTTGATGAGTTTCTTGATATCATAAGTGACATTCTTTATTAACACAGCACCCATTCCACTGGTGAATCCAATGATAATACTGAGCACAAGTACAAACTGCCGTTCAGGAATATTCCTGATCCGCCATATCAAAAAATGTTTAAATGAATTTTTCAGAAACGACATGCAGCATGGGAATTGCGTTACCGGACTGTATTAACCAGCCTAAGACAAATATATAGAAATTATTGTAATTTATAAATTTGGTGGAAAAGTACAGGCAATTTATTCTTCAGCCAAATAAGTTACCTTTGTTTACAATGGAGCATTTTGCCCTCAATATCGGCAAAAAAAAAACTTTTCATATAAAAACATAATCTCCACTATGAGTGAAATAGAAATTAAAGTACCGACTATCGGTGAATCAGTGACCGAAGTGACCCTGGCTGCCTGGCTGATAGAGGATGGTGCAATCGTCAAGATGGATGAGCCTATCTGTGAGTTTGAATCAGATAAAGCCACATTGGAACTTCCCGCAGAGAAAAGTGGAAGACTGATCCATGTCGCAAAAGTAGGTGAAGACCTCAAAATAGGTGATGTTGTCGCTCGGATAGATACCTCTGTCAGTGTAAATGAGGAAAAATCGCCACAGCCAAAAAAAGAGTCTTCAGATGAAGTGAAAAAATCTGCTCCCGCAAAAGATGGCGGAAAAAAAGAGAATGTTACTTCCTCTGCCTCCTATGCAACGGGTACGCCTTCTCCGGCTGCAGAAAAGATTTTAAAGGAAAAAGACATTACTCCGGCCGAAGTATCAGGCACCGGCAAAGATGGTCGTATAACCAAGGCAGATGCAGTAGCCGCAAAAGCTACAGAAAAAATAGACCAGCCGGCCAAGCAAGCTTCACAAGCGCCCCCAACAAAACCTTCGACACCTTCCATTGCTTTCGCGCGCTCCGAACGACGTGAGAAAATGAGTCGCCTACGCCGGACCATAGCCACTCGCCTCGTGTCTGCAAAAAATAATACGGCCATGCTCACCACCTTTAATGAAGTGGATATGACCGCCATCATGGAACTGAGAAAAAAATATCAGGAAGGATTTGTAGCTAAGTATGGGATCAAACTGGGATTCATGTCGATCTTCGCCAAGGCGTGTGCTACTGCACTCATGGAGATGCCTGCCGTAAATGCTTTTATTGAGGGTGAAGAAATAATCTATCATGACTATGCAGACATATCGATCGCCATTTCTGTACCCAATGGGCTGGTAGTGCCGCCGATTTATAATGTCGAGAGTCTAAGCTTGCCCCAGATTGAACACAAAGTAAAGGAATTGGCAGACAAAGCAAGAGAAGGCAAGCTCACGCTGGAAGAGCTGAAGGGCGGTACTTTTACAGTAACTAACGGCGGCATATTTGGCTCGATGATGAGTACACCCATCATCAACGAACCGCAGTCTGCCATATTGGGTATGCATGCTATCCTGGACCGACCGGTCGCCATCAATGGAGAGGTAAAGATCAGACCAATGATGTATCTGGCATTATCCTATGATCACCGTATCATTGATGGAAGTACTTCGGTGACTTTCTTAGTAAAGGTCAAGAAAATGTTGGAAGATCCAACTCTCCTCTTTTTGGGGCTGTAATAAGATAGATATACTTCATTAAAATGCGCGAATTACTGTTCCTTTTTGGTCAACTGAATAATTCCAAGTAAAACCAACATAAATAATAGTAATCAATCAGTGCTTATCAGTATACTGCCGCTTTGCTTTGGGTCGCTTTGCTTTGGGCCGCTTCGCTTTGGTCTTTGGGACGCTGCGCTTTAGTCTTTGGGACGCTGCGCTTTAGTCTTTGGTTCGCTTCGCTTTGGTCTTTGGGTCGCTACGCTTTAGTCTTGGGTCTCTTCGCTTTAGTTTTTGGTTTCTATCTGAGAAACAATTTGGTTAAAGCGTTTTTTGCCTAAAGCTTAGGGTATTTAGTTCTTTAAAAATGGGCCGTACCTACGGCACTCACTCCAACTCTGCACTTTTCCCCGGATTAAAATCCGGGGTTACAAAATGAAACGAGCCTACGGCTCTATCTTACAATGATATTAATTACAAGCTCTGAAGGAGCGCGATATATCAGCAAAGGGCGCAGCCCTTTGTCAGGTTACCCAAAATACAAGCTCTGAAGGAGCGCGATATATCAGCAAACGGCGCAACCCTTTGTCAAGTTACCCAAATTACAAGCTCTGAAGGAGCGCAATATATCAGCAAAGGGCGCAGCCCTTTGTCAGGTTACCCAAATTACAAGCTCTGAAGGAGCGCAATACATCAGCAAAGGGCGCAGCCCTTTGTCAGGTTACCCAAA
>Ga0073900_10000622_pt1 | contig 22036 bp, 20 predicted proteins | sample KloWWTmetKNB5Kit_FD_66666 | JGI IMG/M metagenome (GOLD analysis project Ga0073900, IMG submission 66666) | Active sludge microbial communities from Klosterneuburg, Austria, studying microevolution and ecology of nitrifiers - Klosterneuburg... | ecosystem: Engineered > WWTP > Aerobic digester >...
AGATCCAGCATTTGGTTGAAATCACAATCATACAGAAATCCATCCCAACCAATAGACAATGTGTTGCGACACATGACACTATGAGCAGCCGACGGATTGAAGGCATCAATCAATTTTGACATATAGTCTTCATAGTTTCCGGAGACAAGCAAATAGTCCAAATAGCGGCTAATGGGCAGATTGGTGATTGCAAATAAGTTATTAAATACAATGTCGAAATTTTTCTGAAGCTCAATTTTATATTCTCTTTCGAGCACATCTTGCGCAGGCGGCAAAAATGCACCTGCCGGGTTATATACCAAATTGAGTGTGAGTCTGCTTCCCTCTATTCCATAGCCTACTTCATTGAGCATTTGAAGTGCCTTGATAGAATCTTGAAATACGCCATTACCTCTTTGTTTATCGGTGCGGTCAGCCGTATAAAAGGGCAATGAAGAAACTACCTCGATGTCATTGTCCTTGTAAAACTGAGGAAGGTCATAATATTTTTTATTTGCTCTGATTATAGTGAGATTACATCTTACAATCACGTGTCTATTCAATTTTTTGAGTTCTGTTACGAACCATCGAAATTCCGAGTTCATCTCCGGAGCACCACCTGTCAGATCAACAGTGGTCAGAGAAGGATGAGCTGCTATCACGTCCAGACATTGTTGCATAGTATCTCTGGTCATGATTTCCTTTCTATCCGGGCCTGCATCTACGTGGCAGTGTGCACATACCTGATTGCACATTTTACCCATATTTATTTGACATATCTCAATGCCGACTGGAGTCAGAGGCATCAGTCCGATGTCCTTTAGTTGGCGCTCAAAAGTCGGATATTGCTCAGGGTTATTTTGTAGTATATCCAGTTGATGCTGAGAATCTCCCAGGTAATGTGCAAGTGCTTTTAGTGACTTCATTTTTACTTTTCCGTGCTTATATAATCAAAACTATTTAATATATGGGTCCAATTACATGGCTATTTTCTTTATTTTATTCATCATCTGGACTCCATGCACCATAGTAGCTCCACCTGTTATTGCGGCAGCTACATGTACGGCTTCCATCATCTGAGCTTCACTCCATCCCTTGGAGTAAGACTCAGCACTGTAGGCATCGATACAATATGGACACATCACGGCATGAGCTACAGCGAGTGCAATGAGTGATTTTTCGCGAGCGGTTAGTGCGCTGTCTTTGAAGACTTCGCCATACCAATCAAAGAACTTATCTCCCATTTCCTTCTGATATTCACTGATCTCACCAAATTTTGATAGATCAGCAGCATTGTAATAGTGGTTTGACATGTATATATATTATTTTAATTGTTAATGTATATTATATTAATAATGAGTCAATATGGTATAAAAGGATGTGCCAAGATACCAAAATATTGAAAAATGGTATCCTCAAATCTTCTTAATCGGTAGAGAATATCAGCAAGATGCTTTGGTCACTTCAGTGACTACACAACTTATAATATGCTTGGATTTGTACCCTTATTCCGGTATATACGATGGTATTTCTTCTTTGGATTTACGATTAAACTTATCTTTTGAAGGTTATTTTCGGGATCTAAGCAAAGCTTTATTAAAATATTTCAAAGCCTGCTTGAGAGCAAATAGGTCTCTCTAGGTTGAATTGTTAAATTGTAGGTGTCATGTGATTATTGAGCGCAAGTTTAATCTTGTATGAATTTTTTAACACATTGTCAATACTGCTTCATTATTAGTCATTGTTCGAATTATGAGCCCAAAGGGAAAAAGGCGGCCACTATTATAAATCCTCCTACTGTAAAGTAAACAAGTAATCTTTCAAAACTCCCAACAATATTCCAATCGAAGAATCCAAAGGCTGCTCCAACGACTAAAATTATTAAGATTCTAACCAAATAATTCCAGGGCCCTCCAGTTCCTCTTGATATAGATTTTATCTTTTATACATTTTTTATTTTGATGATTTGAGGTTGACGAACTAACCTGGTAATTTCTTTTGTATCATCAGAATCTTTATATCTTAAATATTCATTTCCCTTCTTTAGTATCCAACTGGTTTCCTATTTATTTTTCGTTCATTGCATGTGCTTACTCCTTACATTTCCATATGTACCCAACCTTTACTATCATTGTGTAGAAATAGTAGGCTAATCAGTATGATGGAGGATGAGATCATATTTCAAAAGTTGGGCCGCTTCTGTCGATATAGGGAGCGGTGCCATATCGAGGTCAAACTGAAGTTGGCTGCACTCAAGGTGTATGGTGCGCGCCAGGAGGAAATGGTGGCGCGACTGATAGAGGAAGGCTTGCTGAATGAACAACGCTACGCATTGGCCTATGCATCGGGAAAGTTTAGGATCAATCGTTGGGGGAAATACAAAATTAAACAGGCGCTACAGCAGAAAAGTATCTCATCCTACTGCATTCAGAAGGCACTCAGTGATATTGATATGGGAGAGTATTGGGATGTGATGGAACAAGTCCTGGATAAGAGAAAAAGAGAGCATCCCGAAGACAGTTTTTTTGAGTTGACCGCCTTCATGCAGGGTCGTGGCTTTGAATTGGAAATGATCAAGGAATTACTATCATGAGTATATGTCAAGGTTGGGTAGATAGGCTCGAAGATGCCTACCTGGAGCAGTACAATGAAGACAATGCAATAGCTATAAGCAAATATTTTCGGAATCAGTTTGAATCATTTGGGCTAAAAAATGGCCTACGCCGCTCTATAGCTAAACCTTTCCTGGAGGAACTGAAAAAAGAAAATGCAGAAGATTTATTTGAAATTATCCAGTTACTCTGGGCTAAACCTCAGCGGGAGTTTCAGCACACCGGTATGGAAGTGCTGATGAAGTACCGCAAGAAATTTAATGACAAGATCGTAGAACCATTAGAATTTATTATCACACATAAATCCTGGTGGGATACGGTCGACTTTATAGCTGCGCATATAGTGGGTTGGGCATATCTCAATGGTTTCATAAATCGTAATAAAATAATGCAGTGGAATGCAAGCGATCATCTCTGGCTGATTCGCAGCAGCCTGATCTTCCAACTTAAATATAAAGATGAACTGGACTGGCCACTACTGCAACAACTCATCGAGCCAAAATTGGATCATTCTGATTTTTTCATTCGCAAGGCTATCGGTTGGGCACTTCGGCAATATAGCTATAGCCGACCTGAAAGAGTGCTGGAGTATTTGGATACTCATGAGATGTCAAATCTCAGTCGGCGAGAGGCAATGAAGGGTTTGGTCCGGAAGGGTTATTCGACCGACAAGTATCAATGAGAACTGATTGTATGCTTGGTAGTGGAGGATGGCGAGCATTCGTGCCTGCTATAGATATCTGCTCCGATGTGACTTCGTTACTTTTTTCGGCTTTTTAAATGCCGGTGATAAAGAAGGGTATTAGTTTTCCTCCTTTCACTTAAAAAAAAGTATAGCGAGTCATTTCTAACACGTTTAGGGTGTGGGAGAAATCTTATCTATAGCAAGGAGGTTATATATGGAAATCTTTTGAATGTTATTGAAATAAGAATTTGGTAAGCTTTTTTTCACAAAGTTGCATTAAGTATAATTTCATCCCCAAATTAATCTTACGTCAAATCAATAGAAAAGTATTTCTGCATTTTCTGGGTAATTCCCTCAAAATCTCCGGCGGTTAAGTATTTATGTGCAAGCGGAAAAACTACATTGTCTTCTCTGAAGATGTGCAGTCGCAACAATTCCACTAGTGCTAATCCTTGCTCGATAGCTGTATCCAGAAGCAGCGTATATGAGGTCTTATCTCTCAGTCGCGAGGCGATACCCATAAGACTAAAGGTGAGTGTTGCCATCTCCATAGTTTTGACATGGTCATGCTCCAATACATCAATGGCAGTCTCAGGGACTGGTCCTGAACCGTGTTCACCGTTCTCGATCATTCGATCGTGAATGTAGGGAAACAGCACACGTTCCTCTTTCAAGTTGTGCATAACGATATTGTTATCCAGAAATTCAAAAAATTCTCCGAGGGTAGAGTTTCTTGAGTTACTCATACCTTCTCTTTTTATTTCAATGAGTTCCCGCTCAAAATTATCTAATTTTTCAAGCGTGTATTTATGTTCATCCATCAGCATCTGAAGTGAGGGATGCAGCTCTTCGTAAGGAACCAGATCAACTGCAGGCGGAGCATAGGCATCAGGTGGATCCATAGGCGAATAGACGGGATCCGGTCCGGAATCTTTATCCACAAAGCGCTTAATATAATCTGTTTTCTTATCGGGTTTGGTGTCAAAAATATTGTTCATCTTTCACTTATAATTTATTGGTTAAATTAATTATTTTATTTGATTTTTATATTGCCTTTTGTATTTTTTTACTCACTGTGATTCTGTTTCTGATTTCTTTCAACTTAGAATAAAAAAAGCGCAATAGACCTATGAAGGTAATGACCCAGGCTATCAGTGCTATGTAGATAAAGGCACTATACAGATAATGCAGAAAGGGAATATTTAGCGCCTTCGACATGCGAAATGTACAAACTGCATACATCCCCTGAGGAAACACTGCACCCCAATATAAGGAATCGTACTTAAAGGGATATTTTTTATAGATATGTCGCCAGATAGCCAGGATTATTAACATAGGAATCCACCAGGTGCCAGTGGCCCAGTAAAATACAGTAAAGCCTTTCAAAAAGGGGAGCAAAGATTCTAAAAGGGGAGCATCAGGCGCATTAATAATAAGCACAGAACCACCGAGGGTCGAGATGGCCATAGCCCCCATATTAATCCAATAGGGTGGGGCGAGGTCGCCCGGTGAGAATTTAAAGAAGGTGTAGCGATAAAAAATTAGCGAGATCATCCAGATATAAAACATACCACCCCAGAGCCACATCGATAACGCAAAGAAATTGATTTCAACACGGTATGGCTGGACGATATGAGACGCAACAAGTGCACTTAGAATTGAGACAGACTGTGTAGCTACAATGGCTGTAAGCCAGCCACCGGTGATACCTTTGTCCAGTGTGGGTTTATCTTGCTGAATAGTCAGTGTTGTAAATATGGTATAGGTGAGAAATAGCCACAATACAATTCCAAATATGAGAAAGCCGATGGAAATATTTATATTTTCGAAGATCAAAATGTATTGTGTACCCAAGACACAGGTACCCGCAACTGTAGTAAAAAATCCAGTCCCTACCATGTGATTTGTCAGGTCGGCTTTCATTGATTTGTAGTGCCAGATCAATCTTAAAATGGTCAAGACCCACAGAATACAATAGAAGATATTATTGAGGTAAAATAAGATTAGAGAGATCTCTCTCATTCCCATCAGGAAGGTACCAATGGAAATAATTCCGGTGGCCATGACTAATGCGAAATACGCAGGAGATAGGTTCTTAATACCTTCCTTTAATTCCTCAAAGATTATACCGGAGGATAAATTCAGTTGTGTATTTTTAATTTGCTGCATTCATATAATTTGGAAATTTGATTTTGTGTGATGTTCATATAAATAATGAAGTAGTTTGAAAGAATTAATGCGATGAAATACTTTGAGTTACCGCTCTGATGGCTAACCGTTGTAATATCATACAAATGGCAACTAAGACGAATAGAAACATCCAGCAGGAAGTCCAGATACCGGTACCTTTCAGTAGGTAGCCAAATATTATAGGACCAACGAATCCACCGAGTCCGCCCAGCACACCTACAATACCTCCTACAGTACCGACATCATGGGGATAAAAATCGGATACATGCTTATAAACAGCCGCGCCCCCGATACCCATCATGATACCTATGATGAATACAAGAATTGAAAAGATCCATTTGTTTGCCTGGAAATAAATCATAGTAACCCCTTTCGCCAATAGGTCTCCTTTTGCCACTTTATCCCCCTTTCGCACATTAGGTGACTGCTGGAAATTCGCTGTAGGTAGAAATAAAAAACCCTCTTTATTTGCATGTATTCCGAATCGTATGGTGACTTCTGAAGAGTCACCTGCCTTGCTCTGCAGTATGTAACGATCATCACCAATGGCGATTTCTGAAGACGAAACTGAAGTAACAACTCCCGATTTATTAGCCATGATTCCTTGCCCCGGTGCCTGTATCTCCATTCGAGGGATAAAAAGAAATAGCATAGCTACCAGACAGACTCCAAATACCCATATCAGTACCATACGAGCGCCGACCTTGTCTGCCAACCATCCACCACCGGCTCTGAATAAGCCGGCCGGCAGACTAAAAGCGGTCGCCATGAAACCTGCCGATACGATAGAGAGAGAATATACATTTACATAGTATGGAATCAACCATTGAGCCAACGCCACGAAACTGCCAAAAACGAAGAAATAATATAAGCCAAACCTCCAAACTCTGATTTCCTTTAGAGGTGACAATCGCTGAGAAATAGTTTTGGTTTCTGCGGGCAATTTATTCTTTGTACCAAGTAGATAAATTATACCCATGACGACTAGCATGGCGGCATATAACTTCGGTAAGGTGCGCCAGGCATCCAGCCCCGAACTTCCGCCGGTGAGTGACTTTAATATGGTGGGTGCAAATAATGTAGTGAGTGCAGCACCGATATTTCCCATTCCAAATACGCCCAGGGCTGTACCTTGCTTTTCTTTGGGATACCACAAGGCAGTGTTGGCTACGCCTGCGGCAAATGAAGCTCCAGCCAGACCAAATCCGAAACTCAATAAAAGAAATGAAGAGAAACTATTGGCCAGGGAAAGAAAATACATCGGAATGGCGCAGAAAAATAGAATAAAAGCCATGACCCATTTGCCGCCAAATTTATCTGAGAGTAACCCCACTGGCAATCGAAATAAAGATCCCACCAATACAGGTACACCCAGCAACCAACCAATCTGAATAGGAGTCCACTTGAATACACCGTTATTCACCAGGAACGTTACCAAAACACCATTAGTCATCCAAGCAGCAAAACATACTGTGAAAGCGAGCGTATTGAACAATAATATTTGGTTGGATTTTTTTGTCATCCTCTGTTTTATTGACCTATTATAATGATGATTGATTATAGTGTCGGCTTATTTCAATTTAATTTAAAAATATTTTAAGTGATTTCTTTTTAATTATTTCATTGGTTTGTGAAAATCCATTCTACCGCGCGCAGGATACTTTTGGGATACCCTAACTTTAAATCTGCCGCCAGGCACTTTAATGCTATCCACTGATACCGGATAAAAAGTATTGCAGCTATGATATTGCTTGCCTCTTAATTCATAGTTAAATGAGATTCCCTTTCCCAGTGCCGTCACATCGCAATAGTCCAGTGTCGTACCTGGTACATATTGGTAGTTACTTAGTAGTACCCCTTCATAAAAAAATTCCCTTATCACAAAGAATGAAGTAGTCAGAAAAATGAGAATTAGGATAGAATTGATTACCATCCTGACCTTTCTGCCACCCTTAATTAAACTAATCAGATTATATACCACACCTGAAGTAAGCAGTACTAGCAGAATAATTTTTACAATTTCGCTAATCCACAGTTCTTCATCAGTGACTATAGTGAGTAGCACTACTTAATTGTTTTTGGGGCGATGTATCGTCCAAGGTGTCCGGGGACTCCGTACCTTTCTACTGCTCCAGTTCCAACGTACCTGTTGATAAGGCCGCCACAAATAATTTAGTGGAAGCACTAAAAAGTGAATCAACCGCGTAAACGGAACTAACCCTATGATGAGGAAGGCTGTAGTGATATGCAACTTGACCGAAACGGGAAGTAAAGCAATCGCAGAGGTTTCAGGTTGAAATTTGAATATTGAATATAAATAAGGAGTTAAAAGGGTGGAGAACCACGATGATCCCCAGCGGAAGTTATAGGCAATCCACAATCCCATGAAAGTCTGAAAAATGAGCAACAGATAGACCACCAAATCCATACCGTTCGTCACCGATCGGAGACGTGGTTGTGTGTATCTTCTGATGAATAGATTAATGATGCCCACCAGCATGCTGATTCCAAACACGAAGGCACTAATCTCAAGTATCAGCAAGCGCACCGGCTGGCTATTCCACGCTAAAATACTTCGTGGAAAAAGGAAAGCAACCAGATGACCCGTAAAGATGAACAGTATCCCAAAGTGGAAGGGTACTGAGCCCCAGAAAAGTCTTTTGTTTTCCAGAAATTGAGAAGAGAGAGATGACACCTGAAACTTCTTGTAACTATAGCGGTATATGGAACCTACAAGGAATGTCACAAGTGCTACATAGGGTAGAGCAATCAGTAGAAAATTATCCAGTACAGCCATAATTAATAGTTTTTTAGCGATTCATTCTTTGAATCATTTTTATTTATCAGTAAGCATTTCTGATTCGATGTTATGCGCAAAGTCGTGCTCATAGACTTGTGGTGCCTCTTGTCTAGGACCAAAGAATGACCGGTCATCTGAATTCCCGGCATTTTTTATCAGATCTTCATAATTCTCAGTTACATAAAGGAAATCCCTCTTCAAAGCTATAAATAGTGTCTCTAGTATAGTTTGATATATAGTTCTATAATTTCCCGAATTCTCTAATAATACCTTGAGGTGTTTTTTGTACACAGCATCTTTCTTTTGAATTTTCTCAGTAGAAAATTCTGCAATCATTTTTTCTACAGCAGGCATGATGAGTCGAACCGCAATCTCATATCGCATTTCATAGTCTGTCATTTTACTGAGTAGATTCAGCAGATTGGGTAGATGGTCTGATAGTTCAGTGCCGCAACTATTTCCAGCCCGTGCATGCTCCTGATTCAAGTGTACTAGCAATTTGCCGCGCTTGTAATCTTCGCCAAATAATACAAAACCAATATCCAATGTTGTGATCGCTTGCACATCAAAGGACCTCAGGTAGAGTTCCTGCATTTCCTCAATGCCGGTCACTTTCATATACTCCATAAAAGCATTCATTACATCGGCGGCTTCCGGATGGCATTGCAGTAGATAAGCGTGAATGTGCTTTATTTTTGCTTTGTGACTTTCATACTCAGGATATTGAAATAAACCTGACAATATGCCATAATCGACCATTAGTGGAGCTGGCAAAGTCTCTATCATTTCCATTATTTCAGACAATTTATTTTCTATTTATTGATTTACTTAATTATTTGAAGGCACTATTTTAAATTCCTCTTTTTACCGGATTCTTAGTTCCAAATCCTGTAGAACCTTTAGTGTCACCTGTAAAGTCCATTAATTCAATGGCTTGTTCACGATGGGCAGCAGGTATTACGAATCGTTCTTCAAATTTGGGGAGTGAAGTCAGATTGTAAATGGCTTCGGCCACCTCAGCAGTTATGCCTGCGTCTGCCAGAGCCTCTGCTGCCTTTTCATCGCTAACATCACCTACTGTAACTCTTCTGCGGTGAATGCGTACCGCCATTAATTTTTTCCATTTGTCTTTAATTATCTCTTCATCTCCGGCACTAAATAGATTTGCGATATATTTCAGTGGGAATCGAATTTGATCTAAGGTGCCCCACAGCTCTTTAGTGCTGGTATCATATAGCCAGTTGTCCTCCCACTTCTTGGCGATGGGATCCATTTTTTCAAACTGAGCTGTATTATCCACTTTTTTGACAGTGGCCATGACGGGTAGTAAAGGTGGTACGTAGAATAGCATGGGCAAGGTGCGAAACTCAGGGTGAAGTGGTAAGGCAAGACCCCACTCCTTGACAAATTTATAAACGGGTGAGTTCTGAGCTGCATGAAGTGTAGAGTCGGCGATTCCGTTCATTTTTGCGGCCCTAATTACTTTTTCATCAAATGGGTCAAGAATTATATCAAGTTGATTTTGAATTAGATCTTTATCATCACCTTGGATGGCAGATTCTATCTTGTCTGCATCATAAAGCAACACACCGAGATAGCGAATTCTACCTACACATGAATGCATGCATGCAGGTGCGAGCCCAGCTTCTATACGCGGATAACACAGAATGCATTTTTCAGATTTACCGGTGTACCAATTGTAATAGGATTTTTTATATGGACAGGCAGTTACACACATTCTCCAGGCTCTGCACACCTCCTGATTTATGAGCACTATACCATCTTCACCTCTTTTGTATATGGCACCGGATGGGCAAGAAGCTACACACGCTGGATTTAAACAATGATTACATATTCGGGGCAAATACATCATTGCCATTTTCTCTAATTGAAACATGACTTCCTGCTCTTCCTCTGATATGCCACCGAGATTAGGATCGTTCTTTGCGAAGTCAAGCGTTCCACCCAGATCATCGTCCCAGTTTGGCCCCATTTTGATATCAATTGGTTCGCCGGTGATGAGTGATACCGGTCTTGCTGTGGGCTGATCATCCAGGTCAGGTGACTCTATCAGGTCTAAGTATTTGTAGGTAAATGGTTCGTAGTAATCGTCAATCATCGGAAGATTGGGATTGTAGAAAATGTTGGTAAGGCCTCTTCTTCTGCCTGCACCTTTTAGTTTTACAGTGCCATTTTTCTTTTCCCAACCACCTTTATAAATACTCTGATCTTCCCATTTGGTGGGGTATCCGGTGCCGGGCTTAGTCTCTACATTATTCCACCACATATATTCAGCACCTTTGCGGTCTGTCCAAATATTTTTGCAGGCTATCGAACACGTATGACACCCGATGCATTTATCGAGGTGGAATACCATTGCAATTTGCGAACGAACGTTCATAAGTTAGCTTTTTTTTAACGATGAATATTTAGGATTGCATTCATTTTTACCAAACTAGTTTTTCCATTTTCTTCACGATCACGTGTGTATCACGCTGAGGTGCTACGGGTCCCCAATAATTAAAGTGGTAGGAGAATTGACCATAACCGCCATTGAGATAATTTGGCTTGAGGTGAATCCGAGTCACACTATTATGTCCGCCACCACGCTTGTTGCCTCTGATTTGTGATTTTGGAATCCCCACCGTTCGCTCAGGCACGTGATACACGATGCACATCCCCGGCGGAATTCTGGAACTCACCACTGCCCGGGTTACGTACACTCCATGATCATTGTGCACTTCTACCCAGTCATTGTCCTTAATGCCCATTGATTCAGCATCTACCTCACTTAGCCAGCAGGGTTCTATGCCTCGAGAGAGTGTCAGCATTCTGAGATTCTCCATATAGGTAGAGTGAATGTGCCACTTACCATGTGGTGTGATGTAATTGAGCGCCTTTGCTTTTCCCAGCTTCCAGGTCTCGCGCAGGTCCCCATATACTTCGGGTTTGGGAGCGGGTTTGAACGTAGGTAAGTGCTCTCCATAAGCAATGTACAGTTCCTGATCGAGATAGAAATGCTGTCTGCCGGTCAGTGTTCTCCAGGGAACCATTCGCTCTACATTGTAAGTGAAGGCGGCATAAGCCCTACCATCGTTCATTAGGCCTGACCACACAGGTGAGGTATTATATCGGTGTGGTCGGGTCAATAGATCTGCATATCGTATTTTGATGTCTTTACTTCCGGCGGATAGATCGGCGAGTATGAGGCCGGTTTTCTTTTCCATAAACTGGTATGCCTTTTCAGTAAGCTTGCCATTAGTTAGGGTGGACAGATTGAGGACTGCATCTGCAGCCCACTCATCTTCCTGTATAGAGGGCAATATTTTTCCGTTATACTCGCGATGGTGAAAATGATGTGATACTTTCATCTCATCATACTCGTCCTTGCATGCGTAATGATTGCCATGTGCTCCAAGTCCGCTCTCTCGGAATCCTTCACCAAGTGTGATAAATTTCTCGTATAGTTGAGTGTAGTCTCTCTCAACAACTGTCAGCTTATGCATTGATTGCCCCAGGACAGGTTCACATTCACCCTTGTACCAATCCTTGATAGTGGGTTGTGTAATCTCATCCACAGAGTCGTGTGACAATGGAGTAGCTACGATATCTTTTTGAATTCCCGGGAAGTGGGTCTTAGCCATTTCAGCGGTAGCCTTAGCTAGATGTTTGAAGATATCCCAATCGGTTTTAGATTCCCAGACGGGAGGAACTGCCTGACCAAGTGGGTGGATAAAGGAGTGCATATCAGTCGAGTTCAAGTCCGCCTTTTCATACCACGAAGCAGCAGGCAAGACGATGTCAGAATACAATGCAGATGAATCCATACGGAAGTTGAGGTCCACCACCAGATCCAACTTACCCACAGGAGCGACATCGTGCCAAGCTATTTCTTTTGGTTTTTCTTCAGCATCTGTGGCAATAAGATTATTGTGTGTACCGAGATAATGCTTCAGCGCATATTCGTGACCTTTCATACTGGCCAGCAACGCATTTCCTCGCCATATATACCATACTCGAGGATAGTTTTCTTCTGCTTCAGGATCGCTTACCGAGTATTTGAGCTCTTTAGATTTTAATTTTTCAAAGACATAATTTTTTATGCCTTCATCATCAGTCGCTCCATTGGCTACAGCTTCTTTACACAGTTCAAGTGTGTTTTCATTAAACTGCGGATAAAACGGCATCCATCCATTTCTGACTGCAGTAAAAATGCTATCTGCTACGTGTTTTTCGGTCCATTTATTTTCATCTACAGTATTGTAGTCAGAATAGAGACCATCGTATCTATATTGACAAGTATTAATATAATGCCAGATGGGTGCTTGCTGTAATCTTGACACAGGCACCCAATCCTTTGCAAAAGAAATAGCTCCCCAAGATTCTACCGGTGCCAGTTTTTCTTGTCCAACATAATGATTTAGTCCACCTCCATTCTTACCGACACAACCCGTCATCATCAATGCCATAGCACCTGCTCGATAAGTGAGATTCTGATGATACCAATGATTTATACCCGCACCTATGATGATCATACATTTACCTTTAGTGGTATTTGCTGTTTCAGCCCATTCTCGAGCAAACTGCAGAATAGTTTTTGAATCTATACCCGTGAATATCTCTTGCCATGCCGGTGTATATGCACTGTCTGTATCTGTATAGTCTGCAGGATACTGGCCGCCCAATCCTCTGTCCACTCCATACTGAGCCATCATCAGATCATAGACTGTAGTCACAGGCATCTTCCCATTTTTGGTTTCAAGCCAATGAACAGGAACACCGCGCTGAGTTTTTCTCGCCAGACCAAATTCAGTAAATTCTACCTGTAAGATTTCATCTTTTCTATCGAGAAATGTGAGTACAGGATCATAGTGAATATCTGTCTCACCACATTCATATTTCATGTTCCATTTGCCACCTTCCTTGTCCCAGCGGTAGCCCATAGTGCCTTTAGGTGACACATACTCGCCGCTCTGTTCGTCAATGCAAAGAAACTTCCAGTCCCCATTTTCAATGTCATTCCATTTCGGTATTTCATTGGCACGTACCATACGTCCAGGTGTAAATCCATCACCTACTTTGTCTAGATGCACCAACATCGGGCTATCGGTATATTTTTTCACATAATCGAGGAAGAAAGGAGTTGGATTGTCGTAATGGTATTCTTTGAGAATAATATGGGTAACTGCCATCCATATCGCGCCATCACTTCCGGCATGGTTGGGAATCCACTGATCGGCGTATTTGCATACCTGGCTGAAATCCGGAGAAAATACTACTGCTTTTGTTCCATTGTGACGCGACTCTGCAAAAAAGTGGCAATCGGGTGTTCTGGTCATATTCAAGTTGGCACCCATATCGGCGATTAACTTAGCATTGTACCAATCTGCACTTTCGCATACGTCAGTCTGATCTCCCCATATCTCGGGAAATGCAGGTGGTAAGTCGCAATACCAATCGTAAAAACTAAGATTTACACCCCCAAATAATTGAAGAAATCTCGCACCTGAAGCATAACTAAGCATTGACATGGCGGGAATGGGTGAAAATCCGATTACGCGATCAGGCCCGTATTTTTTGGCAGTATATATATTAGCTGCCGCCATGATTTCAAGCACTTCATCCCACGATGTCCTTCTGAAGCCACCTTTGCCCCTTGCATTCTGATAGGTCTGGCGATTTTCTTTATTGTTTTGAAGATTTTCCCATGCTTTTACAGGATCACCTCCTGCTTTTTCTTTCTCTTTTCTGAAAAGGTCAATGAGTTTACCGCGAATGAGCGGATATTTTATTCGCAGCGGGCTGTACAAATACCACGAGTAAGAAATACCTCGCTGGCAACCACGAGGTTCATAGGGTGGCAGCTGATCGTCTAATAGGGGGTAATCCAATTGCTGAGTCTCCCATACCACAATACCCTCTTTGACATGAATAGCCCATGAACATCCACCGGTACAGTTGACCCCATGGGTGCTGCGGACTATGCGATCATGTTGAAACCGGTTGCGGTAAAATTCCTCCCACTGTCTTGTTTTTGGGGAGATGATATCTTCAATCCAACTCATGTTGTAAGTTATTTGTTATTATTAAAATGTATAGCTAAATACCATTTATTCGTTTTCAACTTGATTTCAATTGTCTTTTAAAAATGGTTTCATTTACGGCACGCTGTTTTCTCCTGATCCAGAAGACAGAAAATAAAATCAATAGGAGACCTACTCCGCTGACACCTGAAATAATCATGTTGCTGGCGACCGATTTTTGTGGATCACTTTTCAGAGAGAGATCGTTTGCATAAACTAAAAATGCGGTGAGGTCATTTATTTCGGATTCAGTCAAATCCTTACCTTCGAATGATTGCTTCATTTGAGGAAATGGCATGCCGGCAATAATTCCTTTCACACCGTCTTCAGATAGTCTGGACACCGCCTGGGTAAGGTCTTTTGCCAGGGCACCACCACTGATGATATTGTTCATATCCACATTGTGGCATGAATTACAGCTGGGGCCATTATTTTGAAATCTATGGATACCTAGAAATAGGTTCTCTCCATTTTTCCAGTCACCCTTAGCTATTATAGCTTCTTTTAGGTTCGCAGTGGAAGTAGTACTATCCGGAGGTAAAATGGAATCCTGAGGAGTAGCAATAATCTTAAAAGTAAAGAGGCACGTTGCGATAATAAATACCTTTAATAAGCGCATTCTCATAATGCATATTTAAATGGTCCAATATGATAAAACTTAAAACAAGTTCAATTTGATCTTTACTTCTAGAAGAAGGATCTGTCACTGCTATAAAAATCCTTGATTTGTTCTGATAAGTTTTTATTTATCCTTGCTAATGAAAATATCACGACCAGCAGAAACGCTATTCCTGCAAGTAGGATTACATCGATCTTTGTAAGATCAAATCCGGATTTTTTTACGTCTTTTATATCTGTAGTTGTGGAAGTAGCTGCTGCTACAGGCGCACTACTTTGGTCTTTGATATAGGCGAGAATCTCATGTATTTGGTCATCTTTCAAAGTGGGATGATCGGGCATCATCACCTTATACACCTGTAGCAGAGAATCAGCTACCTTATCCTTACTATCTATCACAGCTTGTGGAGACTTGATAAATTTCAAGAGCCAGGCGTCAGTCCTTCTGTCACCTACATTGATCAGATCAGGCCCCACCAGCTTGCCCTTACCAATAGTGTGACAGGCGCCACACGTCTGTTTGAAGGCAGTCTTGCCGGCTTCTTGAGCGGAGACAGCATATATTGAGGACATAGTCAATAGAGCTATCGCGAGTACGGGATAGTAGTATATTTTCAATGTATATGATTGAAAATTATTAGTAAATAATTATTAGTTCTTAAGGGGGCGGAAAACTAGGTCGAAGTTTTTGATTCCGGTGTAGTTTAACACACCTCTTTAATGTAGGACAAATATATCTTTAATTATTTATGAATCAAAAAAAGTTGTTCTTTAAGTTCAATTTAGAATTAGTTTAAATAAGGGAGCAATTTAGAGCCAGGGATAGATATTATCTTCTTCCATGATCTAAGTTGTTCTGTTCTGTCCGGAAGTCTTAAAGTAGCATTGTGGTATGCTCGGGAATAATGATTTAGGGTACCTTTAACGATTTAGTATTAATAACTTGATCTCATGCTGAGATCGATTTGGTGAAAATGGGGATCGTCTGGCGTGACTGTTTACGGGGAGGAGGCAGAAGAGTGAAAATGACTATGTCTTATTTAAAGCTATGGGAGGAGGGATTATGATATTTGCATTTCAATATTCTTAAAAAGTAAAGTATGTTGCTTTCTGAATATTGACTCCAAGAGCGGCTTTATAGGCAGGGGCGTCTTAAACAAAATAGTTTCTTCAATAACCGAAAAATTTCCCTCTGGCGTTAAAATAAATATCAATTCAATTTTAGTCAATTTCATTACAACTGCCCGAATGACCACTTTATTTTCACTTGCATCATATTGAACTATCAAAGGGTATTTGAATGAAAAAGGTATAAATCCTAATCTGAGCGTTTCATGTGCTATATAATTATTGTGACCTGTTTTATTAATTTTAGTGATGACGGGGTTAACTGAGGCAAACTTTTGCATATCGGTCAGATATTCAAAAATTATTTCCGGCTTTTGTTTTAGTCTAAATGATAAATTCATTGATGTCTCATAAGATTTTTCTGAACTAAGAAGGTCCGATTATTATTTTTTCTTAGCAAGAGGGTTATGGAATTAGATCTTTTTCAGAAAATTGTCATTTTGCTGACACTGTATAAGTGTGTTTGGTGCAAGCAGAAATTTCACTCTACTAGATTGCAGATTGGGGCAATATTTAATAAGCTAATTGGGATGGCTAAAATAATTTTATTGATGATTAGAATATATCTTATGCTAAATGCAATTTTTTGGTCAGTCTTCATAGACTCCTGCGGGTCCAATATATTCAGCATCGCCATAACCTAGGATAGGATAGAATATGAAAGGTAGGAATATCAGGCCAACAGTAAATCCCTCACTTTGTGCAAAACTTTTTGATAGATAATGGGTCATTAAGACTGCAAAAATGATATTTGCTCCCGGAATAAGAAGAAAAAATAGCCACCACCAGGGTTTTCCGATAATTTCCAGAAGGATAATTGCATTATAAAATGGAATCAGACACGCCCAACCGGGCTTGCCTGCTTTCTCAAAGATCCTCCAGTATGCAACGTATATAAATACGATAATCGCAACTAAAAGGAGAATAGCTATTATTATTATACTAGTCATATAAGTATAAATTTAAGACTTTTTACTCCTGGATATTCGTCCACATTCTTTTAACTTTAATTAATATCGGGTCTTAGTAAAGGTATGCTCACAGTCACTTTGCCTCTTATATCTTTTCCAAATATAATATATTTATATTTTAGATGCAATAAAAGGAGTGTAGATGGGGAGAAATTTATTCATTCCTGATATGTAAGCATGATATGAGCTCTCAAAAATCATTTCTGAAGCAGTAGTTATTAGCTATCTCAATAGATCCTCAGGCTTGAATTCAGCATCTATTACTTCCTCACTCGTAGGTGTAGCGTGATAGAATTCTTCCGGTGTAGAAGGATAGTTGATCCGAACTATCCCCTTGCCCGGATAGTAACCGATCCGGATATCTCTGGTAGGTGTTTTGTCCTGAAGCAGATTAATCGCAGTAGTTGCCAATGATTCGACCGTCACTACATTCATTACCTCATGTGTCTTCATCGCTTCAATCATTTTTTCAGTGGCGACACTATTCGGGTATATTCTATATAGTTGGATATTTTTGACGCCGGCTTTTAGCAGATCCTTTTCGATGTGAAATAGTCCGGCAGCGAGCCCCATCTTTGCTACCCCGTATCCCAGTGATGTGCCCATCACTTCGATGGCGGCTTGAGACACAATGGTCAGGATCTTCAAGTTGTTATTTTTCTCATTTTTAAATCTGCCGGCCAGATAGTGGGTTATTTCATAGGGTGCCTTCATGTCAAATTCTATCAGTTTCCAAATATCTTCAAATGGTGTTTTTAATGACTGGCCTTTCCACGTACCGGCATTATTGATAAATATATCCAAGCGACCATGTTCTTTATATATATCCTCGATCACTGATTTCATAGCTTTAATATCTGTGATGTCAGCGGGTCTGATATCAGCATTTCCACCAACTTTCAATATTTTAGATTTTGCTGCTTCTAGTTTGTCTTCTGTACGGGCTACTAAGTACACATGAGCGCCCTGAGCAGCTAAGGCCGACGCTATACCAAAACCAATTCCTTCACTCCCGCCTGTTACTATGGCTACATTATTCTTCATCATCTTATTTTATTTAGGTAGGTCTGCTGGACCTGAAAATATAAACTCCACGAACTTCGAGATCAACAGGAAGTCTACTCCTTTGAATAACCTGTATTTAGTGACTTTGTTGTGGAAGCTTTGGCAACGTCAGATGAAGATTATGGTCGCTGTACAATTATTATTTTATGGCTGGTACCCGATAAGAAGTGGCGTATTTTAGAAGTTCAGTGAGTTCCTGATGGGATAAATCATCAATTGATCTGACTTTGAAATGTCTGAATAATTTACCTGTTCCTTCGAGAAGATTATTAGGATCGGGAAGCTCTGCACCATAATTGAAGCCCAATGTAACATGATTTATCGCCGGCATAATCCAGCAGAAATGTTCAGTCTTCTTACGAGGACCGGTGCCAAAGCCTATATTTTTTTGCTTTATCCAGACGACCTCAACTACTTTAGGAAGTATCTTATGAATCAGTGCCCTGGTACCGCGTGCGATTTCTTTTATTTCCTGTGAAAAGGATTGGATTGCGAGTTCAAAATTATCTGTCTGGTTCATTACTTGATTTCTCGCTCGTTTAGGATTAATTTGGCTCTAAAGGATATGAGGAATGTAAGATACATTTATTAAATTGTGTGCAGAAATGTTCTAAATTGAAGTGGTTACTTTAATTCTCTTCATATTCTGATCTGGATATGGGTTGTCCGCCGGAGGCTTGTGGTACTTTTGACTCTTTGATACTAAAAGTCAGCGTCAATACAGAATAACCGGATGCATTATTGGTAACTTCAAAGCGATCACCTTTCCTGTAGACGGGCTCTTTGTCTTTATACACTGCTTTGGTTTTAGTGAAATACTTCCCGCTAGTAGAAAAATAGACGGTCTCACTTGTGTGAGGCTGTACAGTCAAAGAATCGTGTAAAGTTGCTTTTCTGTTATGCCCCTTCATGACCTTTACCGTCATAATTCGCATTGATTTGTTTACAATGGTCAATCGTGCCTGTGCGCTTACTGAACAAGCCAATAAAAAGAGAATTGCAGTGGTAAATGTTAGTTTTATTATTGTTTTCATGCTATAATTTGTATGTGTTACAGGTTCATTTAGGTATTCTTTGTTACTAATATACATTTATATTCAATCTAATTATCTCTTTTGTAAGTATTAGGATTAATGGGATTAGTGGATTGAATGGAGGGCTTTTTGTTTCATTGATCTATTCTCTTTCATAGTATTTTTTTAATCCCCTGAATTCAAGCAGCAAATGCAACTTTGATTAATAAATTAAGTTCTTCAATTGGTGCTCCAAAATTTATCAATAGTCCAATTGATAGAATGTATGCCTGACAATAATTCATTGCTTACGCCCCAGATGTACATCTTCTAGCTCTATCACTGCTTTGAGCTCGAGCATGATGGTATTTTCTCCAAAAGTATCCACTCTCCTTATGCCGATAGGTATTCCATCGTATATAATTTCCATTTCCATCTCTCTATTAAAAGTCAGCTATATTCTATCCATTCCAATGGCTGGGGCTCTTTGGTGTATCACCTCTTGAAATTCATTTCCCAATGTACGGTGTACTTTCATGGTACAACCAATTATTTTATGAGTTAATTCTTCATATCTCACTTATCTTCATAAAATTTATGCTTACTGTGGATTGAATTTTTTTCTCGCATTATTTCTTCATTGGTCTCTGTCATTTTATTATTGTCAGGATTGGACTTCCTAATATCGGTGGAATATAATATGCGCTCCACTATTTCTTCATCACTAATCTTATCATCCTTTAGTTCTATCAACCTTATGCTGACAGTTCATTGCATTTCTGGGGAGTTATGGTACCCCTGTTATCCCAAATATACATTTATCTGGAAGAATTTAAATGTTAGTTGCCAAATTTTTCTAATTATTTGATATGGAATTTCTAAATGGAATTTTATTGTAATTTAGATGTTAGGAACCTCACTTTGATGTTCTTCTATTTTTTGGGATAAAGGATGAATATTGCCTGTTGTTAGACTTCCTCATTTCCATCCCGCTGTCCCTGAGTATTTTCTTAAATTAGCGCTTTCATACGACTACATGCAAAAATACAACATCCTAATATTGGGAAATGGGGGCCGAGAGCACGCCATGGCAGCTCACTTCGCCAACTGTGCTTCTTGCGCGGAGCTTTATATCGCGCCCGGAAACCCGGGTACATCAGCTTTGGGAACGAATCTCCCACTTCAGGGCAACTATGATCCACAGGAAATCAGCTTACTTATCATGGAGCACCGCATCGACCTAGTGGTGATCGGCCCGGAAGGTCCCTTGGAGTCTGGACTTGTTGATGAACTTACCGCTCTGCCGGAACTAAAGAGTGTTAAGATATTTGGTCCAACTAAACAGGCGGCTCAGTTGGAGTCCAGTAAAGCCTTTTCAAAGGGCTTTATGAAGCGTGGTGGCATAGCTACTGCACCGGCGGTGACTTTCACCAAGGCCTTACAATCTGAAGCGCTCAATTATCTACGTGGTCATCACATGCCCGTAGTGATCAAAGCGGATGGCTTAGCAGCAGGTAAAGGGGTAATCATCGCACACAGCGAAGCAGAAGCGATACAAGCGGTTGAGGAAATATTCGGCGGCCAGTTTGGCACTGCGGGTGATACGATTTTGATAGAGGATTTTTTGACCGGACGAGAATTCTCGGTGTTTATTGCCATACACGAGGATCAATATATCCTACTTCCTATAGCTAAAGACTATAAGAAAATAGAGGAGGGTGATCTGGGCGCCAATACCGGCGGAATGGGTGCAGTCAGTCCGGTTCCATTTGTGGATGAAGTGATGATGGAGCGGGTGAAAAATGAAGTCATAATACCTACTGTAGCGCAGTTGAAGGCAGAAAATATCTCTTTTACCGGCTTTATTTTCTTCGGGATGATAGAGGTGCAAGGCAAGCCCTATGTCATTGAGTACAATGCACGCTTTGGTGATCCGGAGGCTGAGGTAGTTTTCCCACGCATCCAGGGCGATATGGCTCACGCCATCATTGAACTTATGTCGGGAAGGAGTTCTGCACCGGCTATTGATCCGCGTTTTGCCACAGGCATTTATGTCGTCTCCCAAGGTTATCCTGGTTCTTTTCAGAAAGGCTTTCCAATAGATGTAATCGCAATACCTACCGAAAATTATATATTTCACGGCGGCACCAAGTTTGATTCAGCCGGTTCACTTGTTTCTAATGGGGGTCGTGTGTTATTTATAGGGGCTATGGATGAAGATCTGCAGCGTGCCAGACAGCAAGCGTTGAAGGGTTGTGAGGCTCTTGTATTTGAGCGAAAAAATTACAGAAGCGATATTGGATATGATGTGTTACCGTAACTCATGCTAGGCCTAACCGCAGCACAAATAGCGCGTATACTTCAGGCAGATTTGCACGGAGATGGTGATACTTTCGGACTGATTCAGCGGGCAGTATATGACACCCGTCAACTCAGTTTCCCGGCTGACTCAATATTTCTCTCCATAAAAGGACCGCGAAGGAATGGCCTTCAGTTTATTCAGTCTGCCTGGCAAGCTGGTGTTCGAGTTTTTCTCGTAGATGAGTTACCAAAGATCTTACCACCTGAGGCTGTCTTTATATTGGTACCCCATGTCCTGCGAGCGATACAGCAACTGGCCATTTATCATCGGCATAGATTTACACTACCCGTAGTGGGCATCACCGGAAGCAATGGAAAGACAATTGTCAAAGAATGGTTGGCCACTATGCTACAGGAAGAAAAGCACGTAGCGCGGAGTCCAAAGAGCTACAATAGCCAACTGGGGGTGCCGCTTTCTATCTTTCAGCTAGGACCTGAACACGACCTCGGTATTTTCGAGGCGGGCATTTCTAAGCCGGGTGAAATGGAGATACTTAGTAGTGTCATCGAACCCCAGACAGGTATCTTTAC
>Ga0073900_10000624_pt1 | contig 21998 bp, 18 predicted proteins | sample KloWWTmetKNB5Kit_FD_66666 | JGI IMG/M metagenome (GOLD analysis project Ga0073900, IMG submission 66666) | Active sludge microbial communities from Klosterneuburg, Austria, studying microevolution and ecology of nitrifiers - Klosterneuburg... | ecosystem: Engineered > WWTP > Aerobic digester >...
CTAGAGTATTTCCGAGAATTGGTCGCCCACCCCTTGCAGTATTTCGCAAAACCACTAGAATGTAATCATAAGTGGGAAGAAGTGGGAGAAAGTGGGACGCTGGGACATAATTATGCTGCTCGGACAAACGCGACACGCAATCGATGGGAAGGGACGGCTGATGATGCCGGCCCGCTTCCGCGCGTCATTTGCCGAGGGTCTTGTCCTTACGGCGATTAAGGACAACTGCGTGTTGGTCTACCCGGTCGCGGCCTTTGAAAAATTGGCGGATCGGGTGCGGTCGCTCCCTCAGTTTCAGCGCGAGTCCTCGATGCTCCAGGCTCTGATGTTCTCCAATGCGGAGAACGTCTCCCTTGACGGGCAGGGCAGGGTGCTGATCCCCGAGCGCCTGCTCGCGCATGCGGCGATCACCGGGCCGACTCTGGTGGTCGGCGCCTACGACCATCTTGAACTGTGGACACCCGAGGCATGGCAAGCCCGAACCGCGGAGTTGTCTGCTCTGGCAAAACAGGAAGACGTTTGGTCGCGTCTTGGGATCTAGCTTCAGACCAAATGGACAACGTAGCTTACCGCGTAGCATGACTCACTCGCCAGTGCTTTTCCAGGAGGTAATGGACGCGCTTCAGCCGCGGGCGGGTGGCCGCTACCTCGACGTGACCGCGGGTGGGGGTGGCCACGCAGTCGGAGTTTTGGAGCGCAGCGGCCCGGATGGCCGATTGATGGGCACTGACGCGGATCCGCAAGCCGTTGAGCGGGTGACCGAACGCTTGCGCCCCTTTGGCGGGCGAGCGGTTGTGGCGCGCGGGTGGATCGATGACGCTGCGGCCATGGCCGCAACGGCCGGCATGACGCCGTTGGATGGAATCCTGGCGGACCTGGGATTGAGCTCTTATCAACTGGCCGAGGCCGAGCGCGGGTTTGCATTTATGCGCGAGGGCCCGCTGGATATGCGGTTTTCAGCGGGAGAGGGGCACGAACCAACCGCTGCGCATCTTGTCAATCGGGCCGAACTGGACGAATTGGTCGGATGGCTGCGCGCTTACGGTGAAATTGAGAACCCGCGGCGGGTGGCTGAAGCGATCCTTGGCGCCAGGCCGATTACAACGACGACGCAATTGCGCGACATTGTGGCTGGCGTGGCCCGGTCCGGCCGTCGTCAACGTATTCATCCTGCGACCCTGGTTTTTCAGGCGCTTCGGATCGTCGTCAACGACGAGTTGGGCCGGCTGCAAAGGGCGTTGCCCGATTTGATCGCGGCGCTGGCCCCCGGTGGCCGGCTTGCCGTGATCACCTTCCATTCGCTTGAAGACCGGATGGTGAAAGTGGCCTTTCGAGAGGCGGCAATAGAGCGGACGGCTATCCCCGGCTTCGGCTCGGATCAAGTTGAACAGGCAGCGGCTGTGACGCTCGTGACGCACAAGCCAATTGAACCGACAGAAGCCGAAATCGAAGCGAACCCCAGGGCACGCAGCGCGCATCTGCGCGTGGTGGAAAAACGATGAAGGAAACACTGCGACGCCTGTCCAACCTGAGCGCGCGCCATTATGTCGCGCTGGCCGTCTTCAGCCTGCTGTTGTGCCTTGGGTTGGCCGTTGCCAACCTCGCCATGGCCGCCCGCACCGAGTCTCTCAGCCGCGAACTGGACCGGCTCTACGCGAAGGGAACCGACCTCACCCGCGAGACCAATGAAGCGTGGACGTCGATCGGGCGGGTCGCTTCAATTGACGAAATGGAGCGGCGGGCCCGCAAGGCCGGCTTTGGGCCGACCGACAAACTCGAATACCTGCAAATCGCCGAGCCAACGCTGACCCCGACCATCACCGCCACATTGACCCTGAAACAGCCATGACTTCCACAGAACCGCGTTACTATTCCAGCACGCTAGCGCAACCTGCACTCTCCGGGCGACGGGTCACCGTCGTCGGCATCGTAATCGGGCTGATCCTCATGTTGGTCGCCGTCCGAGGGGCCAACCTGCAACTAGCCGGCAACGAGCGAGCACTCGAGATTGGCATCTATCAGCAGACGAATAGCGACGTTCTCCTGGCCCCGCGCGGGTTGATCAGCGATCGGACCGGGACCGTTCTGGCGGTCAGCAATCTGGCCTGGGACGTGCGATTGAACCCGACTCGGGTCAACGGCAGGCCGATCGTTACCGATACCGCCACCCTGGCGACCGCGCTTTCCGGAGCAACGGGCCGGCCCTACGCAAAGGTCAAGCAGGAGATGGACACCATCATCGCAACATGGGCGCCCACGAAGACGAATGTGTCAACTCTGGTGGCGGCCGGTTTGTCCCCCTCCGAGACGTTTCGGCTTACAACGACGCTGACCGCGGCCAAGCGCTGCTGTCTGAACTTCGAATCCACTTGGGAGCGCGACTATCCGCAGGGCACCCTGGCGGCTTCGGTGCTTGGCTATGTAAATCTTGTCCCGACTGGACTGAGCGGTGTCGAGGATTTTTACGACAACGTCTTGCGGGCGACTCCTGGCAAGATCAAGGAGCGCGGCAACGACGTGATCGAGCTCCAGCAGGCGCGGCCCGGGGCGGATCTCACGCTCACCATCGACGCCAACCTGCAGCAATTCGTCGAACGGCGCCTGGCGCAGGCGCTGAAGGAATACGACGCGAGCGGCGGCACCATCATCGTAATGGAGACGCGGACCGGCGCGATTCTGTCAATGGCATCGCTCCCGACTTATGACCCCAACTCGGCGTTGGGCGCAGCCGCCTCCCGGCAGGGCGAACGACGCCTGCGCAACCAGGCCGTAAGCGATCTGTATGACCCCGGCTCAACGATGAAGGCTGTGACCTGGGCGGCGGCCCTCGACTCTGGCAAGGTCACTTCTCGGACCGTTTTCAATGACAGCGGCGTTTATCGCACGGATGGCATACCGATTTACAACTCGCAAAATGGCCGGTACGGCGCAGTGTCGCTGTTGGAGGTGTTCCAGCATTCGATCAATACGGTTACGGCGCAGGTCGCCCGGGAGTACATGGGCCCGGAAAGCTTCTACACCTACATGCGAAAGTTCGGTCTGGGCAATCGCACAGGGGTCGATATGGGTGGCGAGGAGCAGGGCATTCTGAATACGCCCGAATCTCCCCGCTGGAGCCCGATTGTGCTCACGACAAATTCCTATGGACAAGGTGTGTCGATGACGCCAATACAAGTGATCGGCGCTATCAACGCGGTGGCCAATGACGGCGCCGTGATGCAGCCGCACGTTGTTTCGAAGTACGTCCTGCCCGATGGGCGCGTACAGATCATCAACCCGGTCGTGCGCAATCAAGCTGTCAGCCCCGAAACATCGCGCCAGATTCGCGCCATTCTTGGCGAGGCGACCCGCACTGCCTCTCCGGCGGCTCTGATCAAGGGCTACAGCGTCGCGGGCAAGACAGGTACCGCGGAGCAGCGCCCGAATGGCATCCCAGTGCCGCGTCCAATCCACACCTATGCGGGGTTTTTCCCAGCGAGCAGACCCCAGATCACGATCCTGGTCAAACTCGACTATCCGAAGCCCGCGTTTGCGAAGGACACGACCATCCCGGTCTTTCATGACGTTGCCGAACGGGCAGCGCAGATGTTCAATATCGCGCCCGACATCGTGAAGTAGCCGCGCAGGCGTGAGGAGTCGAATCCATGCTCAGCGTGATGCAAATCGTCCAGGGTGTTGGTGGCCGTTCGTCACCCGGCCTCGAACGCTTTCCCGTCCGAGGGGCCGTCGTGGATTCGCGTTTGGCTGGGCCGGCTGATCTTTTTGTTGCCATCAAAGGCGAGCGCAGTGATGGGCATGCGTATGTGGCCGACGCGTTTGCGCGCGGTGCTGTGGCTGCGCTCATCGAACGGGACATCGAGATTCCCGGCGCGAACATGGTTGACGCGCGCGCTGGCGCGTTCCCTCGCGACGTCGGTGGGCCGCCGTTTCTCATCCGGGTCGACAACACCGTCGACGCGCTTCAATCCGCCGGCGCGGCGTGGCGGGCCCAGTTTTCGCCTCGCATGGTTGGCGTGACGGGCAGCCTGGGAAAATCGACCACCAAGGAACTCATTGCCCAGGTCCTGGGCATCCGTTATCGGACCCTCAAAAACGAGGGAAACCAGAACAACGAGCTTGGTATTCCGATGACGCTGCTTAGGTTGCGCCCGGAGCACGAGTATGCGGTCATTGAGATTGGGATGTATGCCCGAGGCGAGATCGCGCGCTTCTCTTCCTGGGTGCGCCCGCAGATTGGCGTCATCACCATGATCGCGCCAGTGCATCTGGAACGCCTGGGCTCGCTGGACAACATCGCTATGGCAAAGGCCGAGCTCGTCCTGGCGCTTCCGCCCGCGGCCGAGGGTGGCGTCGTGGTGCTCAATGACGATGACGCGCGCGTGCGCGGCATGGCCGCGATGACGCGCGCACGGGTCGTAACAGCGGGTCTCACCAGCCGGGCGGATTTCTGGATTGAGGATATCGAAACCCGCGGTCTGGATGGAATCATGGTCCGCCTGCGCGAAAAAGGCATCACAGCGTCGTACACCGCGCGGGTGCCCCTGCTGGGGGCGCACAGCGCCAATACCGCGCTTCGGGCGGCAGCGGTCGGCCGTGTGGCGGGGTTGAGCTGGGGAGAAATCGTGGAAGGATTGGGCCAGCCCGGCGGCGCCATTCGACTCCAGGTGATCGAGGGCCCGCACGGTTCGATCATCATCGATGACACATACAATGCGAGTCCTGAGTCGACGCTGGCGGCCCTGAATGTTCTACAGGAAGTCGGCGACCCGCCGCGGGTGGCGGTTCTGGCAGACATGCTCGAACTTGCCGACCTCGAGGAAGCCGCGCATCGGGAGGTGGGTTGCCGGGCGGCGCTTGTGGCGCAGTTGATCGTGTGCGTTGGTGAGCGCGCGCGCTGGATCGCCGAGGAGGCCCGGGCGTGCGGCGCAGCGCCTGAATCGGTTGTGCATGTCGCGACCAAGTCCGAGGCGATTCGGGTCGTGCGCGAGCGGGTGACCCAGAAGTCGACGATCCTCGTCAAGGGATCGCGGGGAATGGAAATGGAGGATGTTGTAGCCGGGCTGCAAGACTGAACCATGGGAACTTCACTGATGGCAGGCGTAATCGCCTGTCTTGTCTCCGTGCTGTTGGGCGGCCCCCTGATCGCCTTTCTGCGGAGGGCCAGGATTGGCAAACAGATACGGGTGGACGGACCAAGCAGCCACATGGTCAAGATGGGAACGCCGACCATGGGCGGAGTCCTTTTTGTTGGCGTGACCCTGCTCATGCTGACGATGATGTATTTCTATACGCGCGTCGGCGCCCGGGTACTGCCTGGATTTCCGCCCGGCCTGGTACTGGTTGGCCGCTCGCTTGGCATCGTTCTGGTCGTCATGGTCAGCTTTGCCATTTTCGGCGGGATTGATGACTTCATGGGTGTGCGTGGTGTGCGGCGCGGCGAGGGGATGCGCGGGCGGACCAAGGCCCTCATTCAGCTTCTTATCGCGACCACCGCGGCGTTGGTGATGAACCAGGCTCGCGTGCCGGAGTTCGGGCCCACGGGCCTGACCTGGTCGTCGGAACTCCTGTTTGGCTATAGCCGGGTGGGCGTGCCCGGACTGGCTGAGCCAGTGGATATCGGGCTGTTGTGGATACCGGTTGCCATCTTCATCATCCATGCCTCGGCGAACGCGGTCAACCTCACGGATGGCCTCGATGGGCTGGCGGCCCTGATTTGCTTCGTCAGCTTTATCGTATACGGGGTCATCGGCTTTATGCAGGGCCAGGTCTTCGTGACCACCTTCTGCATGGTCATCGCCGGCGCGTTGCTGGGCTTTCTGTGGTTTAACGTGCATCCGGCCCAGATCTTCATGGGAGACCTGGGCAGTGAAGCCCTGGGCGCGTCGCTCGGGATGATGGCCATGATGACGGGACAGTGGCTGCTATTGCCCATTATCGCAATCGTACCCGTCGCCGAAACCGTCAGCACGTTGCTCCAGGTTGCCTGGTTCAAGTACACCCGCCGGCGCTATGGCGAGGGGCGGCGTTTGTTCAAAATGTCGCCACTGCACAATCACTACGTGGTGCAGGGCTGGAGCGAAACTCAGTTGGTGCAGCGTTTCTGGCTGGTCGGCATCGTCGCCGGCATGGTCGGGGTCGGGCTGGCGGTGTTGGGAAATCCATGAAGCGTTGGGCAGGCAAGCGAGTGGTTATTCTGGGCGCGGCCCGTCAGGGCATCGCGCTGACACGCTATCTGCTCTCCAAAGGCGCGCACGTGGTTCTGAGCGACGACAAGGCTGCGGGCGGGCTGGATCTGACAAGCCTGCCGGCTGTTTCGGCGCTGACCCTGGCCTTGGGAGGACATCCACTGAGCCTGCTGGACGATTGCGAGCTGTTGTGTTTGAGCGGCGGGGTTCCGATCAATCTGCCGATCGTCGTTGAGGCGCGCCGGCGGGGCCTCCCGATCAGCAACGACGCCGACGTGTTCTTCGAATTGTGCGCGGCGCCGATTATTGGAATCACCGGATCGGCGGGAAAGACGACGACGACGACCCTGCTCGGTGAGATGCTCCGCGCGCACGAATCCGGCTCAGGCAGCCCGACCCGGCCAGTCTGGGTGGGTGGCAATATCGGGAATCCCCTGATTGAGCATGTGGACGACATAGGCGCCCACGATCACGTGGTGATGGAGCTCTCATCGTTCCAGCTCGACTTGATGACGCGCAGCCCGCATATCGCCTGCATCACGAATATCACGCCCAATCACCTGGATCGCCACGGCACTATGGCTGCCTATACGGCGGCAAAGAAGCGCATCCTGGATTTTCAGGGTGACGCAGACCTCCAAGTACTAAACGCAGACGATCCCGTTTCATCAACGCTGAACTCCGGGGCCTCGACCGCGTGGTTCAGCCTTCGGGCCGAGCCCCGGGGTGATGGCGCCTGGCTCGATGAGGATGGGTTCCTGCGGTTGCGCATCCGGAAAAACCGAATTGAGGATACAATTTGTCATCGACGAGAGTTGCTGCTGATGGGGGATCACAACATTCTCAACGTGCTGGCGGCGGCCGTGCTGGCCGCCAGCGCCGGCGCCGGCCTGGATGCGATTCGGGGCGTTGCGCGGTTGTTCAAGGGCGTCGTGCACCGCCTCCAGCTCGTTCGCGAGTTGAACGGTGTGCGCTACTACGATGATTCAATCGCGACTGCGCCAGAAAGGGTGCTGGCAGACCTGCGGTGCTTCACGGCGCCGGTGGTGCTCTTGTGCGGGGGCAGGGACAAGAAGCTGCCCTGGGATGACGCGGCGGCGGAAATGGCGCGCCGGTGCGAACATATCGCGCTGTTCGGAGAAATGGCGGGGATGGTTCAGGGCAAGCTTCAAGCCGCTGGAATTGCGCCAGGTCGGATGAGCGCGCACGTATCGCTGCGGGATGCTGTGCTTCGCGCCGTCGACGTCGCGCAGCCGGGCAGCGTCGTGTTGCTCTCGCCGGGGGGTACGAGTTATGACGCCTACAGAGACTTTGCCGAACGCGGCGACGAATTCACCGAACTAATCACCGCACTTCATTGAAGCGACGACCGCCAAAAGTTCTGAGCAAGTATTCGCATGAGGATTTCACTCACACCCTCCGCAGCCCGGGTTGCGCGCCGCGCCGCCGCTGAGGGCCCGCGCGGGATGGACCGCACCTTGCTGGTCGTGATTCTCGGACTGGTGACTCTGGGCTTGATCATGGCCTACAGTTCGACAATCGGCTACATTCGACCGGCAACGGGCGAGATCGCCTCGCGCTTTTTTGTCAGTCAGGTTGGCGCTGCGGCGATTGGCCTTGTCGTCATGTTCGGCATCAGCAGAATCGACTATGCCCTCCTGCGCAAGGTCGCTCTACCCTTTATGGTGATCACCCTGCTCCTGCTGGTGGCTGTGCTGTTCACACCGTCTCGAAATGGCGCGCGGCGTTGGTTTGGCGAAGGCTCTTTTCAGCCTTCCGAACTCGCCAAGACGGCGATCATCATCTATGGCGCGGCCTGGCTGGCCTCGCGGCGTGATCAGCTTCACAGCTTCTTTTCGGGCCTGTTGCCGTTTGCCCTGATCACCGGTTCCGCGGCTGTGTTGATCGTCGTTGAACCCGACTTTGGAACCACCTCGGTCGTCGTGTCGGTCGCGTTTGTGATGTTCTTTCTCGCCGGCGCAAGCCTCAAGCACTTTCTGGTTGTGGGCGGAAGTGGGATTGCGCTATATCCGCTTGCGCTGCAGCTCTTTCCGCATGCCGCCAGCCGGGTGAGAGATTTTGCCGCCACATCAGATCCCACCTATTGGCAGAGCCACGTGCCGCAGGCGAAGATCGCATTTGCGCTCGGCAACTTCTTTGGGACGGGTCTTGGCAGCAGCTATCAAAAGCAAGGCTTTCTGCCGCTGCCGCACACGGACAGCATCATGGCCGTCCTGGGCGAAGAGCTTGGATTGCTTGGCCTGCTGCTAACGCTCACACTTTTCGGCCTGCTTGCGTGGCGCTGCCTGGTGATCGGGAGGCGTTCGGACTCGCATTTTGGCGCCTATCTTGCCGGAGGCGTGATGATGTGGATGATCGTGCAGGCATCGGTGAACATGTTCTCATTGATGGAAGTCATTCCGTTTACCGGCATTCCAGTCCCGTTCCTGAGTGTGGGCGGATCATCGCTTGTTTCGGTGCTGGCGGCGTGCGGCATCGTCCTGAGTGTGTCGCGAGGAAGCGCCATCATCGCCAATTCACAGACCAACGAGCAAGGCGCCCCGAGCGTCCTCGCTCGCACGTCACGAGGTATCCAAGGTGCGATTGATTCTGTCGGCCGGCGGGACCGCGGGACACGTCCTGCCCGCGTTAACAACCCTCGCCGCGTTAAGGCGAATAACGATGTTCCCGTCCTCGTCGGCCGGGACATCCGAACCCGGCGCGAGAACACCGCACGCCGCGCCGCCCCCGGCGACGATCGAGGCGCTGTTCGTGGGAGGACAGGAAGGCATGGAGGCGGGTCTCGTCCGACGGGCTAAGGTCGCCTATGCCGGGATTCCCGCGGGCGCAGTGCATGGCGTCGGCCTCGCGCGCATGACCCGCGGAGCGCTACGCACCTTTCAGGGAATCGTGGCGGCGTGGCGATTGATCGGCCGCTTCCGGCCCGACGCGGTCTTGCTGACAGGCGGTTTTGTCGGTGTGCCCGTGAGCATCGCGGCGTGGCTGAGGCGCGTTCCGGCTGTGGTCTTTCTGCCCGACATCGAACCTGGTTTGGCCCTCAAGGTCATGGCGCGGCTGGCCTGGCGCGTGGCGGCGACGACCCCTGACTCGGCCGCCTGGGTGCCCTCCAGCAAGCTGGTGCCAACTGGCTATCCACTGCGCGAGCAGTTTTTGGTTGCCACGCGCGCCGGCGCGCGCGAGAAGCTTGGGATACCCGCGGACGCGCGGGTACTCCTCATTTACGGCGGCAGCAAGGGCGCGCGCAGCATCAACCGGGCGGTGCTCGACGCGCTCCCGCGGCTGCTCGAGCGCGCCATCGTGATCCATGTCTCGGGTGAGGGTGACTGGGGCGAAGTGGAGGCTGTTCGCGACGCGCTCCAGGGCGCGGAGAAGTCGCGCTACCGCGCGCATGCCTATCTGCACGAGGAGATGGTTGATGCGATGGCGGCGGCAGATTTGGTGGTCTGTCGATCGGGGGCCAGCTCGCTCGGGGAGTTGCCCGCGCTGGGTCTGCCTGCGATACTGTCGCCCTATCCGTACGCCTGGCGCTATCAGCGCGTGAACGCCGACTTTCTGGCTGCGCGCGGCGCAGCAATGGTGCTTGAGGATGGCGCGCTGGCAGATCCTGACAGGGGTCTGGCGGCGCTCGCGATACAACTGCTGGACGACGCGCCAGCCCTTGATGCGATGCGGCTGGCATCGCGCCGGCTTGCCCGGCTGGACGGTGCTGATAACATCGCAGTCCTGCTGGCGAAAGCCGCGGAGCGAATCCATGATTAATGCTGATATCGTCTTTATCTTCTTTGTCATCATGTTTGGCGCGATCGGCGGCATTCGGGGCTGGGTGCGCGAGGTGCTGGTCACGTTCAGCATGATCTTTGCCCTGTTTGTGGTCAATCAGTTTGGCAAGGAGCTTGGCTCGCTTGCAGGCACTGCCGGCCCGGAATGGAAGTGGTTCTGGAAGGCATTTCCCTTTATGCTGATCAGCCTCTTTGGCTATCTGGGGGGGGTTGTCACCCGAGCAAAGGGCGGCGACGGCAAGCGCGATGTCGCCCAGGGTGTGTTGTCGATCGTGATTGGCCTGTTCAACGGCTTCATCTTGTTCAGCACCCTGGCCTATTTCGCCTATCAGGCCGGCATCCTGAGCAACAACAGCTTTTCAGCGGCAGGCAAACTACTTTTCAGCCGACCCGATACCGGTTGGGACCAGTTCTTCTTTGTCAAGAATTCTGCCGCCGCCTTCTTTTCGGGACCATCGTTGACTCTGGTGCTGATCGCCATCGTGCTCTTCATCCTCATCGTCATCATCTGAGCATGCGGATTCATCTTCTCGGAATCGGTGGCGCTGGCATGAGCGCCATCGCGCGCATCCTGCACGCCCGCGGCGACGACGTCAGCGGCGACGATCGCGTCACGTCGGCGGCGCTCGATGCGCTCAACGCCGAAGGAATCCGGGCCTGGGTTGGTCACGATCTTGTCCACCTCAAAGACGTTGAGGCCGTCGCGCCATCCTCGGCGATCTCCCGCGATGAGCCCGAGCTTGTGGAAGCGCGCCGGCTCGGCCTGCCAATCTGGCATCGGGGCGACTTGCTGAACGAACTCCTGCGTGAGCGGGTGGGTGTTGCAGTTGCGGGCACACACGGCAAGAGCACAACGACCAGCATGATCGCGACCGTTCTGAGCGATGCCGGGCTTGACCCGTCCTTTATTATTGGCGCGACCCCCCAGCCGCTGGGCGTAAATGCGCGGCACGGCGCGGGCGAGGCCTTTGTGCTCGAAGCCGACGAGTATGACCGAACCTTTCTGAGGCTGTCCCCGCGAATCGCCGTCATCACCAACGTCGAGTTTGATCACCCGGATACATACGCCGACCTGAATGACACCAAGAATGCCTTTGCGCTGTTTGCCCGCAGCGCGCCCGCGGACGGGGCCGTCATCGTCTGCGCCGACGACATGGGCGCCCAGGATGCGCTCGCGCGGGCAGCGCCCCTGGCTGCCCCTGTGATTGATTATGGGTTGAAGCGCGGCGCGTGGCGAGCGCATCATCCGCGCCCCAATGCGTTGGGTGGCGTCGACTTTGACTACACCGGCCCCGCCGGTCAGATGGGCGGATGCTCACTGCGTGTTCCGGGGGACCACAACGCTTTGAATGCGTTGTGCGCGTTGGTGGTTGCGGATGCGCTTGGGGTGCCCGTCGACATGGCGGCCCGTTCGCTGGGTGGTTTCGCCGGAGTGGGGCGCCGCTTTGAGCTGCGCGGTGAGGCGCGCGGCGTGCGCGTCATCGATGACTACGGGCACAACCCGACCAAGATTCGGGCCACCCTCGCGGCTGCCCGCCAGCGCTACCCGGTTGCGCGCCTGTGGGCGGTATGGCAGCCACACACGTTCAGTCGCACTCGGGCATTGATCGAGGATTTTGCGTCCGCTTTTGGTGATGCTGACGAGGTACTCGTGCTCCCGGTGTACGCCGCGCGCGAGCGGATTGAAGACTTCCCTTATGACGCGGCCTGGCTCAACCCGATCGCGATTTCGCGGCGCCTGCGCCACCGGTCAGCGCGGCCGGTTGCCACGATGACCGACGCCGCTGGCATGCTGTTTGGCCTGGCTCGCGGAGGTGATGTCGTTATCACCCTCTCAGCCGGAGACGGCAACGCGGTTGGCGAGCGCCTGCTCTCAATGCTGCGGGAGGCGGCCCGATGATGGACATCGTCGCCGCCGAGCTGCGCGCGCGGGCAAAGGCAAAGGAGCCTCTGTCGCGCTATACCACGGCCCGGGTGGGCGGCCCGGCCGATCTGTTGATTGAGGCCCGCGCCACAGATGAACTTTTGTCGCTGGTTCGACACGCGGATGCGATTGGCATGCCGTGTCATATTCTTGGCAGCGGCGCGAATGTCCTCGTAAGCGATCTAGGCGTGCGCGGGCTCGTCATCATCAACCGCGCGCGCGAAATCCGTTGGAAGACCCTGGATGGCAACGCGCGGGTCGAGACGGATTCGGGTGTCGCGCTGATCACCCTGGCCAGGGAGTGCGTTGAGCGCGGCCTGGGCGGCCTGGAATGGGCAATCGGCGTGCCCGGCACGGTCGGCGGCGCGGTGGTCGGAAACGCCGGCGCACACGGTTCCGATGTCAACGCGAATCTGGCCATGGCCCGAATCCTGCGCCGCGGCGCGGCCGCGCCGGAGTGGTGGACAAAACGCCAGCTTGGGTTTGGTTATCGCGCCAGCGCGCTCAAGCGTTACCACTCTTCCGAACGGCCGGTCGTGCTCACGGCCTTGTTTGATCTCAAACAGGACAATCGGGCAAATCTGGAGCGGCGGGCGGGTGAATACAACGATCGCCGTCGCGCAAGTCAGCCGCCTGGGGCCACGATGGGAAGCATGTTTAAGAATCCGAGCGGCGATTTTGCGGGGCGGCTGATTGAAGCAGCCGGGCTGAAGGGCCACCGCCAGGGTCAGGCTCAGATTTCCGAGAAGCACGCCAATTTTTTCGTCAACACCGGCAACGCATCCGCGAGCGATATCAAAGCGCTGATCGACCTAGCTCAGACCGAGGTGTTGAAACAGTTTGCGGTCCGGCTTGAACTCGAAGTGGAATTGCTGGGAGACTGGGGTGGGGGTCCCGCCCTTTCCGGCGCGGACGCGCCGCTGGAGATCGAAAACTGACATGACTGCCGCCACCGACCCAAATGCATCCACTCGCGCGCGTTTGCGCGTGGCCGTCTTGTACGGCGGACAATCGGGTGAGCACGAGGTCAGCCTGATGTCGGCGGGCTCGATCATGGAAAACCTTGACGAGACGCGCTTCGACGTCTGGCCGATCTACATCGATCGGACAGGGAAGTGGTCGGTGCCGATGGAGGATCTGCGGGGTGCCGACGTGGCTTTCCCCGCGCTGCACGGACCGATGGGCGAAGATGGCACGGTTCAAGGCTTCTTGAAGCTGATCGGTGTGCCGTGCGTCGGGGCCAGCGTGGTGGGATCAGCCGTTGGAATGGACAAGTCGGTGTTCAAGGACGTGATGCGCGCGCGCAACCTCCCCGTTGCGCCATATCTGACCGTCACCCGGCGGGAGTGGAACGACGCGCCTGAAGACGTAATTCGCCGTTCAGCCGATGCAATTGGTTATCCCTGCTTTGTCAAACCGGCCAACATGGGCAGCTCGGTGGGAATCAGCAAGGCCCACGGCGTGGTCGAGCTTGGCCCGGCGCTGGCTGAAGCGTTCAAATGGGATCGCAAGGCCCTGATCGAATGGGCGGTGCCAAATGCGCGCGAGCTCGAGGTCAGCATCCTCGGCAACGATCGGATGCGCGCGTCGGTGGTTGGCGAGATCCTGCCCAGCCGGGAGTTTTACGACTACGAGGCCAAGTATCTGGATAAGGGCGAATCGGCCTCGCGGCTGCTCATCCCGGCGCCCATTCCCGAAGGACTATCAACGCTCATCCGTGAGGTCGCGATCGATGTGGCGGCGGCAGTTGAAGCGCGCGGTCTGGCCCGCATCGATTTTCTGCTTGACGGGTCGGCTCGGGGCGAGACGCCCACGGCGGGCGAAGTCTATGTCGGCGAGATCAATACCATGCCCGGCTTCACCCAGATCAGTATGTACCCAAAGCTATGGGCGGCCTCCGGGCTCGAATATGGCGAGCTTCTGTCCCGTATGATTGACTTGGCGCTGGAGGATGTGCGCGAGGCATGACCTACAAGTCGACTGGGCGCCGAGCGCGGCGGTTTGATCCATCTGCGTCGGCGGATGAACGTCAAGGCCTTGGGCAACGCAAACGCGTTGTGCGGGGTATCGCGGCCGCGGCATTGGCAATCATGGTCGTTGTCGGGGGTGGCGCGTTCCTGGCGAGTGATCTGTTCATGGTCCGTGAGGGCCGGGTTGATGGCAACGAGGGTCTGCCCGCTCAGGGGATTCTGGCCGCCAGTGGCGTCATGGGGCAGCATTGGTTTCTCCTGAACCTGGATCAGTCGGCTCAAAGCGTTCGGGAACTGCCCGGAATCGATGCGGCCAATATCCGCTGCGAGTGGCAGAAGGAGTGTGTCGTGCTGGTCAAGGTGACTCAGGCGCTTGCGCGCCTGGATGCGCCGGGCGCGACGATGTGGGTGGATCAAACGGGCCGGGCCCAAAAGACCTGGGACAACGCCCGCGCGCGAGTGGTGGTGAAGCTGGATGACAAGGTGCTTCTGCCGGCAGATGGAAAAGAGCTCGACTCCGGTATCTTGTCCAACCTTCGCGAACTGTTGGAGGCGCAGCCCGAAGTCACGCAGTACGCTTACACAAAATCCGATGGGTTCTGGTTTGTCAATGATCGCAACTGGAAAGTTCAGATTGGAACATCGGGCCGCGCCGGCGCAATGATCGAGCGATCGCGCATGGCGCAGACGCTCCGCGACCAGCTTGTGTCGCGCAACATCCAGCCCAAGTTGATCGATGTACGGGTGATCGAAGCCCCCTACTACGTTAAGTAACGAGGCGCGCAGCATGGCAGAAACGGGAAAAATCGTCACCGCAATTGATATCGGGAGTTCAAAAATCGTCACCCTGGTGGGCGAGTCAGGCGAAGCCGAAGGCGACTTCGCGGTTGTGGGCGTGGGCATTGTCCCGTCGCGCGGCATGAAGCGCGGACAGATTGTGAACGTCAATGAGGTGACACAGGCGATTCGCGAGTCGGTGGACGGCGCGGAGCGGTCTTCGGCCACCAAGATTTCGGCTGCGCTGGTCAGCATGGCTGGTAATCACATTCAGTCGCAGAACAGCCATGGCGCCGTGGCCATCGGCCGTGGAGAGCAGGGTGTCACCCAGGAGGACATCAATCGCGTGCTTGAGGCCGCCCAGGCGGTGACCGTTCCGAACAACCGCGAAGTCATCCACGTTATCCCGCGTCACTTCAAGATTGATGAGCAGGACGGGGTGCGGCACCCGATGGGGATGCTCGGCTACCGGCTTGAAGCCCAGACGAATATTGTCACGGCATCGAGCACCGCAATTCAGAATCTCTACAAGTGTCTGCATCAGGCCCAGATAGAGCAGGCCGAAGTGGTTCTGGCGCCTTTGGCGTCGGCCGAGGCGACCTTGACCCCAACTGAGCGTGAAATGGGCGTGGTGATGGCCGATATCGGCCACGGCACGACCGATATCGCGGTGTACATCGACGGGGCGGTCTGGCATGTATCCGTGTTGGAGGTTGGGGGCTGGCATTTCACGAGCGACCTGGCGAAGGTGCTGCGCCTCCCGCTCGAGACCGCCGAGCAGATCAAGATCTCGCACGGTCACGTCAGTCTGCGTGATCTTCCGACGGATGCTCCATTTGTGGCTGCCGGGTTTGGGGATGAGGGAAACATCAGCATTCAGCGGCGCGACATGGCCGAGATCCTGCACGAACGGGCGCGCGAGCTCTTTGACTTGATCATGCAGGAGGTCAAGCGCAGCGGCTACGATGGGCTGCTCCCGGCCGGCCTGGTCTTGACCGGAGGCGGTTCATCCTTGCCGGGGATGCGTGAAGTTGGGCGCGACGTCGCTCGGCTTCCGGTTCGGATTGCGATGCCAACCAACCTGCATGGATTGGTCGACTCAATCAGAACACCGGCCTATTCCACGTCGGTTGGCCTGGTGAAGTGGGGGATGCTCAACATGGTCGCCAAGCCGGCCCGGCGGCGGCGCGGGTTGCCGCCAGTCAACCTCAATATGAAGGGATGGTTCAGCAATCTGTTTCCGCGATCCTGACGACTGCCCGCCGACGTCCTTAAATTGCGCGAGCTGTGGATAAATCCCCTTGACATTGTGGATAACTCCACTAAAATGCCCGGATATTCTCGGTTCTGCCGGGATTCGTAGAAAGATCGATGCCGTCGAGATCGGACGGAGAGAGGGACGCATGAACACTTACATGGACGCATCAGGCCACGTTTTCGCGACAAGCGGCACGCCGACGGGGCCGTCATACACCGGTCATCCGGAGTCGCCTGCCCAGATTAAGGTGATTGGGGTAGGGGGCGGTGGCCAAAATGCGGTGAATCGCATGATTGCCGAGGCGATGCAGGGCATTGAGTTCATTGCGGTCAATACGGATCAGCAGGCGCTGATGTTGAGCCAGGCCCCCGTTCGCATTCGCCTGGGTGACAAGGTCACCCGCGGTCTTGGCGCAGGCGGAAATCCCAACCAGGGCGAGAAAGCCGCCGAAGAGTCCTCGGACGAGATCTACAGCGTCATCAAGGGCGCGGATATGGTCTTTATCACCGCTGGTATGGGGGGTGGGACTGGCACAGGTGCGGCTCCGGTCATTGCGCGCATCGCAAAGGAGCAAGGCGCCCTCACCATCGGTGTCGTGACGCGCCCGTTTTCTTTCGAGGGGACTCCTCGTCAGCGGGCCGCAGAGGCCGGGATCGAGCGATTGAAGGAACACGTTGACACATTGATCGTCATACCGAATGATCGCTTGCTGGACATTGTCGACAAGCGGGCGAGCTTGACACAGTCGTTTCGCGTGGCGGACGATGTTCTGCGCCAGGGCATTCAGGGGATCAGCGAAGTGATCACGACTCCGGGGTTGATCAACCTGGACTTTGCCGATGTTCGAGCGATCATGAGCGAGGGTGGGGCTGCATTGATGGCCGTTGGCACCGCGAGCGGCGAGGGCCGGGCTCGGGCGGCCGCCGAACAGGCGATCACTTCGAACCTTCTCGACGTCACAATCGACGGCGCGCACGGCATTCTGTTCAATGTCACCGGCGGACCGGACATGGCTCTGCACGAGGTGAATGAGGCGGCCATGCTCATCCGTTCGGCGGCCCATCCGGACTGCAATGTGATCTTCGGCGCGGTCATCGATGAGAACATGAAAGACACGGTCCGAATCACCGTAATTGCGACCGGCTTTGAGCACACGGGCGGCTCGACCCGGCGGGTGAACCGGCCGTCGCAGATCCGCGATCGCGAAGGCGTGTCGCGCAGCGCCACTCCGCCGCGATTTACGCCCTCGACGACGACCGAGCCTCGGGAAGACAGCGCGTCGACGGCCAGCACGGGCTACGATCCCGACGATCTCGAACTTCCGACCTTCCTGCGTCGCCAGCGCTAGTTGCAGGCGCGCATCTGTCTCACTCATTGGGCCGGCTTTAGGCGTTATGCAAACGCCGGCCCGTGATGTGAATCGAAACAGAATTTAAGGTGGCGCGGGGGTTCGTTTCAGTTGACAAATAGTCCGGCCCTTCATATACTCCACTTCCTTTCCGTCCCATATGTTCTGGCGAACATGTGTTCTGCACAAGATATGGCGTTATGACAGCAGTTATGTAGAGGAGATACGTGGCTTGCGCGCATGAATCACTGACACAACGGCAATGAAATGTCCACAATGCAGCTCGACTGATACCCACGTCGTTGACACCGTTCGCGAGGCTTCTGGCTGCATCCGCAGGCGGCGGGCGTGCAAGTCGTGCGGGCGGAGATTCAGCACTGTGGAACGGGTGGTTGAGGTTGCGCCCCTGGTGGTCAAGCGGGGCGGACGACGCGAATCGTTCGATCGGGACAAAGTCCTGGACGGTATCCGCATCGCATGCGCGAAGCGGCCGGTTTCGGCGGCGGATATTGAGCGCCTGGCCGATCAAATCGAGGCTCAGGTAATCGCGCTCGGCAAGCCTGAAGTCGCCGCCCGCGACATCGGAGACATAACACTCCGCGGACTGCGAACGCTGGACGAAGTTGCTTACATTCGTTATGCAATTGTATATCTCAATCTGAAGGACATCGAAAGTGTCAAGGGAGAGATCGAAAAGTTACTGGGGGAGCGCTGAGTCGCGACCCGGACAGGTCAGACACCAATCGCAAGTTGGAAAAAAAGGAATGAAGATCAATCGCCGCTACACCCATCCCCGCCAATCTCCCTATAGCGACATCCCGTTCGAGAAACGCGTGTCCAGCATTCGGAATACCGACGGTTCAAAGGTTTTTGAGATGACGGATATCGCTGTGCCTGCGCAATGGTCACAGGTGGCGGTCGACATCATCGCCCAGAAGTACTTCCGGAAGGCGGGTGTTCCATCCGCTACGCGGCATGTGAAGGAGAAAGGTGTGCCGGCATGGCTGCAGCGGAGCGTGCCACAGGAGGGTGCCGCGACAAATACGGGCGAGCGTGACAGCAAGCAAGTGTTCGGCCGGTTGGCCGGCTGCTGGACCTACTGGGGATGGAAGCACGGCTATTTCGACTCGGAGGAAGATGCCCAGGCTTTTCACGATGAGCTTTGCTACATGCTGGCCATGCAGATGGCCGCGCCAAACTCGCCCCAGTGGTTCAATACCGGATTGAACTGGGCGTACGGCATCACCGGGCCGTCGCAGGGTCATTTTTATGTTGACCCGAAGAGCGGACAGCTTGTGACTTCGGATGACGCCTATACCCATCCGCAACCGCACGCCTGCTTCATCCAGTCCGTCGCCGACGACCTCGTCAATGAAGGCGGCATTATGGATCTATGGGTGCGTGAGGCGCGCATCTTCAAATACGGCAGCGGTACGGGAAGCAACTTCTCCAATCTCCGGGGCGAAATGGAGCCCCTCAGCGGGGGCGGTCGCTCCAGCGGCTTGATGTCATTTCTGAAGATCGGCGACCGGGCGGCTGGCGCTATCAAGAGTGGCGGCACGACCCGCCGGGCGGCCAAGATGGTCATTCTCGACATCGATCACCCGGATATCGAGACTTTCGTCGACTGGAAAGTGACCGAGGAGCAGAAGGTCGCTTCGCTTGTCACAGGAAGCAGGCTCAACAACCGCCATTTGAACGCAATCATCAGGGCCTGTCACGCGGAGAAGACCGATTCAGCCCGATTTGATCGCAAACAGAACAAGGGCCTGGCCAAGGCCATCGGCGACGCGCGACTGGACCTCATTCCTGGCAACTATATCGAGCGCGCGATCCAGTATGCCGAACAGGGCTATACCGCCATTGCATTCGCCGAGTACGACACCGACTGGAACAGCGAGGCGTATGCCACTGTCAGCGGACAAAATAGCAATAACACCGTCCGGGTGACCAACGCCTTCATGCAGGCGGTTGAGAACGACGGCGACTGGAACCTCTTGTGGCGGACTGATATCGAGAAGGCCCGCAAGACCGGCGCGCAGGTCAGGAGCCGCCGCACGATTAAGGCGCGCAGTCTGATGCAACGCATCGCGGACGCGGCCTGGCAAAGCGCCGATCCCGGGATGCAGTATCACGACACGGTAAACGAGTGGCACACTTGTCCCGCCGATGGTCCCATCCGCGGCAGCAATCCGTGCTCGGAATACATGTTCCTCGATGACACGGCCTGCAACCTGGCGAGCTTGAACCTGGTCCAGTTCTATGATGAGAAGACCGGCGTCTTCGATGTCGACGGTTATCGGCACGCCACCCGGCTGTGGACGCTCGTGCTCGAGATCAGCGTGCTGATGGCGCAGTTTCCGAGCAAGCCGCTGGCGACCCTGAGCTATGAGTTTCGGACGTTGGGTCTTGGTTATGCCAACCTTGGCACACTCCTGATGATCCAGGGCGTGCCCTATGACAGCCCTGAAGGGCGGGCAATCGCCGGGGCCCTGACCGCAATGCTGCACTGCGGGGCGTATGCGGCCAGCGCCGAAATGGCCGGCCAGCTTGGGCCGTTTCCCGGATATGCGCGAAATCGCGAGCACATGCTGCGGGTCATCCGCAACCATCGCCGGGCGGCCTACAACGCGAGCGCCGCGGAGTACGAAGCGCTCAGCGTGCACCCGCTTGGCATCGATCCGGAGTTCTGCCCGAGCGATTTGCTGCGGGCTGCCCGTGAGGATGCGGATCGGATGCTCGCGCTCGGCGAGCAAAATGGCTTTCGGAATGCCCAGGTAACGGTCATTGCGCCGACGGGCACCATCGGTTTGGTCATGGACTGTGACACCACCGGAATAGAGCCCGACTTCTCGCTGGTCAAGTTCAAGAAACTGGCCGGTGGCGGCTACTTCAAGATCATCAATCAGAGCCTGCCGCCGGCGCTCCGCCGGTTGGGCTACACCGATCAACAGATCGAGGACATCGTGTTGTATGCCAAGGGATCCGGGACCCTGACCGGATGCCCGCGGATCAACCCGGAAACGCTGCGGGCCAAGGGCTTTACCGACGAGGCGCTGGCCAAACTGCAGGCTGCCCTCCCCGGCGCCTTCGAGATTCAGTTTGCGTTCAATAAGTTCACCCTGGGCGAGGATTTCTGCCGCGAAAAGCTCGGTTTCAGCGCGGAACAATTAGGCGACTACAAGTTCAACCTGCTCAAGGCGCTCGGATTTTCGCAGCATGACATCGACGCCGCGAATGACTTCGTGTGCGGGACGATGACAACCGAGGGCGCGCCGCATCTCAGGACCGAGCACTACGCCGTCTTCGATTGCGCCAATCGGTGCGGCAAATACGGCAAGCGCTTTATCTCGACGGATGGCCACATCCTGATGATGGCGGTGGCGCAGCCCTTCCTGAGCGGGGCGATCAGCAAGACGATCAACTTGCCGGTCGAGGCCACGGTCCAGGACGTGTGGGATGCCTACATGCTGTCATGGAAGGTGGGCGTCAAGGCCAATGCCTTGTATCGCGATGGCAGCAAGCTCAGCCAGCCGCTCAACACCTCGTCGGACGTTGAAGAGATTGTCGATGCGATGGTGGAGATGCCGGCGCACGCGGCCCCAGTTGTGGTTGAAAAGATCGTCGAGAAGACCGTGATTCGGTATCTGGCCAAGCGGCGTTTGTTGCCAGGCCGCCGGCATGGGTTCACCCAGAAGGCCAAGATCGGCGGACATAGCATCTTCCTGCGCACCGGGGAGTACAGCGATGACACCCTCGGCGAGATCTTTGTAGACATGTACAAGGAAGGGGCGGGCTTCCGCAGCCTGCTCAACTGCTTCACGATTGCGGTATCGCTGGGCCTGCAGTACGGCGTGCCGCTGGACGAGTTCGTCGACGCGTTTGTGTTCACCAAGTTCGAGCCGGCTGGCATGGTTACGGGCAACGATCATGTCAAGATGTCGACAAGCATCATCGACTACATCTTCCGCGAGCTCGCCATCACCTATCTCGGCCGAATGGACCTGGCCCATGAGAGCGGTCCGGGCAAGGAGATCGAGCCGGAATACGACAGCGAGGAAGTCGTCAATGAGCGCGAGGTATCGGTTGCGCAACTCACTTTGCCCAGCCGGGCCTTCACCGAACCGGTGGCGGGAAGTGGGCATGCCGCTGAGCCTGTGCCGGTGACAACCCCGGCGGATGAGACGCCCGTGGCCCGCGCGGCGAACGGGAACGACAACGGTCATGGTTACGGCAACGGATACTCGACCCATGCAGCGGCGATGAGGTCGGGCGCGCCGGCGGTCAGCGCGCCCGTTGCACGCGCGGCGTCGCGTGACAATACCGAGGCCGCCCGAGCCGAGAAGGCGCGCGAAGCCAAGCTTAAGGGCTACGAGGGCGACCCGTGCCCTGACTGTGGTTCCTGGACGCTGGTGCGGAACGGCACTTGCCTCAAGTGCAATACGTGCGGCAACACGACCGGCTGCTCGTAGATCGCCCTGGGCCGCGTTCGATGGTGTAGATAGGGTCCATCCCGGTTCGCGCCTGAATCGGGATCGACTCTATGATCATTTCCATGGAAAGACCCGCCTCTGGACCCATGCGATGCGCCCCGGCACTCGCGGCGTTCCAGCGCACGATCTCGCTGCCCGATCGCACTGAGATTTTTCTGTATGACTCAGCCGGGGACGGTCCGCCCTTGATCTTGTTGCACGGGCTGCAGGATGAGGCGGACACATGGCGACACATCTACGGCG
>Ga0073900_10000625_pt1 | contig 21963 bp, 19 predicted proteins | sample KloWWTmetKNB5Kit_FD_66666 | JGI IMG/M metagenome (GOLD analysis project Ga0073900, IMG submission 66666) | Active sludge microbial communities from Klosterneuburg, Austria, studying microevolution and ecology of nitrifiers - Klosterneuburg... | ecosystem: Engineered > WWTP > Aerobic digester >...
GTGACACGCCCCACGCAGCCTCGCCACGACATTGGCAAGGCTTGCGAGGTTGTGTGCCGGCAGGAAGTGATCGAGATAGGGCAGCGCCGTACGCATGCCGCGACATAACGGCTGGTATCCGTGCTGGCCGAGCAAGGGGTTGAGCCAGACCAGGGAGTCGACCCAGCCGCGCAAACCGGCCATCGCGGCGCGCATGCCCTCCGGGTCACCACGATCCCAACCGTCACTCAAGATCACCACCACCGTGCGTGAGCGCACCATGCGGTGCGCGAAGCGTTCGTTGAATTCGCCGATGGCGCGACCGATGTCGGTACCGCTTCCCCAACCCCGCAGTACCGTCCCCAGGGCAGCCAGCGATCGCACGGGATCTCGCTGGTGCAGCAAGCCGGTGATGGGGGTCAGCCGGGTACCGAAAACGGCCGCCTCCAGGTCGGGCAATTCGTCGCTGAGCGCCTGCATGAATGCCAGGAAGAAGCTGCTGTACCTCGCCATCGAACCGCTGACATCGCACAGCAGCAGCAGGCGCAGCTTGCGGATCCGCCGCCGGCGATAGGCTATCTCGATTGCATCAAACCCGTGGCGCAGGCTGCGACGCAGGCTGGCACGCAAATCCAGCTCTCCACGTCGACTTCGCGGCAGGTGGTAGCGGCGCCCGGGGCGATTGGCGAGTCCGCGCACCATTTCACGCACATGACGGTGGGCCAACCGCAGTTCCTGTTCATCGAGGCTGCCGAGGTCGCGATGGGCGATCACGTCGATCAGGCTGGCGGCAACGTAATCCGCAGGTTGCGCGTCGCGGCGCTCCTCCTGTGCGGAGGCAGGGTCCCGTGCGGATTCAGGGTCGCTGTCGAGCAGCAATTCGGATCCCTCTTCGGGATCGGTTCGCGACCCTGATGCAGCGGCACCGTCCCGACAGGCTGGCAGCGCGAAATCCGGTGTCTCCCTCCCCGGCATCCAGTAGGCATCGAAGGCGTCTTCGAACACCTTGAGATGTTCCTGGTCTCGCACCAGCGTTGCACGCGCGGCGGCGCGCACGTCGTCGCGGCGCGCGATGTCGATGTGCTCCAGTGCCTGGCAAAGATCGATCGCCGCAGCCGGTGATGTTGCAAGCCCTGCCAGACGCAGCTGCCGCGCGAACCGCACGAGGTGCTGCAGGAGGCTGTACGGGCCTGTCACTGGCAGGCGTGCGCGATACGATCAACGACCGCAACGAGGTCGTGACTGCGGATCGTGCCGATGTCGGCCTTGTCCTTGAGGATCCATCCCAACGTATCGGTGATGGTTGCCGGGTCCAGCTCCTCGATACCGAGCGCAATCAGGGCACGCGCCCAATCGACGGTTTCCGCGGCACCGGGACTTTTCTGCAGGTCCTGCTTGCGCAGCCATTGCATGAAGCTGCAGACCTGCGCGGCAAGCCGTTGGGCGATGCCGGGCACGCGCGCCCTGACGATCGCCGTCTCACGCGAGAAATCGGGATAGTCGATCCAGTGATACAGGCAGCGGCGCTTGAGCGCGTCGTGCAGCGCGCGGGTACGGTTTGAAGTGAGGACAACCAGGGGTGGCTCGACGGCCTTGACCGTTCCGATCTCGGGGATGCTGATCTGGAAGTCGGACAGAAGCTCCAGCAGGTACGCCTCGAACTCTTCGTCGGAGCGGTCGACTTCGTCGATCAGCAGCAACGCACGCCGCGGGGGTGCGATGCGGATCGCCTTCAAGAGCGGACGCTCGAGCAGGAAGGATGGCGAAAAAATGCTCTCGCCGATGTGCGTGCGTTCGATCCCTCGTGCCTCCTGCAGGCGGATTTCGAGCATCTGCCGCGGGTAGTTCCATTCATACACCGCCGTGGCGATGTCGAGACCCTCATGGCACTGCAGGCGGATCAGCTCTGCGCCCAGCCCGAGCGCCATGACCTTCGCGAGTTCCGTCTTGCCGACTCCGGGTTCACCTTCGAGGAACAGCGGCTTGCGCAGCCGGGTGGCAAGATACACCGTGGTCGCGAGCGTACGGTCCATCACGTAACCGTACTGCGCACAACGCTCCATGACATGCTCGATGCTGTCGAATGCCATCTGGTCGGGCCCCTTCGGGCGCAGCATGCCACATCGCGCAGGCGCGCCCTAGAATCGGGCGCGTACCGTCAGCGAATACTCCCGACCCCTCGCGAACACACCTTCGATCGACTGCATCGCGGCGCCCCACACGCCGGTGATCATGTATTCCTCATCGGTGAGATTCTCGACCGCGGCAACGACATCGAAGCGGTCGTTCCTGTCGGTGAATGTGAGGTTCATGTTCAGCAGTTGGTAGCTGGATTGCGTGAGTAGCGGCGCGTTGAATGAATCATTGAAAACCTCGCTGCGCCACGACCAGTCGATGCGTGGAGTCAGCGTGCTGGCGTTTGCCAGCGCGAACTCCTTCGACAGCGCAGCGCTCACGCTCCACTTGGGCACACGCTCGAACTTGTCGTTCTTGAACAGCCGGGTTTCCAGGGTGTCGAGATCGTCATACTCGGCATCCAGGTAGCCGACCGCAGCTTCGGCGAACCAGCCGTCGGCAGGCACGGCCTGCATTTCAAGTTCGAACCCGTTGATGGTCGCACTCGCGGCGTTCTTGGTGACGGGTGCCACGCTGGTGAAAACCTGTACCTGGAGGTCGTCGTACTTGGTGGAGAACACGGCGCCGTTCACGCGCAAGCGGCGTCCCGGAGTCGCGTATTTCAGGCCGAGTTCGTACACCTTGACGAACTCGGGCTGGAACTCGGGGATCAGGTCGATGGCCGGCGTACCGGGCGGCGCAGTGAACCCGGCAACGATCGGCGGGAAAACCCGCTGCGTGAAGCCGCCCGATTTGAATCCCTCCGAGTAGCTCCCGTAGACCATCAGGTCTTCGGCCCAGTCGTACGAGAGGTTGATCATCGGGGTGACTTCCTCGATGGTCTGCGTCTTCCACAGGTAGGGCAGGATACGTTCGCCGGCCTGCATGAAGGGCGCGTCCAGCAGTGGATGGCCACTGCCGGCAAACTTGTTCAGCAGGATGACCTGGTCGGGTCTGAACTTCTTCTCCTCGTCCGTATAGCGCAATCCCGCCGTGAGATGCCATTTGTCGGTGAGGTCGTAGGTGCCCTGGAAGAAAGCCGCCCAGGACCGGTTGTCGATTGCGCCACCACTGCGGAATTGCGACATCACGAAGTCGAGCAGGTTTTCGTTGTCACCTGATTCCTCGAAGTAGTACAGCCCGAGGACCCACTTCAGCCGGCTGTCCATCGAGTCGCCGTTCAGCTGGAATTCCTGTGACAACTGATCCAGATCCATGTGGTCGAGGTACGCCGAGATCGCAAATGGCGAATGATCGCCATCGCGGGAGAAATCGGCATCGAGCTTGCGGTAGGCGGTGATCGACTTGGCGCTGAGCCCGTCGTTGATCTGCCAGTCCACCGTGAAATTTGCGGCCCACATGTCGTTGTCGGAAAAAGCCGGTGCAGTGCCCGAGTTGTGATCGCCGCGACGTATGTAACGATCGTCGTAGCAGGTGGGTACGGCCGGGTTGGTAGTCGATGGCACGCCCGGAATTGCATTGGGGAGGAACACGCAGGGCGGATAGGCATCCGGTCCGCCGAGCCCGGGAGCCGGCCAGCCGGCCATGAAGCTGGCGAGCTGGTTGTGGATCACGACCATCGGCGGCGTGTTGTTGTCGACCAGCCCGGTGGCACGGTTGATCACCGGTCCCTTGTCGATGCCGATCAGCTTGAACGCGGGTCCGTTCTCGCGGTCGCGCGTACCCTCCAGCGAAAAATTCACTTCGACTGCCTCGGACGCCAGCCAGCGGAATGCGGCGCGCCCCGTCAGGGTGTTCTCGTCACCCAGGTCGACGCCGTCATCGCGTTTGACGTAGCCGTCCTGGCTCAGATGCCCCACCGAGAAGGTACTGAAGAAGGAGTCGCTCCACGGGACGTTGACCGAACCGATGACGTCGATTCGATTGTCCACGCCGTATGTGGCCGAGAGGCGGCCCGACAGCTCTTCGTCCGGTTTGCGCGTGGTGATCGAAATGGCACCGCCGATCGTGTTGCGCCCGAACAGGGTACCTTGTGGTCCGCGCAGCACTTCGACACGTTCGATGTCGATCAGGTCCAGGATGCCACCGACCGAACGCGCGATGTAGACACCGTCGACGTAGAGCCCCACACCCGGGTCCACGGTCGGAACGAATTCCTTCTGGCCGATGCCGCGGATGTAGATCGCCGCACTGTTGCTTGCACCGCCGAAGGTGGGGCTGTTGCCAAAGGTCAGGTTCGGCGTGAAGTTCGCGATACCGTCGATCTTGCCGACACCGCGGTATTCGAGGCTGTCACCGGAGTATGCGGAAACCGACAGCGGAGTCGACTGCAGCCCTTCCTCGCGCTTGCGCGCGGTGATCGTAATTTCCTCGACGAGCCAGTCGGTGCTGCCCGGCTTGTCCTGCGCATGGATCGTCACAGGCAGTGCCAGGCCCAGGGATGCTCCGAGCAGCAGCAGACGGGTGAGATGCATTTTCACGAGCGGTGCTCTTCTACTGACAGGCATGACAGTTCTCCGTCCGGTATGCGACAAAATCGGCGGCCGGTGGGTCGTGGCGTGTCGGCTGGTGCAAGGGGACACGCTGCCAGGCCGCCCTGTTTCCCCCATTGATCAGCCCGCATTGAAAATCGTCACATGCCGAAATGACAGCGGCGTGTCATTCCCATGCGATCAAACTGGCAGCCTCGGAACAGGACCGGCAGAAATCGTACAACCCGTCCATCGCTGGACGCGCTGTATGTCCGGGTTCAGATCACGAGCAGTTCCTGAGCGTTGCCGATGGGCACTCGCCGAAGCGGCGCCGGTACTCGACCGCAAAACGGCCAAGCTGCCGGAATCCGGCGTCGAGCGCGATGCGTGTGACGCTGTCCGACGGATCAGCCGCACGCAGCAACCTGTTTACCCTGTCGAGGCGGGTCGTCTTCAGGTGCTGCATCGGCGAGAGGTGACGGAACTCCTGGAAACCGCGGTACAGCGTGCGCAGACTGACGCCGCAGTGCTTCGCGAGATCCTCGATCGAGATGCTCTCGTTGTAGTGGTCAGCAATGTAATTTTCCGCACGCTTGACGTGGCGCGGCACGATGCAGCGCTCACGCTTCAGCAACTGATCGCTGTAATTGTGCGGTTGCAGGTATAGGAGCGAGTTCACCAGCAGGTGTTCGAGCTGACGCAGCACCGTGGTGGCGTGCGGCAGATCTGCGACGAGGTGCGCTTGTTCCGCGACATACTTCACCGTGTTCCACCACGACACCCCGGCTGGACTGCGCATGTCCATGCCGAGCTCGAACATGACCGGCTCGCTGAGGGGTCGTTCCAGCGCGTTGCTGAGACATTGCTCGATGAGCGCCCGATCCAGCCGCACCTGCACCTGCCAGCAGTTCGCACGCCAGCTCATCCTTACGGGTACCGCCGGGCTGAGGACCGAACTGAGCCCGGGACCGGAATCGATCGACTGCTTGCCACAGGCAGCGTGCATGGCGCCACGCACCGGAGTCTGTATCAGAAAAAAGCTCTGCAGGTCGCCGGGCTCGATGATCATGTCGGAGCCGTATCCGAGACAGTTCACCGAGGCTCGCGGCAGAGGGATGTGATAAAAATAGGTATCGAGTCGCCGGTCCCGGCCGATGAAGTCGAGGCGATGGCGTGTGTAAAGGGCGGTGACCTTCTCGCGCGCTTCGTCCAGTTCGTTGGTGTGGAAAATCAGCCGCCCGCGCAATGCGCCGATCGGCAAGGTCGACAATGAGGTCGTCTCGTGAAGCGGCGTCGGTGGCACCATGCGCTGTGACACGCTTCCGCACGCGCCCTCGTGGACAAGTCCGCCGGTCATTGCCATGCCTTCCTGAATCTATCGTTCATGCCAGCATTCTGGCGTCACTATATGCACGATTTCGGCATGCGAATCAATGACGCGGACGCACAGCCTTGACGCCGGCTCACACAACCCGCGGTTCGGGTTCCAGCTCGACACCGAAGCGCTCACGCACCGTAGCGCGCACACGCCGTGCGAACCCCCACAACTGCGCACCGCTGGCGTGGCCGTGATTGACGAGCACCAGTGCGTGACGATCGGACATGCCGGCATCGCCGTCGCGCACGCCCTTGAGGCCGGCACGTTCGATGAGCCACGCGGCGGAGACCTTGGTTTTGCCGGCGCCTCCCGGCCAGGCCGGCAGATCCGCGTGCTCGCGACGCAATATCTGCGCCAACGCATCGTCGACCAGCGGATTCTTGAAGAAACTGCCGGCATTACCGATCTGCGCCGGATCGGGCAGTTTGCGCCTGCGCAGGCGCGTGATCGCCTCGGCCAGCATTGACGGTGTTGGGCTCGCCACGCGCATGTGGGCGAGCTCTTCGCGCACACCCGCGTACTCCATCCGCAGCGTGTGCTGGCGCGGCAACGCGAAGGTGACGGCGGTGACGACATAGCGGTCACACGCGCGCTTGAAAACCGAATCGCGGTAGGCAAAGGCGCACTGTGCGTTGTCGAAGCGTGCCCAGTTGCCCGCCTCACGGTCCCAAGCCTCGACCTCAACGATGAACTCGCGCACTTCGGCGCCGTAGGCACCGATGTTCTGGATCGGCGCCGCGCCGACCGCGCCCGGTATCAGCACCAGGTTCTCGAGCCCGCTGAAGCCTTCGGACAGCGACCAGTGCACGAAGTCATTCCAGTGCTCGCCGGCCTGGACGCGGACTCGCGCGGTGGCGCCGTCGTCGTCGAGCACCTCGATCCCGCGTGTGGCTATCGACAGCACGATGCCCGGCCAATCGCGCGTCAACAGCACATTGCTGCCTTCGCCGAGCACGAGCACCGGCCGTGCCCGAAGCAGAGAGGAATTGAACAGTCCCTCAATCGCTGCGGGCTCGCGCACCTCCACGAGCATCGCCGCACGGGCCTCGACGCCGAACGTGTTGCGGCCACGCAGCGAGGCGTTCTCGATGATCGAGTAGCCCTCGTTGCTTTCGCGCGCGCTCATCGCCCGCAGGATACCCGCATCAAGGCCCGGCGTGACCCGAGTGGTTACGGGGATGGGCGCCGGAGAGCCGCACGTGTCGACCACGCGCGGCCGCCCCGGCCATCCACTACCTACTGCTTCGGCGGCCTACTGCTTCGGCGGCGTGATGTCCGGCACGCCCTTGTAGTGGGCGGGGCCGAGGTTCAGCGAAGACACGTCCATGACGTGCGTGTAGAGGTCCGACATGAAGCCCTTGCCCGTGCTGCGCGCAAACAGCATCTTCTTGCCGTCCGGCGAGAGCGACGGGAAGCCGTCGAAGCCGGGGTTGAAGGTGAGGCGCTTCGGCTCACCGCCCGCGAGATCACCGAGGAAGACTTCCCAGTTATTGCCCTCGACGATGCGCACGAAGACATAGTGGCGACCGTCCGGCGCTGGGTAAGGTGCCCAGTTCATATCGCGGTCGAAGGTACGCACCGTGTGGTTCGTGCCGTCATGCCTGATGGTGAAGACGGTCATCGGCGTCGGCTTCACCTTGCCGTACTCGCTGCGCTTCCAGGCGCGATAGAGGATCGTCTGGTTGTCTGGCAAATAGAACGGCGCACCTTCCTGCCAGTCGTCAGTGAAGGTGACCTGCTGTTCGCCGGTGCCGTCGGGGCGCATCCGCCAGAGATCCATCTTGCCGTCGATCTGGCGACCGAAGACGATCCACTTGCCGTCGGGCGAGACGGACACTTCGGCCTCGTACCACGTATTGTTCGTGAGGCGCTTGACGTTCTTGCCGTCAAGATCGGACGTGTAGAGCTCAGCGCCCTGCGGGTAGTCGTTCGAGTCCGACCAGTTGCCGACCGGCATGTCCTGATGGTCCTTCGTGGATGTCCAGACGATACGCTTCATGTCCGGGAAGAAGTACGAGCAGGCGTCCTGGCCCTGGTCGTTGATGCGATGGACATCGGTGCCGGCATCGGTGAACACATACGTGAGCGCACCGCTGTCGTGGCCCGGCGCCTTGCGCGCGACCGGATCCTGCGTCTGCGCGATCACGTGCAGGCTGTCAGGGGCGTAGTAGGCCTCGGCGCTCTTCGGCACATTCGGAATGATGCGCACCGGAAGTTCCTGGCTGACCGTCTCAGCGGACAGCGCGGGTGCGATGCAGGCTGCAAGGGCAGCAGCAAGCAGGGTGACCTGGGTTCTATTGGGCATCTGGACAGATCTCCGTTCCTGTGTCACTCAATCCTGCCATCAGGCAACCAGGCCCACAGCAGGTACGCAGCGCCTGACCGCAGGTCGAACTCATCCGGGGCCCACCCATGCCCGGTCGCCGGGCGACAGGTCAGCCGCGCGAGCCGAAAGTCTCGCGCAGGTTGCGCTGGGCATCGCGCAGGCCCGAGGCAGCCGCCTTGCCCAGGTCGGCCGATTTGGCTCTGGCCATGTCCATGACCTCGCGCGCACTCAGCGCCTCGCCGCGCGCGGAGGCGATCTGCTCGGGTGTGCGGGCCGCGGGCATCACGATCAGCATGGCGAGCCACGCGAACAACCAGACACCGGTCACGAACACCAGCAGCACGAAGGCGAGGCGCACCCAGACCACGTCAATATTGAAATAGGCCGCAATGCCCGAGCATACGCCGCCCATCATGCCTTCTTCGGGCAGCCGCATGAGTCGGCGGCGGCGCGGCCGGACTGAACCCGCATCGGCGCCGGCAGCCTCTGCGTCCAGGGCTGCAGCACCCTCTTCGCCGTTGCCCTGCACCGGCCCCATCTCACGAATGATCTGCAGCGCCTCTGTCGCGAGGATCACTTCCTTGTGCTTGCCGAGGAATGTGTCGCATTTATCGGCGATGGCCTGTTCCAGATCGGCGAGAATCTCGGCGCGATCGGGGTTTGCGGCCAATGCGCGCGAGGCGCGATCCAGGTATGCGGCCACTGCCACATGGGCCTCTTCCTCGAGCTGGTAGGTATTGCCGCCAAGGCTGACCAGAGTGACTTTGCGCATTTCAGTTCCCTATGCGATCGAGCGTGCGGGTGAGATGGGTCCAGTAGCCCTGCAGCTCGGAGAGGGCTTGCTGGCCTGACTTGGTCAGGCGGTAATACTTGCGCGGCGGGCCGGCCTCCGACTCCTGCCATTCGTAGTCCACGAGGCTCTCGCGGCGCAGGCGTGAGAGCAGCGGGTAAAGCGTGCCCTCCTGCGTGGCGAACTCGGTGCCCGCGAGGCGCTTGAGCAGGTCCGCCACGTAGAGCTTCTCGCCGGCAATCGCGCGCAGCACCGCGAATTCCAGCAAGCCCTTGCGCACGGCAATGAATTTCTCGCTGAAGCTCATGGATCAGAGTTTAACAAAGCTACCTTGCTTGCGCAAGGTAGCTACAACCCTGGAAGCTGGCTTACCTCGCGCAGCAGGTATCAGAATACTGTTGAGAGTGCTGCGCGCCTTTTCATTGCCGGCGCCACGGTGTCTTCGGGTGCACTCACAAGGAGTCGTGTCATGTTGAAGTCATCCTTGATGGGAACCTTCATCGGCCTGGGCCTCCTCGCGGGATTCGCGTCGGCCCAGAACGCAAGCGTCAAGGCCGCCGCGTCCGCGGAGGTCGGCAGCAAACTCGCTGTCAACTGGACCGGCCCGAATGCCCAAGGCGATTTCATCAGTATCGACAGCGCGGGTGCGCCCGACCACGCGTACGGTCCGTACGCATACCCGACGACCGGTAATCCCGTCTCGATCCTCGTCCCGACAGCTCCCGGCAAGTACGAGGTGCGCTATCACCAGGGCGCGGGTGGCTACCCGGTGCTCGCCAAGGCACCACTGACCGTTACCGACGTCGCGGCCACGCTCGACGCGGCACCGACGATCGAAGTGGCCGGCACGGTCAAGGTCACGTGGAAGGGCCCGAACAACCCGGGCGACTTCATCTCGATCGATGCGGTCGGCGCGCCCGACCGCACGTACGGCAACTATGCATATCCGTCGAAGGGCAACCCGCTCGACGTGCGTGCGCCGGACAAGCCCGGCGACTACGTGCTGCGCTACCACCTCGCGAACACCTATCGCGTGATCGGCAGCCGGCCGCTCACGGTGGGCGGGGTCGCAGCAAAGCTCACGTTCCCGGCCACGGCGCGCGCCGGCGGCACGCTGCCCGTCAAGTGGACGGGCCCCGGCAAGCAAGGCGACTTCATCAGCATCGATGCCGTCGGCGCGAACGACCGCACGTACGGCAACTACGCGTACCCGGAGCGCGGCAACCCGATCGACATCCGGGTACCGGATGATCCGGGTGACTATGTCGTGCGCTACCACCTCGCATCGAGCTATGGCGCCATCGGCAGCGCACCCTTGAAAGTCGAGGCGGTCACCGCGACGCTGACGGCACCGGCGAAAGTCGCTGCGCACAGCGTGTTCCCGGTGACCTGGAAAGGCCCGGACAACCCCGGCGACTTCATCACCCTCGTCGCGCCGACGGCGAAGGAAAAGGACTTCGGCACGAGCAACGGCTACACGCAGCGCGGCAACCCGGTGCGCCTCGAAGCGCCGCGCGCGGCGGGCACATATGAATTGCGCTACGTCACCGGGCAGAGCAACCGCACGCTCGGCAAGACGACCCTGGTCGTGACGCCATCCGCCGAACCAGCCAGGTTGCGCGTGACGACGGACGCGAAGAATGCGACGGGGTCGTTCGGTGCCGTCGAATTCGTGCTCGATGCCTCGGGCAGCATGTTGCAGAGGCTCGGCGGCACGCGGCGCATCGATCTCGCCAAGAGCGCACTGACCGATCTCGCGAAGAACGCACTGCCCGACGGCACGCCGTTCGCGCTGCGCGTCTTCGGCCACAAGGAAGCGGGGTCGTGCCGCACGGACCTCGAGCTGCCGCTCGCAGCGCTCGATCGTCCGGCGGCGGTGGCGAAAATCCAGAGCCTCGGCGCGATGAACCTCGCGAAGACGCCGATCGGAGCGTCGCTGCTCAAAGTCAGGGATGATCTGAAGGGCGTGCAGGGACCGAGGCTCGTCGTGCTCGTGACCGATGGCGAGGAAACCTGCGGCGGCGACCCGAAGGCGGCGATACAGGCGTTGCGCGCGGGGGGCGTCGACGTGCGGATCAACATCGTCGGCTTCGCCGTCGACGAGGTCGTGTTGAAGGAAACGTTCCGGGACTGGGCGCGGCTCGGCAATGGCGGGTACTTCGACGCGCAGAACGGCGAGCAACTGAAGGGCGCGCTGCGCGCGACGCTGCGGCCGACCTACCAGGTGATGGTCGCCGGCAAAGTCATGGCAACGGGCACCGTCAATGGCGACCCGATCGAATTGCCCGCTGGTGACTACACGGTGCGCGTGCTTGGCGCCCAGGCGAAGGACATCGGCAAGGTCACCCTGGAGGCCGGCGCGCTGCGCGAGACGAATTACTGATCGCGCGAGCCGAATGAAAGGCCCCTATGCGTGTGTTCAGGTCCGCCGATCATGCCTTCAGCCCCTGGAAGAACGGCGGTGGAACGACTGCCGAGATCGCGATCGGGCCGCCCGGAGCGACACTCGATGCGTTCGACTGGCGCATCAGCATGGCTCGCGTCGCCTCGGACGGCCCTTTCTCGTCCTTCCCGGGCGTAGACCGCACACTGTCGATCATCGACGGCGCGGCCCTGCGCCTTTCGGTCGACGGGCGGACCGTCGAGTTGACGACGCGATCGAATCCCTTCTCATTTCCTGGCGACGCTGCAGTGCACGCGACGCGGAGCGCGGGAGATGTGATCGATCTCAATGTCATGAGCCGCCGCTCGCACTACGCGCACCGCGTGAGCCGGATCGCCGCGTACGGGACTCTTGTTCCCGCGGAGGCGTCGATCCTCTGCCTGTTCTGCGCCGACGGCAGCCTCGAAGTCGAATGCGGCGGACAAGCGGCGCACTTGGGTGCGAGAGACTCCCTGTTCATCGAGCCGGACGCCGCACCGTTGCGATGGGCCGGCAACTCCGCAACTCTGCTGCTGATTGAAATCCTGGCGGTGCCTTGCCGAAAAATACCCGGCACCCCGTCTTGACCGTCGCGGCATCACGATTGCGCTCGAAGATCACTTCTGGGAAAGTGCGTCAGGATTTCCTGTTGCCCGACCCATAGGGGGGGAGCTTGGGTTACAGCACACGGAGGTGCGTACTGCAGGCCATGCTGGCCGCCCCGGCGCTCGCCGGTCTCGCGCCAGCGCTTCGCGCATCCGGCGAAGACGACCCGGTCATCGCTGCCGCCGCCGACGCCATCGACGTGTTCGACTTCGAGCGGCTCGCGCACGCGAAGCTGCCGCCCGCGCATTGGGGTTATCTCAAGACCGGGGTCGACGGCGATGCGACGCTTCTCGCCAACGACGCGGGCTTCGCGAACTACAGCCTGCGCATGCGGCGGCTGGTGGACATTTCCCGGATCGACACGTCCGTCACTCTTTTTGGCAAGACCTGGCCGTCACCGATCTTCCTCGATCCGGTCGGCAGCCAGCGCGCGTTCCACCCGGACGGTGAGCTCGCGAGCGCGAAAGCGGCCCGCTCGAAAAGCACCTGCAGGTTCTGTCGACGGTCGCATCGACCGGTGTCGAGGACGTGAACGCCGCGCGCGGCGAGCCCGTCTGGTACCAGCTTTACCCCACCGACCAGTGGTCCCTGACGAAGGCACTCGTGCGTCGGGTCGAGGCGGCCGGCTGCCCCGTGCTGGTGCTCACCGTCGACCTGCAGGGCGGCTCGAATCGGATCGCGCTCGCGCGCGCAAAACGGCGCGATCCGCGCGATTGCACGGCCTGCCACACGAGCAGCCCCCGGCTCGCCGACGAAATGGCCCCCAAGCCGATGTTCCGCGGGCTCGACGTCCAGACAATCAACGATCTGACGCCGCCCGACATGAACTGGGACTACGTCGCGCGCCTGCGCGACATCTGGCCGCGCAAGCTCGTGATCAAGGGCCTCGTCACACGCGAGGACGCACTGCTCGCCGTCGCGCATGGCGTCGACGGCATCATCGTCTCGAACCACGGAGGGCGCGCCGAGGACAGCGGCCGCGCATCGATCGACAGCCTCGCGGAAGTCGCTCCGGCGGTCGCCGGCCGCATTCCGCTGCTCATGGACGGCGGCGTGCGTCGCGGCGCCGACGTCTTCAAGGCGCTGGCGCTCGGCGCCGACGCAGTCGGCATCGGACGACCCTACATCTGGGGACTCGCGTCGTTCGGGCAGGAGGGCGTCGAGCGCGTGCTCGAGATCCTGCAGTCGGAGCTCACCGGCAACATGCGCCAGGCAGGGACTCGCAGCATCGCCGAGATCACTGCGTCGCACATCGTCGACCGGCGGCGGGCATGATGGAGACCGCGATGACGCGCCGTGATCTCCTGTCGCGCCTCGCCAGCGCGGCGGTGCTCCCGATCGCCGCGGTGCCGAGCGGGCGAGGCCCGGCGTCTTCGGGCTCGCAAATCGAGCACCCGCTGCACTACGCGAGTCTGGCGGAGGTTGCCAGGCTCATCGTGGCGCGTGAAATCAAGTGATAGCGCTCACACAGCAATTACTCGACCGGATCGCGGCGGTGGACGGGCATCTGCAGAGCTATGTCACGGTCATGACCGACCATGCGATCGCGAGTGCACGGCGTGCGGACGCCGAGATTCGCGCCGGCCGGTACCGCGGGCCCCTGCATGGCATGCCCATCGCGGTGAAAGACCTCTGTTACACGCGCGGCGTCCGAACCATGGCGGGAACAAAACTCCTGGCGGACTTCGTGCCGGACTTCGACGCGACCGTCGTCGCACGGCTCGAAGCGGCGGGTGCGGTGATCCTCGGCAAGCTCGTCCTTTGCGAAGGCGCCTTCGGCCCGTACTTTCCCGGCCTGCAGGTGCCCGTGAACCCGTGGGATGCCACCCGGTGGAGCGGCGTGTCATCGAGCGGTTGCGGCGTGGCGACGGCGGCGGGCTTGTGCTTCGCGTCGGTGGCTACGGATACGGGCGGGTCGATCAGGTATCCGTCCGCCGCGAACGGTTGCGTGGGGCTCAAGCCTACCTACGGGCGGGTGAGCCGCTACGGCACCTTCGCGCTGGCTGCCTCCATGGATCACATCGGCCCGATGACTCGCACAGTGGAAGACGTCGCCATCATGTTTGAAGCGATGGCCGGCCCCGATCCTCGCGACCCTTCGTCTCTGCCCGGCCCGGTTCCCTCGGTACGCGCCGAATTGGGACGAGGAATCACGGGCCTTCGCGTCGGCTTCGACCGTCGCTATGCCACCGAAAATGTGGACCCCGATGTCGCGAAGGCGATGGATGGGGTGCTCGCCGAATTGACTCGACACGGTGCGACTGTCGTGACCGTCACCCTGCCGGACGTCAGCAAGGTAGGCGGCGCCTGGCTCGACTTGTGCTGTGTCGAGGCGCTAGCCGCCCACGCGAAGACGTTTCCGGCTCGCGCCAGCGAATACGGCCCGGGCTTTCGGGCCGCGCTCGAGTCTGGGCAGCGCGTGACGCCCACGGCGCTCGCCGCCGCGTTGAAGCTTCGAGCAGACATGTCCGCGTCCCTCGAGCGCATTCTGAATACGGTCGATTGTCTCGTGTGTCCGTCGATGGCGAACAGCGCGCGCGTGAAGGAGGCGGACCCGTTCGACGAAGAGACCGATGAATCATGGAGCCAGCAGGTCAGAAATGACATTCACACGCAGCCCTTCAACTTCAGCGGCAGCCCCACCTTGTCGGTGCCGTGCGGTTTCTCGGCGGACGGCCTGCCGCTGAGCGTGCAATTCGTGGGTCGCCGACTAAGCGAAGCGGTGCTGTGCCGCGTGGGTTACGCGTATGAGCAAGCGACCGCCTGGCACTTGAAACATCCGACCGTCTAGCCGTCACTCGCGTACTGTCAGTGCACCGAATTGCTCGCGAAGTGCGCTGACGACCGCCGCAGGCGCCTTGTCCGGGCTGCCCGCGTCGAACGGCGGTTGCGGATCGTATTCGATGACGAGCTGCGCGGCCTGAGCGGCCACGATGCCGAACTCCTCGGCGACGAGCGTGAGCGCCATGTCGATCCCGGACGACACGCCCGCTGCGGTGATGACTTTGCCCTGGCGCACCACACGCGCCTTCACTGGCCTCGCGCCGTACTGCTGTAGTGCGTCGAGTGCGAGCCAGTGCGTGGTCGCATCGAGCCCGCGCAGCACGCCGGCCGCCGCGAGTCCGAGTGCGCCGGTACACACCGACGTCGTCCATTTCGTCGTCTGGTGCACGCGTGCGATCCAGTCGAGCACCTGCCCATCGCCGAGGAGCGCCTCAGGCCTCGGCGTGCCGGGCACGAGCAGGATGTCGGGTCGCGGTGTCTCCTCGAGCGTGTAGTCCGCCATCAGGCCGAGCCGGCCGAAGTCGGTCCGCTTCAGGCCCTTCTCGCGTGCGACGAATCGCACCTCAGTGCCAAGCGGCGGCGCCTGCAGAACTTCATACGGGCCGATGGCATCGAGGGCCGTGACGCCTTCGTACAGCAATATTGCCACTTGCATGGATGCAGTCTCTGCTCCGGTGTTCCGGATCGGCAGTAAACCACCAGATCTGCCTCGCGGACAGAAAATTCAATCCACCTGCTCTGTGCCCGCTTGTTCGTGGAACCGGCCTTACGGTGGGCCCGTACCCGCCGTCGGCTTGAAGCTGGGCACGCACCGGCCCACCTCGCCTTCATCCACTTGCGAAAAGAACCTACCTCTGCGGGCTTACGCGGCGACGCTCCCGCGCTGGACGATACGCTGGACTTTTCCACCACGGAACGCCCTCTTGGCCTGCCACATGTCGTAATTACCCTGCATCGCGTACCAGAGACCGGGCGTGGTGCCTAGCGCCTTGGATAGCCGCAGATCCATGTCCGGGCTAACGCCGGCGGCGCCGTTCAGTACACGAGCAAGCGTTACCCGGTTTACACCGAGTTTTCTGGCGGCATCCGTCACGCTGATGTCGCTTAACCACTCCCGCAGGACTTCGCCCGGGTGGGCAGGGTTGTGCATCTGGCTCATGTCCAAATCCTCTCAGTGGTAGTCCTCTGTCAGCCGCCATTTCTCGTCCACCCAGATCGACCAGCGGCTGGCTTGAAAGGTCGGAGGTGGCTCACGCAGCCGCGGACAAGAAGTTCAAGCCACCTGGGCCGCCCGGGGCTTGTCCGGCTTGACCCGCTGCGCGCACCGCATCGCTTTGGGCGGAACCGCCTGCCGTTAAGGGCCTGTGCGACAATCCACCCGAAGCCGCGGGCAGCGTCCACGCGAGCCGGAGCCGCCGCAACCCGATGGTTTTTCGACGTCGCCCCTTCCAGCCCGGGGTCTTCCTGGCCGCAGCCGGCATTGCGGCGCTGATCATGGTGACCATCGTCGCGGTACCCCAGTGGCTCGCGCAGCGCGCCCGGCTCGACGTGCTGCGACTGCACGTCGCCGAGGTCGCGCAGCTTGCGGCCAGCACCGTGGATGGCGACCTCCACCGCCAGTTGCTCGATCCGGCGAACTATTCGCCCGAACTCCATGACCGCGCGCTCGAACCGCTGGTGCGGTTCCACTCGGCCATCCCCGACGCGTTCTATGTCTACACGATGGTCGACCGCCAGGGCGAGACCTTCTTTGTGCTCGATACCAGCGCGTCGCCGGCACTGACCACCCATCACAAGCTGCGGGCATCCGCTTACATGGAGCGCTTCAGACTGCGCGCGGAGTACACCAGCGACTGGCTGCTGCAGCTCAGCTCCGGCCAGACGTGGGTGACGCCGACGTTCCAGCTCGACGACTATGGTTACTTCCTCACGGGACATGCACCGATCAGGGACGGCCAGGGGCGCTACAGCGGTTTCGTCGGCGTCGATTTCGACCTGGGGTACTACCTGGCCCAGGAAAAACGCTTCCGCAATATCGGCATCGGCAGCCTCGCCGCGGTTGCACTGGTGGCCCTGCTGATCGGCTTTCTGGTGGCGCGCTATCACTTCGACCTGCAACACCAGATGCGTCGTCACTACGATTCGTCGATCCGCGATGAGCTCACGGGCCTGCTGAACCGGCGGGGCGCGCTCGACGCCGTCTCAAGAATGCTGACCGATCCGCATTCCGCCCACGCCGCGCTCCTCGTGGATATCGATGGCCTCAAGAGCATCAACGACACGCGAGGCCACGCTGCCGGTGATGCGGCCATCACCCGCCTCGCCGCAACGATCCGCGCGACGGTGCGGGGTGACGACATCGCGGCACGCATCGGGGGCGACGAGTTCCTGATCGTCGCACCCCGTTGCAACGAACAAGCGGCCGCGAAGATCGCGGCGCAGGTCATCAATGACCTGACGATCCCGGCCGGGAACGAGCCTGCTTGCAGCGTCTCCGTGGGCATCAGCATCGAAACGGGCACGGCCGATTTCGACGGCATGTACCGGCGCGCGGACGAGGCGCTCTACCGCGCCAAGGCCGAGGGCAAGAACCGCAGCGTCGTCTACGGCAGGGACAATCGCGAGGCGTAGTCGCTGACGATCTCGAGATCACGGTCGCTGTAGTTCTTGACTGCCTTGACCATGTCCGGATTCGCATTGCGCCGGCCGCCGTCGCGGATCAGCAGCGCCTCGCGCCGCAGGTAGCGATAGTGCTGCCCGGAGAGACGCGGATAAAAATCTGCGGCGTCGCCCTCGCCCCGCATGCCGTGGCAGTCCGCGCAATCGCGCTCGTAGAGCTTCTCGGCGCGGTCGAGGTCCTTGCCCGGCCCCTGGCCGTTGTTCGACGTGACCGGCTGTGCCTGCAGGTAGGCCGCGATGTCGGCGATTTCCTGCGGACCAAGCACGTGCTCGCTCGAAAACGGCTCCATCTTGCGATTGTCGCGCCGCCCGGCGCGGATGTCCGTCATCTGCTTGATGAGCACGGAGGCGTGCTGGCCGGCGAGCCGCGGGTAGGAGCCGTCGACGCGCCCAGTACCGCCGTTGCGATGGCAACCCTGGCAGACCTCGAACGCGACGGCACCACGCGAGACGTCGCCTTTCGCCTGCAGCGCCAGCAGCTTTTCGCCTTCCATTTCGTTCCAGACGTACCCGGCGGACTCGATGCCCGCTGCGCGCGAGCTCGCCTCCGGCTCGGCACCGATCGCGAGTGCCGGCAGCACGAGCAGCGACAGCATCAGCAGGCACGTCTTCATGCATTCACTCCTTTGACCGTTCGAGGGGCCGTTACAGGCCAGCGAGATACTCGGCGACGGCATAGATCTCCGTCTCGGTCAGGCGGTCGGCGACCGCCCGCATGACCTTGCCCTTGTCGTTGGCACGCAGGCCGGTCTTGAAGTCCTGCATTTCCAGCGACGTGTAGGCCTGGTGCTGGCCGGCGAGGCGCGGGAAGCGCGGGTTGCCCTCGCCTGCCGGCTGGTGGCAGCCGACGCAGGCGGGCACGCCCGACTCCTCGTTGCCGTCTTCGTAGAGCTTGCGACCGGCCTCGGCGAGCGCGGCGTCATTCACGGTGCCCGGCGCGGGTTTCTGCCCGGCATAGAACGCTGCGATGCCCTTGATGTCGGCCGCCTTGATCTGCGGGATCACCGGCCCCATCGCGTCGTTGGCGCGCTTGCCGGCGACGTAGTCGGCGAGCTGCTTCTCGAGGTATTCCGCGTGCTGTCCCGCCAGTTTCGGGAACATGGGCACCACGCTGTTCCCGTCGGGCATGTGGCAGGCGTTGCACACAGTCGTGACCAGTGTCGTCACGTCTTCGGCCGGGGTCGGCGCCGCTGCCATCCAGGCAGCGGCAACAGCCAAGCACGCCAGTAACCTGCTGCCGGGGCGGACGCGACTGCCCCGGGCAGGCGAGACTGCCTCGCTCACAACTGCACCCGCACGAAGAGCCCGATCAGGCTCGCGTCATACGTGTAGTCGGGCCCGGCGTCGAGATAGGCGGCGTTGTTGGCCGGCACCGGATTCTGGGCCACGCCGTCGTAAAGCCAGTCGCGGATGCGGCCGAACTCGTAGCGCGCGAACAGTCGGGTCGACACCGTGTCGTTGAAGCGGTACTCGAGTCCGGCGTCGAGAGTGCTCACTTCCATCACCAGGTCGGGCATGCCCGAGCCGATCATCGCCACCTGCGCCGCCGTCAGGCCGAGCGCGCCCGGGTTGTAGCGATAGTCGGTTTCGGTGCGGCCGAGCACGTAGGTGTACGAGACATCCAGCGCGAGACGCTTGATGTCGTAGCGCAGGCCGACGTTCGCCATGTGGTAGTCGTCCTGCTGCTCGTTGTCCCAGGTGCGACTCATCGGGTAGAGCGGGCTCAACGGGCCGGTCATGCCGCAGGCGTCGTGGAAGTTCGTCACCGTGACGGGCGTCGAGCCGATCAGGGTCGTTCCGGCCGGGGGTACGCCCGTCGTGTTGATCGCGCCGTTGCTGAAGAAGTAGTACGTCGAACCGATGGCGCAGGCGTTCGCCTGCAGGCCACGCTGCGTCATGTCACCCGTCTGCCAAGTGTAGCCGCCCCAGACGCCAAACTTTGCCGACGGCTGGTAGTTCACCTCGAGGCTGACGCTCGTCTGGTCGGCGCTGCGCCGGCCGTAGTCGGAATCCGGATAGCTCACGTCGCGCAACTGGCCCGAGAGCGCGACGTCGAGGGTTTCCGTGACCAGGAAATTCACGCGGGCATTGAGGATGTTCTGCTTGCGGTCCGCCATATCGAGCTTGCGGAACGTGTCGATGTTGTGGAACCAGCTCGCGACGTTGCCGGTCGTCGGCCCCGGACCCATCGTCGCGCTCACGAACTCCTCGTGCGGCTCGACGACGTAACGGCTGCCGCCGCGATCGGTGTACTCGTACGACAGCAGCAGCGTGGCGCGCTCGAAACCGTGGTTCGTGTAGCCGAGCTTGATGCGGTTCTCCCCGGTGCTGGCGCGCTCGCGGTATGCGCGCTCGAACTCCTCACGCTCGAGCCGCAGGCTCAGGTTCGAGTTGCCGAAGCCGCGGTAGTCCGCGAGCAGCGAGTAGTTGGTCTGCTCGTACTCGTACGGCACCGCGCCGATCGGCACGTTGCCCGCGCTCGGCACGATGCCCAGCGCACGCACGGCTTCGAGGTCGCAGGCCGCGGCAAGGTAGGCTGGCGTGTTGACGAAGCTGCCGCCGCTGCCGTCATTGGTGAGCCGGCCCCACTGCCCTGTCAACGGATTGCAGGCGCGGTACTCGAGCGAGTTGTCGGTCTCGAAGTAGCGCGCGTCGGCCTTGAGCGTCAGCGAACGACCGGGATGCAGCGCCAGGCCGAGCGAGAACAGCGTCGTATCGATCCGCGTTTCCGGCGACGGGTCGCTGAGCGCGCCCGTCGTGTTCCAGACGTTGGCGGCGGGGATGCCGTTGATCATGCCTCCGGTCAGCGCCATCGTCGTCGGCGCGATCAACCCGTCGTCCTGCTCCGCGCGGGTCATCGCCGCCACGACCGTCAGGCGCCCGTTCCAGAGCTTCGGCAACTGGCGCGCGAATTCGGCCTTGGCCTTGAGGAAGTCGTTGTCCGGGTACTGGTCGAAACGCGCCGCCGTGAAAGTCGTGGCCGGTACGCCCGTGAGCGTGTTGACGGTGATCGTCAGCGGGTTTTCGATCGTCTGCGTATCGATGTTGTTGCGGAACATCGACGCCGAGAGCTGCAGATTGAGCGCGTTGAGCGGATCGACGTACTGGATGCCCGCGAGCACGTCCATCGTGTCGTAGTCGATCGACTCGGGAATTTCGATGTTGCCGCCGCCGCCGGCGCCGCCGAACACCATGGCGTACGGGCGCGAACCCTCGCGCTCCTCGTTGCTGTAGCTCGCGTAGGCTTTCCACTTGTTGCTCAACGTGAAGTCGAACCGCGCGCCGTACTTGGTGCGCGTCAGCGAGAGCGTCGAGTCGGCGGTTCCCGCGAGCTCTGTGCGCAGCGCCGCCTGCGTGGCCGCCGCCGTGGCAAGGCCGCCGGGCGTCATATTGAGCAGTGACAGATAGTCGGTGCCGGCCCCACTCCACAGCGAGCGGAAGTTGGACGTGAAGTACGCGGGCGTCTCGTTGAGGAACGCCGTTGCCTTCCAGACGTTGTGACGGCCACCGGAGACCTGCCAGTACTGGTCGTCATAGCCCGGACTGCCGCCGATCACCGAGAAGAAATCGCCGTCGTCCGCCTGGTCCGCCTCGAACTCGAGCCGGCGCAGGTAGAACCCGCTGTCGAGATCCTTGTAGCGCCGGAACAGGACGTGTTCGTCGTCGCCTGACGTGGAGAGTCCGCCCGCCTCGACATCGACCGTGTACTCCCAGCCACCCTCGAAGCTTCGCGCATCTTCGCCCGGACGGTAGGACCAGTCGTACAAGCGGCCGATGGGGCTGCGCTTCGGCAGGCTCGCCTCGGGATCGGCGTCCGGCGTGGCGCGTGCGACGCCCGTGTTGAGCGCATTGCCCGGCGGCAGCGTGTCGACGCCGACCGCCGAGTCTGCCAGGACCGGGAACGCTGCCGACTGCGCCAGTGCGGCACCAGCCAGGACGATGGAAATGATGAACCGCAGCCGGGTCGGGTTGTTCATGTCATCCCCTTGCATCGTACGCGCTAGCGCTGCAAGCGCGTTCCGGACGGATGGTTGCTGCCGTGAACTGCCGAGTGGCAGTTCACGCAGGAGCGACCGATGATGCGGGCACTCTGCGTGCCGCCCTGCATCGCGGCCGCGGCTGTCTGGTCGGCCCGGAAGAACTGGCCCGGGTGACCGACCGGCGGGCTGTGGCACTGCTGGCACAGGAACGGCCTCGCCGCCACCAGCAGCTTGTCGTGATTCGAGCCGTGCGGCACGTGACAGTTCGTGCAGTTCTCGCGCACCGGCGCGTGCTCCCAGAGGAACGGCCCGCGCTTTTCGGCGTGACAGGCCGTGCACAGCTCGTTGACGCTGTCGGCCTTGAGCAACGGGCGTGTCACGCTCCCGTGTGGGTTGTGGCAGTCCGCGCAGCTCATCTTGCCTTCGGGCACGGGCATGTGCGAACGACGGCGAAACTCCGTGCGCTGCTGCG